>Ga0256840_1004607_pt1 | contig 10256 bp, 13 predicted proteins | sample 355202metaG_FD_185969 | JGI IMG/M metagenome (GOLD analysis project Ga0256840, IMG submission 185969) | Hydrothermal vent microbial communities from Mid Atlantic Ridge, Atlantic Ocean - 355-202 | ecosystem: Environmental > Aquatic > Marine > Hydrothermal vents | place: Atlantic Ocean: Mid...
GGCGGTGATACGCCTTATCTAACGTGAAGTGCCGCTAGGCACACCCTTATTTATTTTTGGTTGTTTAGTGTAGGGACTACGCAAAAAATAGTGCAGTGATTGGATAGTGGGATATTATTAGGCAGCAGATGGATTTGAGCGTTAAGGCTTGCAGAGCAAAAGACTTATAAGCCAAGTATCCACCTCTGACTAATGATATTTCACTAGGAGTGAGTAAACTTTCGCAAAGCCTTTCAAGGCATTAGTTTTGCGAATTTTCCTGTTTATTAAAACTGTCCGACAGTCGGACAAAAAGCTGAAGAGGTCAAAATCTAAGACCGCCTCTGGCAGGGTAGGGACGAAGAACGTATTAGAAAAACCTTATAAAATGAAGTTATTATTTTTATGTTTAATTTACTTATATAAGAAGATAAAGCATGGCAGAAAGCAAAGAAAACGTAGAACTCTACACCTCGCATTATTTATCTTCAGTAGAAGCAAAAAAAAGAGGAAGATAAGTGGAAGGAAGTAATATCATTTGATGAATCTGTAGAAAAGAACATGCGTTTGCATAGAAAATCGAACTAACTATGAAAGTATTGGATGTGTAGTTGCTTTAACGGTTAGCATATCTAGTAATTCTTGAAGATCAAGTTTTTCAAGAAGACTTGCTGTAAGCAGATGAAGTGCAATTTTACGAAGAGTATGCGTAAATTGATCGCAAAGTTCGGGTATTTGTGAGGTCAATATTGCGGCACTTACATTGAGGGCCAATGTATATTCTTCAGAATTATCAAGTAATGACGTTAATTTAGATGAAAGGATAAAATCGATATGTGATTGTTCATCAGGATTAGTAATTTCTTTCCACCCTGTTTCATATTCCCACGTTTTAACTTCGCTATCATGCAACCTATTTTGAAAGTCTTCAATATCGAGATGCAAACTTTTATGTGCAGCAAGTAAATTCTTATTAATAATGTGGGTAAAATGATGCGTCGATTGCATGGAATGTGAATCTTCAAACAAGAGATAAGTGGCAATTCCTTGCGTAATCGAAATAGGTGGATATTGTGAGGATTTCATTATTGTATTGTAGAACCTTCTTGATATAATTCTTTTGCTATAACGACCAACGGTTTATTATACAGACGTTCGTATTCTAAGTGGATACCAAATACATCTGAAGAACAAGTAAAAAACATAGCGAAAGAATTTTCTTGGCACTTAAAAAAACAGATGATGGTTATAGTTATGAAGATACTTTTTTTGGAATTCCAACGACCGTTTTTTTGAATATTAAACAGGACCGCCTTTTTTCAACGGTATTTCTATTTAATCTGAACGATCATTATGCTTATGAAGAAAGGAAAAAGCTAACAACAAAAGTTGCTGAAAAGTTAGGGTTTTTATTTTATGATGAATACAAGAAAGATTGTAGATCACCTATCACTTTAACGGATTGGATTTATTATTTCCTTGGCAATAGATACCATTCTGTTCGTTGGCTATCTTATAAAAAGGATGAAACAATATTTGTTAGATGGAATCGTGCCTATAAAAATATTGAAGTTGGTATGAGTAAAGCAGTTGGGTTTTAGACAACTCACCGTAATATAGCAAGTAATAAAGTATGATACTTACCGACGATCGCAGAAGTGTTTTCCGCTACGGTTAAATATAGAAATTAATTAGTAAAATTATTTAACACCAGGTTTCTTTTTATTATTTTTAGTTTTTTCTTCAGGGAGAGTTTTTATTGGTAAAGTTTTAGGATCTCCGGACAATACCATTTTATTATTAAATACCTCTTCAGATTGCATATAGTCTTGCATGGCCAAGAAGCAAATATTTATGTCATCTGATTTATGAGGGTAAGCCTCAATTTGTTTTTTTCGCCACTCTTCTAAAGTTTCAAGAAAAGAAGTCCATGTAAATACGAAAGTTGGATTGTTAGTATTCATATCACTCATATTATTTATTCCTCTATTTTTTCAACGACTACCCATTCACCAAGAGTACAACGTAGATCCATTGTTTCTTGGGCAGCAGTTAATGATTTCGCTTTTATTGTGTCATGTATTTCTCCACCTGCAACGTACAGTGTGAATTGAAAATCTCTTTCAACAGGCGGCTTGTATGCGATGGGTTTAGATAGCAATTCAGGTTTTTCTTTGTTGCTTTGAACAATAAGGGATTTACCTATATCTGACTGGATAAAGCTTAATACTGATAATTTTATATTTTTTAAGTCAGTGTTATCTTGATTTGCCAATTCAAATTGACCAACTGCTTGTATTAGTTCAGTCATTGTAAATTCATATTTTGTATCTGGCGTAAGATCATGCATGATCCTTCTCCGTGTATAGTGATTTTTTTGATAAAAACATAATGTGATACCTCTTTTAAACGTATTTATTTTTCCAATTAAGCTGCTTGAATAGTCAAGTACAAAGCTAAGCGTATTTTGCGATGCTTTGATTCATTTCTACTTGATTATTGGTTTGCAGTTTGATTATTTTTTCTACGTTTAGCCGTGAGTATCTTCATTGAATATATTTTTATAGAGATCAACTATACAATAACATAATTCTGTGCTTGAATATAACTACAAAATAACTACAAGTGACTAATATGAGTACATCTACCGTTGCATTAAGACTTCCAACAGCTTTAGCAAATCAACTAAAAAGCCAAGCGGCTCTGCATAATGTTTCTGTAAATGCTGAAATAGGTAAGCGTTTGTTTCAATCAGTAAACATGAATGAATTTGTCGCGGATATGTTCAGTCGAATAAATCTTACTGTTAATGTCTTCAGGATAGAGCCACGAAGTACAACCTACGATTTAGCATCACTTAAAATGTTTTTTGAAACTCATAATATTGATAAAATTATCCTTGGATCGAGAGAAGATAATATTAATAATGCCGTTCTTATTGTTATTATTCATACAAACTACGCAACTTTCATCCTGGATGATACGAGCTTAAATATGGCACGACCACCCAGATCCTCTGAAATCGAAGATTTACTTACAACTCTCGATGAAGATGGGCTAATGCCAATCGTTGAATATATTGAAAAGCCGGTAGAGGATACGAGAGACTATGAAGCATCTGTGGCCCTTGATATGCTTATCGATCATGGTTCAAAAAGGTTGATTGACCTTAATTCAATCAGGAAAATACTTAAAAATATTACTTAAATTACACTTAACAAAAGGATTTAATATGAAATTTTCAAGTTTAAAAATTGCATCATCAGTAATACTTACTGGTTTATTATTTGGTTGTGGTGGTGGGGGATCAAGCGATTTATCAGACCCTAATGGCGATGGGATAAACAAAACAGTTTATGATGGCAGCGAATATCTTTTTAATAGCAAATCACTGAATCACGGTGAGCCATTATCTGTAGATCAAGTTGATAATACAGTATACAAGCGTTTTGATGCTCTAGGTAATAGTTTAAACACGGATGAAAACCCGATCCAAGAGCACAATCAAGAAGCTTTAAGTACACTTGTTATTTTTGACAAGATTTATAAATGGGGGGTGAACTTTGCAACTCTTGGGCCAGGTGATAAATTATTCACGATCATCACTGTTCACGACACTACTATTACAAGAGAAAACAATCTAACAGGCGACTTGATGTATGAGATTCCACGTACCTATAAATCAGGCGACACTTTCACAAGCAACATGATTAATAATGATGGTGAAACTATTGTTGCAGCTTGTAAGGTATCGCACAAAGACAACATAACCATAGCCAATCCACAAACACCTACAACGGATTTAGTTTATAACGATTTACTGATTTTTGATTGCGATGAAAGTTCAGCAGGTGGAGTTCTTCAGCAAACCACAGTGAAATACTATATTAAGGATCAAGGTGAGGTGTTAAATACCACTAAAAAGAATGGCAGTGCTGAAATGCTGTATGAAGTTACTTTTAGGTAATTAATGCTGAAACAATTAAAGCCTACATATTGTAGGCTTTAAAGTTATAAGGCTCTGTTTAATTAATCAGATACGGGTTGAAATTCTTCTTTTAATGAGAATTCTGGCTCTCCATAATCAGGAGACATTGTGTGTAAATGCGTACCGTTCAAATTAGTACAGCAAACCTTCTCACCATTTTCTAGTAAATAAACTGGTCTGTGCCAATCATCAGTATATGAAAAGGTTGCAGTCTGTCCGTTATTAAGTGTTAAATCATCCATGTTATATCCTCTTGTTTATGTTGAATGGGTGACTTTTGTTAGATTTTAAGAGTGGGGTGTAAATACCAAAATTAAAAAATTGTACTGTTGTTGTACCATTATTTGATTTTGCTTTGTATAGTGTTTACACCGTAATCGCAAAGTCTATAGTTCACCTTATCTAATTCAACTACAAGAAAATATTAAATGCGTTAAATAGGAAAATTGTCAAATATGCTTAAAGATAACAGTTCAGTTAAAAGTAAAAGTTCTACGAATACTGCTTTCATGGTGGCTATATTTTTAAAGAAAGGTAAGCGTTTATTTATTTTCAATGAAACGCGAAACGATCCATCTAAATTTCCATCACTCTTTGCTGTGCCATTGGTTGAAACAGCAACGCATGAAAGTAATGCAGCTATTTTAATACAATCTAAAAGTATCGTTGAAAACGATCTTTCTTCGGTCCTTTACAATGTACACGTAATCATTCACAACCAACCAGAACTGACGGAATTAAAAAAATTATATAGCGATAACGCACTTGTAGTATCACCTAGTGAAGTTATTTTATCGAAAAATGAACACACGCATAAACGGTATCAAGAGTTGTTAGAAATATCTATGGCTGAGCGTGGTACTGCTTACAAGCTATCATTTCCACAAAAACAAAGAATGAATAAAGCGGACAAAGCCTTCATCCTTGTCCCCTTAGCAAAAAACAAAAATAAATCCCTTCTGCTCTTAGGCAAGCTGAAAATCAACCCAACTAAACATAATTTTCAAACATTCATACTCCACCTAATCCATTGTTTTATACATATTAAAAGGAAGGATTATCCTAATCACGAAGACTACAGTGAAGAGGCCTTCATTGAAGCAAAAGTTAGTGTAAAAGAATCCTCAATAGTGTTGCTTACAATAGGCAATGAAGAAATTGAATATAGATATATACCGTTTTTTTTGGATTTCATAGGCGAATTAGAAAATCATATTTAATATTTTGTCTTAACACAATGCCCCCTAGACCATTTTCGTTTTTGCAAAAAATCTATGTCAGCATCCGGATACTTTAGCTTTGCTTCAGCCAATGCCTCACGTAAAGTCACCGCTTTTCCTTCCTTGGTACCAAATTTATGATAACGTCCACAAACCCCGACATTTCTTGGGTGTTCAATATTGGCATTAAGTTTTCTTTGCTCTAACTCGCACCATTCATCAAACCGATCAGGGTAGGTAAGCTCTAGCCACAAAAGTTCTAAATCATTTGAAGCCCAATGACAAAATAGGCAGGAACTTGGCATTGGTTGGATATTTCCACCACGGTTAATATAATTTTGGCAACTAACCCGATCAAATCCTATTTGTATAAGTGGGTACACTATATCGACGGATTCTCTACGCCATTTTTTAGTATCGAGGGCAGGGTCTAAGACTCGCGATTCTTCGCCTTTCGCAATACCTATCATCCACGATATTTTCCCGTGTTTTTCGGCAAAGGCTTTAAAACCTTTTTTTCGCCCAAACGGTAATTTATAGCGTTCACTTATCAATTTTTCAATAAAGCGATATTGAGGCTCTAATTTTAAGTTATGAGAGCAAGATGCCGAATTGAACGCAACACTACCGATTGTAGGCTTACCACGCCTCCACTGTCCTGTTAAACTCTGCCACGCCTCTGAATGGTATCCCATATCAGGGGTAATGGCGTAAAACTCGATACCGTGCTTTTTACACAAAGGAATAGTAACGTCCTTTATGAATGTGTAGGTGAACTCATGCTCACACCCTGTATCACTAAAAACCACAATCAATTCATTTGGCACATAAACCTTTCTAAAATCCTTATCATGGATAAGATTAAGCAAGATTGTGTGAGAATCCACACCAGCGCCATAACTTAGAATAGAGAGTTTAGCTTTCCTCCCCTTGCTTAAAAGCAAAGGGAGTATCGATGCACGATGGACTGTCACACCATCACCTCTGGCATATAAGCATCAAGTTTCGCTTTAGTGGCTTTATCTTTGATAGTGTCACCATTAAAAGCATCATCCACAATTTTTACAAAATCTTTCTTTGATAATTTCAAGTGTGGTTTTAACCATTCATCACCAAGCAAATCTATTGCAAGCTTGTGAAGTAATGGAAGGGATAAACGCTTAAAATAGTTTTGTGCAGTTGGTCGCCAATGTTCAGATTTAACAATTCCTGTTTGCGTTTGTAATGAGCGATAAATAGTGTGATCGGCTCTGCCATAGTACGAAGCATTTGCCGTACTAGCTATGCCACTGCATAAGCCTGTTAGGTCTATTATCTTGGCATCGCTTAGTTTACAAAATGCCTCAAAGCTTTCTGATATTGTTTCTCGAATCCAGCTTGTATCGATGCCACAACGAATCTTATCTAGCTCTTTATAAGACTGGCTTTGTATCATTGGTTCATCGCGGTTAATGTTCTCTTTGATAAACCCTGCAAAGCAAGCTGACCATGAACCTTTTTTATTTGATAACAAACGGTAGCAGTGTTCAAAGGCAAAGCCTTTAAATGCAATCTTAGGGTTTCGCACCATATCTAGCTGAAACAGTTGTAAGTCATAATTATCTAGCGTTTCTTTCAAAGCCATTGAAATATCGCCTGTTACTTCTACTTGCGCTTGATCGGGATTATCAGAATCAGCCTGTTTTTGTATATTAATTTCTTTTTTTACATCGTCCTTGTTTTGGACGGCTCGTAAGGTTTTTAACTTACCATTATTATCTAAACAAATTACTGTACCTGATACATTCTTTTGGGCATCAGAATATGATTTGTATTTATCAGCTTTACCCTTAATGCTTTTTAGAGTGCTATCAAGTTTCTTCTCTTTTGCTTTAAAGGCTTTTTCTTCCTTTTCTGATATTTTCCAATCGTTTTCCATTCCTGCTTCATTGATAGCATCATCCCACGCCTCATTATTGTTGCCTACAGCTTCTTCGGCATCATCGAGTGATTGAAGTAGTTTTTTAGGTATACCCACATAATCTTTTGCTAAGTAAGATTCATAGTTGTGTGTATACATCGTGTCTTTTGTGGCTTCTACCCATGCCCAACCTTCTTCTTTAAGTCGAGGTATATTTTTTTGAAGCTTCTCTTCTGCCATGCGTGTAATTAAATCAGCATCAAGAAAGTAAACATTGTCATGTAATAGGTCGTTTGATACCTTCCCCCCAGCCTTCACATAAGCCTTTTCACCGACATACAATGCTATTGCATCTTTAGAATCCACAACCGATTCTTTGAAATGCTCTCTAACTTGCCACGGCACTGTTGCACCACCCGATTTAAAGAAAGCGTACTGTTTCTTTTGATCTTGTGTTGTTGTGTAAGCCACCACCATATCAAAGTCAATTTTATCTCTTTTGAAAGCATCAACAATTTTTGGGTGAACGTCGGCAAGGGCTAATAGTTTTTTAATTTCCTTAGCTGGCATTGATAGGCTTAACGATATTGCATCGATACTTTTCCCTTCATCCTTTAACTTCTTTATTGCCATAAAGTTATCTGCTGGGTGATTTTTTTTACGAAAATTATTTTCCGCTAGGCTGGTCAAGGTTTCATCGTCATTTTTCACCTTACAAGGTACATGATAGTCTTTTGGCAGTTCTTTGTTTTCAACTAAATATTTCAAAGCGTTATATCGTCTACCTCCTGCGCTAACTCCAAATTTAGCGCGGTTTTGTTTAACAACAAGGTTTTGAAGTAAGCCTGAATCTCTTATTGATTGAACAAGCGCCATATCGTCCATATCGTTAGTGTCAACGGTACGCACATTGTTTTTTGAGCACTCTAATTTGTTAAAAGGAATAAGCACTATTTCTGCATTATTAATTGTTGTTTCTTTATCTGTAGTTGGTTTAGTCATTTTTGATTCCTAAGTTTTGGTAAGTTTAGTCGAAGGGTAAAGCGATAAACCGTTAGGCTAAATCGCGTTTTTCAATGCCATTTATAATGGCGTGTAAATCAAGCGCTTTATTTTTAAAACACATTAACTGGCTTGTTTCGCACGTATCGCCTTCATTGCATAAATGCAATTCAGCGTATGCTTGCAGGGCATCCAACCCTTGCTGTAAATATTGTTTAACACCTAAATTTTCAGGCTTATTAAATAAAGCCTCAACACTGCCATTAAATATTTCAGCGGTTTCTATAGGGTCGGTATCACGGCAATCAATATCTGGATCATTTTCACTGGCATTACCTGATACGACGTGTAATTCAAGATAGCGAAGCGCAGGGGAATGAAATTCTGCTTTAAATTGGATACCATTCACCTTTTTACATACATAAGCTTGAACCGAGCTTTCCCCACTATCATCTGACCATCTTTTATTTGACCATCCGTGTTCCTTCACTAAGCTATCCAATATTTTTTCGCTGTAGTGTTTGTCTTGGTTACTCATAATCAATTCCTTTGCATAGTGTTTCTAATTCGTAGCTAACTAATTTCCAATCATCACAACCGTATTCACCCAACATGAGCATTTTTCTTAATTCGTCTTCATCATTTGCGTTATAAAAAAATAGTTCGTCTGTGGCTTCATCCACATCAAGGTTTAATTTAATAAGCACTGTATTTTCTTGTTTTGGTTTGTCTTTATAGACAATTAATGCTGATGCAACGATCAACTGCTCTGGTATTTCATCAATCTTGTTAGCTACTTCCAAGAGATTAAAAACCAATCTTCCTGCACCGTTTTCAGCCAAAATTAATACATTTGTTCCGTGATAATAGATTTGTCTACCTTCGGTAAATTGACCGCAAAATGTCGTACCGTCTTTATATATATCTTGTTTTGAACCCATGATTAAATCGGCATTCCATGAGTTGTTTTCGCTGGCTAAATGCCAGTATTCATCGCGGTTATCTTCTATGGCCATATCTTCACTTGCACTGTAATCATCTGGCACATCAAACGCGGTTAAAATTTTGCGGTAATTGTTTGAATAATCATCAATTAGAAATTCCATTAATTCATTACGCCCCAATAGAGAGGTAACGCCTGTATTAATATATTCAGCTTCATCTAATGGGCTTAAATAAGTCAATTTTTCAAGTGGCGAATTAACGGTTTCTATTTCTAAACGTAAGTAATGGTAATCTTTCGTGAAAATGGCTCTAGCTGTAGCACCGCTTTCAAAGTCTCGACTGATAAAATATTCATCACCGTCAACCATTAATTCACTCCAACCAAACTGCTCATTTAAAACGGTTGTTACATTGGATTGATCTTGTGCTTTTTGAAATTGAATAAGGTCTGAAATACTGCACCCTCTATTTTCTTTTAAATCATGTTCCATTGATTCCAAGCTATACAAATCACGATCATCTTTAAAAAAGATGGCTATTTCTTTATCTGCAAAATGCCTTGCAGAAAGCAATGCGCTTGTTACTACGGTTTCAAGCGATGAATAAGTTAATTCGTTCGCATCGTGTGTAATTGGGTATGAACCACCGTTATCTATAGCCTCGTCTAAATCATCATAATCAGCTTTGTTATAGGCTCTCATTACTACATTTGGTTTATATTCGTTCATGGGTTTAGCCCCTTTATTTTTTTAGTGAAAGCTTTCACGTATTAGAATTGGATTTACTTGCTCTGGCGCATATTCAGCTTGTGATTTTCCGTAGCTCCAAACCATGCCCTTAATTTTTGAAAGTTCGGCATCAAGTTTTTCTTTGATATTTTCGTTCATGTTTGTTAAAAAATAAACGTGTGATTTTGCACCGTCTTTTTTGGTAATTGTTCCATTGCTATAATGGCTTGTTCCTGCACTTTCCAGTGCAAACATTAGCTGTAGCTCTCTCATTCTTTAAAACTCCGTTAGGTGTACTGTTAAGCCCTTTGTTTAGGCTCTTATGTGTTGCTTTTGATCTTTTTAACTCTTTTTTGCGATATGCAAAACATGACGACCGAGGGCGCTCGTGGAGTGGGGATAACAATCAAGAAAACATGGAATAAATTACTTCTGCAGTTACTTTTGCAGACGTGTTGTTTTTATGCCGTGAAAGTTCTTTATTTTCGGGCGGT
>Ga0256840_1004608_pt1 | contig 10254 bp, 8 predicted proteins | sample 355202metaG_FD_185969 | JGI IMG/M metagenome (GOLD analysis project Ga0256840, IMG submission 185969) | Hydrothermal vent microbial communities from Mid Atlantic Ridge, Atlantic Ocean - 355-202 | ecosystem: Environmental > Aquatic > Marine > Hydrothermal vents | place: Atlantic Ocean: Mid...
TGTTCTTGCCATTTCATTTTTACAAGCCCAAACAACTTGTGCTTTTTTTATTTGTAAAATTTCACTTACCCATTCATCTAACTTTGGAACCGATAAAATTAATTCTTTAATATAAATTATATCTGAACCATAAAAGTAAAGTAAATCTTTAAAATTCACCCCCTCTCTATACCCATACAAATGCAAAGAAGATGTTATTGACTCTTTTTTTGGTAATTTTTTAATAAGCTCCATCTTATTAATAACATCTTGACCCATTTGACGATATGTTGTCCATTTACCTCCAATTATTGTAATTAAACCCGATTTAGATTTGTAAATTTTATGCCCTCTAGAGATTTCTTTTGTTTTCTTTCCTTTATTTTTTGGGATAGCTAAAGGTCGAAGGCCTGCAAAAACACTTTTTATATCTTTTCGGGTAGGTTTTTTTGTTAAATACCTTCCGGCCGTTTCTAAAATAAAATCAATTTCTTCACCTGTGGCTTTTGGTTCAATTACTGACACTTCTTTTAACACATCTGTTGTCCCTAAAATAACTTTATTATGCCAAGGTACTGCAAATAATACTCTTCCATCTTTTGTTTTGGGTATCATTAAACCATAATTATGTGGCAAAAATTTTTTATCGAGAATTAAGTGCACTCCTTGGCTGGGTTTTACAATATCTTTAGCCTTCGGATTGTCTTTTTGTAAAATTTCATCAACAAAAATACCTGTTGCATTAATTACAGTTTTTGCTTTGATTTTATACTCTATTTTTGTTTCAAAATCTTGTGCTATAACTCCATTTATAATACTCTTTTCTTTTAAAAAATCACAAACTTTTACATAATTTATAGCTGTTCCCCCTTTTTGAATTATTGTTTGAGCCATATTTAAACCTAATCTCGAATCGTCAAACTGCCCATCATGGTACAATACGCTTCCTCTTAGGTTTTTCTTAATTAATGTTGGGATTTTAGCTAATGTTTTTGATTTTGATTGTGGTTTTGACTTCCCAAAAGTTAGCTTTCCCGCTAACAAATCGTATAATATCAACCCAATAGTATAAAATGGTATTCCCCACCAAGTGTATGAAGGAATTAAAAATGCAAGATTGGATACTAGATGTGGTGCGTTTTTTTGAAGCAACCCCCTCTCTTTTAGAGATTCAAGTACCAAAGAAATATTTCCTTGAGCCAAATATCGAACTCCTCCATGAACTAATTTGGTACTTCTACTTGAAGTTCCCTTTGTAAAATCATACTGTTCTAAAAGCAATGTTTCATATCCTCTAGTTACAGCTTCAATTGCTATTCCTAAACCTGAAGCACCACCTCCAATAACAACAACATCCCAAACTTTATCTTGTTTGCTAATTTCGCCTATTAAATCCTCTCTATATATCACTATGCTTTAAGATGTTTTTATTTTATATTTAATATTTTCAGCTTTCACTAAACATCTTCAAATGTAATATGATTTTAAGATATAAAAAACATTATGGTTTCTTAATAAAAAAGTTTACCATATATCCTCAATTTAATTTAAATTTAAACTTCAAATTTGAATAACATATTGCGCATCTAATAGTTTTCTAATACCTTTGCAAATCAATAAAAAAATATGATTAAAATAACGTTACCTGACGGAACAATTAAAGAGTATGAAAAAGGGAGTACTCCAATGGATGTAGCTAAAAGCATTAGTGAAGGGTTTGCTAGAAATGTAATTTCAGCCAAGTTTAATAGTAAAACTGTTGAAACCTCTACACCTCTTACTGAAGATGGAAATTTAGTACTATATACCTTTAATGATGTTGAAGGTAAAAAAACCTTTTGGCATTCTTCTGCACATGTACTAGCGCAAGCTATTACATCGCTTTATCCAAACGTTAAATTAACCATAGGCCCAGCAATTGAAAATGGCTTTTATTACGATGTTGATTTAGGTGATGATGTGATTTCAGATAAAGACTTTAAAACTATTGAACAAAAAATGCTCGAATTTGCTCGTGGTAAACATGAATTTAAAATGCGAGAAGTTTCAAAAGAAGATGCATTAAACCTTTATAAAAGTCAGAATAACCAATACAAAGTTGAATTAATTGAAAACTTAACTGATGGTGAAATTACTTTCTGTGATCATTCAGATTTCACAGATTTATGCCGTGGCGGGCATATTCCTAACACCGGTATTATTAAGGCTGTAAAAGTAATGAGTGTTGCGGGAGCATATTGGCGAGGTGATGAAAAAAACAATCAATTAACACGTGTTTATGGTATTTCTTTCCCTAAGCAAAAAATGCTTACAGAATATTTAGCCTTGTTAGAAGAAGCTAAAAAACGTGATCACCGAAAACTAGGAAAAGAATTAGAATTGTTTGCCTTTTCATCAAAAGTTGGTCAAGGACTGCCTCTTTGGCTTCCAAAAGGAGCAGCATTGAGAGAGCGATTAGAAAATTTCTTAAAAAAAGCACAGAAAAAAGCTGGATATGAAATGGTGATTACACCTCATATTGGGCAAAAGGAACTGTATGTTACTTCTGGTCATTACGCAAAATATGGAGAAGATAGTTTTCAGCCAATACACACACCTAAAGAAGGTGAAGAGTTTTTCTTGAAACCTATGAATTGTCCACATCATTGTGAAATTTATAATAATAAACCATATTCCTATAAAGAATTGCCTAAACGCTTCGCCGAATTTGGTACCGTTTATAGATATGAACAAAGTGGTGAATTACACGGGTTAACACGCGTAAGAGGTTTTACACAAGATGATGCCCATATTTTTTGTACACCTGAACAATTGAATGAAGAATTCAAATCTGTTATAGATTTAGTACTGTATGTCTTCAAATCACTCAGTTTTGAAAATTTCACTACACAAGTTTCTCTGAGAGATAAAGAAAATACCGATAAATATATTGGTAGTGATGAAAATTGGCAAAAAGCAGAAAGTGCCATTTTAAATGCTGTAAAAGAAAAAGGACTGGATTATGTTGTTGAATATGGAGAAGCCGCTTTTTATGGCCCTAAATTAGATTTTATGGTAAAAGACGCTTTAGGTAGAAATTGGCAATTAGGAACAATCCAAGTAGATTACAATTTACCTGAACGATTTGAATTAACTTATAAGGGTGCTGACAATCAATTACACAGGCCTGTAATGATTCATAGAGCTCCATTTGGCTCCATGGAGCGTTTTATTGCTGTATTATTAGAACATACAGCTGGTAAATTTCCCCTTTGGTTAACTCCAGATCAAGTTATTATACTACCAATCAGCGAGAAATACCAAAAATATGCAGAAAATGTTTTACATTTGCTAGAAAATTCCGAAATTCGCGCTCTTATAGATAGCAGAAGTGAAAAAACGGGTCGGAAAATTAGAGACGCTGAGTTAAAAAAGATTCCGTTTATGCTAATTGTGGGTGAGCAAGAAGAGGAAAAAGGCACAGTTTCTGTTAGAAAACAAGGAGAAGGAGATATGGGTGTATTGACAATTAATGAATTTACATCCCTTATAAATAAAGAAATTAATAGTACATTAGAAAAATTTTAGTTTAATTTAAATTTCAACGTCATAGCAATAAAAAGAAGATCAGGGGGAAGAAGACCTTGGAGAATAATCAAAGAAGATCAGCATAGAATTAATGAGAAAATTACATATGTTGATGAAGTACGTTTAGTAGGTGATAACGTAGAAGTTGGAGTATATTCAATTTCTAAGGCGAAATCAATAGCTAGAGAGCAAGAACTGGATTTGGTTGAAATATCTCCCAAAGCAAAACCGCCTGTTTGTAAAATTATAGATTATAAGAAATTTCTTTACGAACAAAAAAAGCGTGAAAAGGCACAAAAATCTAAAGCTACAAAAGTTGTTGTAAAAGAAATTAGGTTTGGTCCTAATACCGATGAACATGATTTTGAGTTTAAAAAGAAACATGCTATCAAATTTTTAAAAGAAGGTGCTAAATTAAAAGCATTTGTATTTTTTAAAGGTAGATCTATAATCTATAAAGATCAAGGACATATATTACTTTTAAGATTAGCAACTGAACTTGAAGAATATGGGAAAGTAGAGCAAATGCCTAAATTAGAAGGCAAACGTATGATTATGTATTTAGCTCCTAAAAAGAAATAATACTTCGAATACACTTAGTAACCCAATTAAAGGCTTACTTTTGCACCCGAAGAAAAAGATTAAAAAATGCAGAAATTGAAATAATATTCAGCATTAAAGATAATAAGCAAGATAAAAAAGTAGAAGAAAGATGCCTAAAATGAAAACAAAATCTAGTGCTAAAAAGCGTTTTAAGCTTACAGGTTCTGGAAAAATTAAAAGAAAGCATGCTTTTAAAAGTCATATTTTGACTAAAAAAAGCAAAAAACGTAAATTAAGGTTAACACATGATGGTTTGGTACACAAATCAGATAGAGCTAACATTTTACAACAATTAACTTTAAAATAATAAAGTTACAGGGAATTTAATTATTAACCTTGGAGTAGTGCTAATATAAGTTCAAACATATTGTTTGACGCCTACTACAAAAAACAAATGAAATTATGCCAAGATCAGTAAATTCAGTTGCTTCAAGAGCTAAAAGAAAAAAGATATTGAAGCAAGCAAAAGGTTACTTTGGACGTAGAAAAAACGTTTATACAGTAGCAAAAAATGCGGTTGAAAAAGGAATGTTATATTCTTATAGAGATCGTAAAAACAAAAAGAGAACTTTCCGTGCTTTGTGGATTCTACGTATTAACGCTGGAGCTCGTCAGTATGGAATGTCTTACTCGCAGTTTATGGGAAAAGTAAAAGCTAATAATATTGAATTGAATCGTAAGGTTCTTGCCGATTTAGCAATGAACAACCCAGAAGCTTTTAAGGCTGTTGTAGATCAAGTAAAATAGATTTTTTAATTTCTTGCTTATAAAAAAAACCCAATCAAATTTGATTGGGTTTTTTTATATTTTACTATTTCTTTTATAATACTTCTCCTAATTCTTTTAGTTTTTCAGTATTTTCTGCTAATTTAAGTTCTTCTATAATTTTATGAATATCACCATTAATAATATTCTGTAAATCATACATAGTTAGTCCTATTCTATGTTCAGTAACACGTCCTTGAGGATAATTGTAGGTTCTAATTTTTGCAGAACGATCTCCACTAGCTACTAATGAATTTCTTTTTGCTGAGTCTGCTGCTAATTTTTTCTCTAATTCTTGTTCGTATAAACGAGAACGCAACACTTTCATCGCTTTTTCCTTATTTTTATGCTGAGACTTTTGATCTTGACACTGTGCAACCAAACCAGAAGGTATGTGTGTTAACCTAACTGCAGAATAAGTTGTATTAACAGACTGACCTCCAGGCCCTGAAGAGCAAAAATAATCTACTCGTATATCACTTGGTTTTAATTCAACATCAAATTCCTCTGCTTCAGGCAATACCATTACTGTTGCTGCAGAAGTATGTACACGACCTTGCGTTTCTGTTTGAGGAACACGTTGTACTCGATGTACGCCAGATTCAAACTTCATATCCCCATAAACGTCTGTACCTGTTACACTAAAAATAATTTCTTTAAATCCACCTGAAGTTCCTTCACTTAAATCTTCTATTTCTGTTTTCCACCCTTTGTCTGAACAATATTTTGTATACATTCTATACAAATCTCCAGCAAAAATGCTTGCTTCATCACCTCCTGTACCCGCTCTAATTTCTACAATCACATTTTTGGCATCTTCAGGGTCTTTTGGTATTAGCATAAATTTAATTTGTTCTTCTAATTTTGGCAAACGACTGGTTGCTTCTTCTAATTCCATTTTAGCCATTTCAGTCATTTCCTCATCAGCCCCATCTGCTATAATTTCTTTAGCCTCTTCAATATTATTTAATAAGGCACTGTATTCATCACCCACTTTCATCACAGCACTTAAATCTTTGTACTCTTTATTAATTTTTATATAACGCTTTTGATCTGAAATAATATCTGGTTGTATTATTAAATCAGAAACTTCATCAAATCGTTGCTTTATTATTCTTAGTTTATCTAACATTTATTTTTTAATTGGATTGCAAATTTACAATATTTTCTTATAAGTTTCTTCATAAGAATATTTCCCCTTCTTAAATACTTGTAACTCAACAATAAAAATATTTAATTGTTTTTAATTTATAATTTAAGGGTTTTTAAGGTAGGGTTTTTTTATAGTTAGTTGTTTAATAGTTGTAAGAATTAAATTATAACTAATAACAACTAATTAAAAAATGAACAAATCTCCCCAAAAACTTGTTAAAACCCTTTTTATATTTTTAATTATCTCTTGTAGTTTTACTTCGAATTCTTATTCCCAAGACCTTACAAATAATTTAAAAATATGGTCAGGAATAAGTGTATCATACAAGCTAAACAAAAAATTAAATATAAAATTTAGTGAACTTATAGCATACAATGCTTCACCCAGCAATTACAGTTTTTCGCAAACAAAAATAGCATTGTCCTATAAGTTAAAAAGAAGAACCTATATAAGTGGTGGCTACGTTAGAGGGCTTTTTAATGATTCAAATTCATTGAGAAGACAAGGTGCTACAGATAGTTGGTTTAACAAATTGGCAGTAGACAGGGTATACGGTAACTTTTCGTACAAACACGATATTGTAAAACGTCTATCGTTAAAACATAAGCTTGAATTTCAACATTTTTTCACTGATTTAGACAAATACAAAACAAGAACAATATATTCTGCAAGAGTAGGTTATAATGTAAGAAAGTCTAGCCTATCACCCTATATTGAAGGTCAATTTTTTAATTATAGTGGAGGTATAATCTCCTCTGGATTTAAACGGTTTCGGTTTAAATCTGGTTTAAGTTTTAAACCTATTACAGATTCTGCAATGAGAGTTTCACTCTATTATATTTCACAAAATGAATTTAAGACGGAAGCACTTCCTGAAAATGATTATGCTGTTTTTGGGTTAAATTTATCTTTCAAAATCAATTAACACTTTAAAATTAAAAACTATTTAAATCAATTAAATTTCTCTAAAATTATGAAACTATTTAAAATCAACCCACTTAAAATAAAGAAGGCAATTATTTGTAAGCATGTAACAAGCACTATTATAAATAAAGAGATTAAAAAGACTTATATTCCAAAAGCAGGAGATGTTGCAATATTTAAAGTAAAAAAAATAGGTAAACATACTAGAATTCAATCTACAACGGGGAACAATAAATATATTTTACCTGGAGATTTAATTATGGCTACATTCGGAAATAGATATGCCACAGAGCAAATGGAAGGGTTTGTACCAGACACTTACCATAATACATACCATATTTTAGGTCAAGGTGGTGCAGTAGGAATTTTGAAAAATATGCACCTGAAATTTGAATTGGTTGGCCCAACATCTTTAAGTTTAGTTGGATACGTAGTAAATGAAAATGGGAGTGTAGTTAACACTAAATATTTAAATAAAAATACAACAACCTGTAAATCTATCCCTGTAAATACCAATCCAAAAGTAATTTTATCATTAGGCACAAGTATGGATAGCGGGAAAACTACTTCTGCAGCATTTTTAGCTAGAGGTTTAAAACTAGCACGTAAGAAAACGGCCTATATTAAATTAACGGGGACGGTTTATACCAAAGATAAAAACATGGTTCGTGATTACGGTGCTAATATTTCTTTAGATTTTTCTTATTTTGGATTTCCTTCTACCTATATGTGCTCTACAGAGGAAATTATAAGTTTATACAAACATTTAATTGAACAAGTAAGGCCACATAACCCCGAATATATCATTGTTGAAATTGCTGATGGTTTATTACAAAGAGAGACTCATGCCTTAATTAATAATAAGGAGTTTATGAGTGGTATTTCTGGAGCTTTGTTTTCTTCAATAGATAGTATGAGTGCCATTGCTGGAGCAAATATACTAACAGGGTTAGGTTGTAATGTAATAGGCGTAACAGGTCTTTTTACTGTTAGTCCTCTTTTAGTAAATGAAGTAAGAGAAAAATCTAATTATACTGTTTTAACCAAAGAAAGTTTGACATCGAAAGAAATAATTAATACATTAGAAGAAAACATAAAATATTTAAAGTTTGAAAACAAAATGGCAGTTAATAGCTGAATTTATAAAAAAAAATAAATCACTTGTAATTACGGCATTTATAAGTGGTTTGTTTTATAACATTATAATGTTATTAATACCTGTTAGCCTTGGTCGTTTTTATGAATTTAACTTCGGTTTTTCATCAAAACGACTAAAGTTATTAGAATCAATGTCCTTTATAAATACTAAAGATTTTAATGACTTTTTATTTTTCTTTATAGGTCTTGTTTTAATTCGCTTTATTTTCGAATTTGTAAACCGCTATGTAATTTCTATTATTGGAGAACGTTTTGCCAAAAATCTTAGAGAACAGCTCTTTGAACATCAATTACATATTAACACTCATATTTATGACCAAAGAGGAATTGGAAAGTACTTATTACGATATAGCGGAGATTTAAAAAGTATCCAAAATTACGTTACAAAAGGGCTTTTTCGGTTTTTACAAGACTTTCTTTTAATTGTTATTCTTATTATTACCATTGCATACATAAATTCAAAATTTGCATTAATAGTAACTGTGTTTATAGGTATTGCAATTTTATTATTATTTTTTATAAATAATATTCTTTACACAATATCTGTTAGTAGAAGAAATCAACGATCTGCAATGTTGACGTTTGTAAACACTCGGTTACGCGCTATTATTTCAATTAAGGCTTTTAATAAATATACTCCTGAAAAAAAGAGATATAATAAACGTTCTCAAAAATTATATACTATTGGAAAAAAATATCAGCAAGTAATTAGTTTTATCCAATCTATTATTCCTACCATAACATACTTAATGCTAGCGTTGTTAATGTGGTATATTTATACTCTAAAAATAGCCCAAACAACAGTTTTTAATGCGTCTGAATTACTAATATTAATTTTATTAATCATCTCTTTCCTTCCAATACTAAGAAGAACGTTAAGGGTAAGCATTATTTGGAAACTAGGAAATATTTCATTTGAAAAATTATTAAATATTTTTAGTTTAGAAGCTGAAAATAAACTCTCATTTGAAAAAATAAATCTCTCTGAAGAGAAAATCTGTTTTAAAAATGTAGCATTTGCATATTCTTCTTCTAACAATTTTGTTTTTAAAAAATTAAATATTACTATTTATCCAAAAAAAACTACATTAATTCTTGGAGCTTCAGGATCTGGGAAAAGTACATTTATTAATTTATTCTTAAAAATATACAACCCTACTGAAGGGGTTATCACATTTGGAGAATATAATTATAATGATTTAGCAGAAAAAACTATTCGGAAAAATATTTCAGTAATCTCAAATGAATTTTCCTTGTATGGAAGAACTGTTTACGAGGCAATAGTGTATAGCAGGTTGAAAGAAACTGAAATTAAAGCTTCTAAAATATTAAAAGAACTACAGCTTTATGAAGCCCAAAAGAATAAACTTCAATTACACGATTATATAGGTGATTTAGGAAATAAGCTCACTAGCGGTCAAAAAAAAATATTAATGTACTGTAGAGCTCTTTTAACTAACAAGCCAATACTTATTATTGACCGTCCATTTGAAGGGCTAAATACAGGCACAATAACTCACTTACAAAGAATAATAAATTCTTTAAAACTCAAAAAAACTATAATAATTTTGGACTTTGTTAAACCTAAAGGAATAAATATTGATTATAATTATGTTCTTGAAGAGAATACTTTAACAAAAAAATCTTAATATTCAAAAATTCCAAACTCACTTTTTATAGTTAATTTTTTTTCTTTTGAAGTTTCTACCTTACCAATAATTTGAGCTTCAACATTAAAGCTTTTTGAAATAGCAATAATATTAGTTGCTATTTCTGGAGTAACATATAATTCCATTCTATGTCCACAGTTAAACACTTGATACATTTCTTTCCAATTGGTGTTACTTTGCTCTTGTATTAACTTAAATAATGGCGGAATAGTAAACATATTATCTTTTACAATGTGTAAATCATCAATAAAATGAAGAATTTTTGTTTGAGCTCCTCCACTACAATGCACCACTCCATGAATTTCTTTTGATGTGAATTTTTTAAGAATATTCATAATAATAGGCGCATACGTTCTTGTTGGAGAAAGTACTAATTTACCAGCATTAATGGGTGAGTTTTCAATTTCATCAGTTAATTTCACATTACCTGAATAC
>Ga0256840_1004609_pt1 | contig 10253 bp, 2 predicted proteins | sample 355202metaG_FD_185969 | JGI IMG/M metagenome (GOLD analysis project Ga0256840, IMG submission 185969) | Hydrothermal vent microbial communities from Mid Atlantic Ridge, Atlantic Ocean - 355-202 | ecosystem: Environmental > Aquatic > Marine > Hydrothermal vents | place: Atlantic Ocean: Mid...
AACCGGATCAATGTGGCGGTATCACGGGCAAAGGGGCTGGCATTGGTGTTTGGTGCACCGCGCTTGCGCGAGGCAAAATGCAACACGGTGGAGCAGATGAAACTGGTGAATACGCTATGTGCGTTACCTGAATTTATGGGAGTGAATTAACGCATGGACAATCGCGAAACTGTTGGGCGAAGCAGGACACCTTCGACCATACTGAACAATGTCAATAATCGAGATCCAAGTTGGTCTGTTCCCACATGGCAAATTTTGTGTTCAGAAAAAACTGAGTGTTGCACTGATCATTTGCAACAGCGCAGTATATTATACTCCATTTAGGTATTGAGCAGACAATGAATGAGCAAGAATTAGGGCCAAAAGATCCAAAAATCCTCCTCAGAGGAAAGGACTTCCTTGTGAATCGTGCACAGCATTCGCTGAATGCGTCGCCATTCCTCGCACTCGCATTGGAACAAAAGCACCTCGCTGCCGCGCAAAATGCAATCCAATCATTGGTTCGTATCGGCTATTCTCCACAAAGACTGCTTCAGATATTTCCAAATGTAACGGCATGGGCAATTTGTGCCACGTTATTGGCAGGTTATGGGAAAGGCACGCAGGAAGTATGGCCCATTATCGGCAGATTGTTTGGCAAGGACCCCACAGTTCCTGAGCGAACTGATATCGTGAATTCGTTCAAAGCTGCATGCCGAAAAATGGGGCTGGTAACAGAAGGTTTCGATCGTAACGTTGATGTTTTTTTGATTCACGTCGGGGTTGCCAGCGGCCAGTTGGGGCACGTAGCAAAGGCATTTTTGCAGCAAGAGGCGGCTCATGGACTGCCGTCATTGGATGATGTTATCCAACTGAATCGCTGGGAAGACGATGCTGTATTGACGTTTTTGCCGGTTGGTGTGCATGTTCCTGAGCGCCCCATCCTTCACGATGAAACAGCTTGGATGGCAGCGCTATTCCTGCAGTGGCGCGCCAACCCGGAAAGTTTGAGGCAGCAAAGTTCGTTTGCTAAGGAATTTGCGGATGTGCTTGATCAGGTTGAAAAGGACGTTGGAAAGTCCGGCTTGCTTGCGTCACAACCTTCGCCGCGCTTAGTTTGGCTGGATGGTCGGCCTCAGTTACAGATTCCTGCAGGTGCCGGGCGATTGGCGGTAAATATAGGAGAGCAGATACTCAGGCTGCGACGTGGTCAGACTTGGCCTCTCCCCCAGCCATTACCTTCCGAATTGACTTGGGTTGTCGATGGCGAAAGTCGCAATCTGCCCCTCTACAATTCTTCATTTGTTATTTTTGAAGCAGAAGATGGGCGGCAATTGGTGCCTCGAAAAAGTGCTCTAGAATGGATTGTTCAGACAAGCGTTGCCATGGTGACATCTTCAAACCGGTTTTCCGTCGAAGGTATCCAAGCAGAGCCTTTTGGCCCCGACCTCTACGCGGCACAGGTGAATCTGCGACAAAAACCGCTTGAGCTTTCGTCTGGGTCTCTGAAGGTAAAATTACGTGGCTCAAAGCGGACGAGAATTAGCATTGAGGGTATTCCGATTGCCAAGCAATCAGGCAGAGGAGGAAGCCTTTGGTCGAGTGAAGCTCATATTGTCGTAGAAGCGGCGCTCTATTCGGATCGGAACGTCACAATCAAACCGGAGTGCGATGGCGCATCAGCATTCGTGCATTGCGAGCTTGATGCCGATGATATTGGTTGTTTGCCTATCAAGCAAATTCTTTCAAGTCTGGAAATTGATATTACTAACAATCCGGTACGGCTATTGCTGACAATGATGCGGAGTGCTGAGGGTAAATCTATTGAAACGCGTATCAAACGAGAGATTTTTGTTTGGCCATCGTATACTGGCTTGGACGGTGTCAGGCTCACGTGCCATGCCTCCACAACGAATTTTGTTTCCGAAGCATCCAAACATGTTTTGCGCGATGACTCCGGGAACCTGTGTTTGGATCGTAAAGGTGGGTATGAAAAAGCGATTGCAGCCTTCGAAATTGATGCCAAAACTCGCCAGTTTTTGATAGATTGGCCCGAGACGTCAATAGTATGGGAGAAAACAAACGGTACGAGGCACACACTGGCATTGGGAAGCGTACTAACCTTGGGCGGCGATGACTGGAATGGCTCTCTCGTCGTGCGATCGCCAGATCGCCGAGCGGCACTGATGATTGCGGGGCGTCATTTAGAACGACCTTTCGTCAACACAGGGAGTTGGGCCATTCCGCTTAGGCAGCTTGATAAGCAGCCCGACAACCACATTTTTTTGATCAACGGAACATCCCGCACTTTATTAGCGCGTATCGAGACTGTCGCCGCGCCACGCGAGTTGGTTGTGAACCATCGCGCTGATGGCGTCTCGGCACGTATATCTGTTCCTTTCCCCATTGGTGGGGCACTGATTTCGGTGGAAGATGAATGCGGTGAGGTTGTCGAAAGTGAATTAACTTTTGATCATTTTCCGGTAGATATCCCTGCTGACAATCATATTGGCGTTAAAAAATCGGCAGATGATGCCATCACGATTACTCTTAGCAACAGCCAGACTTCCGAGTATCTCAGCTTATGTGACATCAGCTTGCGCGAAATGGGCAACCGCAATTGGATCCGACTATCGACGCGTAGAGGCGATCGTATCTCACTCGCCATTCCGGCATCTGATTTGTCGAATGTAACCGTTGACAGGATGGAACGCGTTGATCGCTGGGTTAGCCAGTGTTTTGCGGTTGAATGTTGGGATGGCGGTTTGGGAAAAATACTGATCAATCGCTGGGCTGATATTGTGCGCGCTCTGGACAACCAACCCGGTGGGCGGGCCGCAATTCTGAGGCTTGCGCACTCTGATGAAGATGACCCGAACTGGCTGCCGATGAAGCATGTGATTGAGGTTATCCCCAACCTTCACTCGGCTGACGCAATTGACTTTGTGGCGCTTGGAACGGCGGATACACAGGCGGGTAAGGCGTTGTCCCTTTTAGGCTCTCTTTCTCAAGGACAACTCCGAGACAACTCTAAAATCGACCCGCGCGCCTTTCTAGGGTTTAAAAATTTTCAAGCGGCAAATGCAACTGGGGAAGAGCTAACTAATTTTTCGACAATTCGGCTGATAACTTTTCTACAAATGCTAGGTCCCCCTCGTGCCTTCTGGGATGGGAAACCTGTGCTGGGTCCCGAGCATCGGCATGCAGCTATGACAGATCTGATCGAACGCTGTGAAGACTATCGGTTGTTTTCAGAAGATGTAGCGGAAGGCCCAATGAGCCTTCGTAGCGCCCGCTTGAACCAACTCATGCATGCTGTAATTAAATCTGGCCCCAAAATCCCTGAAGGGGCTGAGCACAACGACCAAGCATATTTGCTATGGATCGATCAAACGTTAATGGCCTATGCCGCCGCAGCACGTCGTAAAAAAACGACTGATTTTTTCAGTTCGGCGGCACAGGAAACCGGATTTTCACTCGAAGAGACCAAAAGGATTTTCGGTGAACTCCTTCGGTTAGGGCCCGAATTACTTTCTTTTCACCTGTTATGCCAAGAGCTTGAAAGGTTACGTCCATGAAAGACCAAAATATAGACGAGGGTGACCTTGATCCAGTTGCTTTCAAGAAAATACTGGCAGACCGGTTGCGTGACTTCACATTATCTGCAGCTTCTATTTCACCGGTACATACGCCTCGCCTTGCATCTGCCGTTGAAAAGCTGATTATGAGTCATCCCTTTGTTAGCGGACCTTTCGTGGAAAGCCTTCCAGATTTTGAGAAGGGGGAATCCATTGCTGAACTCGTGGCGTCTGGCGGCCTCTGTGATGCCTGGGAGCCAATGGGAATGAATGCTCCGGAACTTTTTACACGCAAACTTCACCTGCATCAAAGAGCGGCCATCGGACGGAATGAAAACTATCTCGTAGCAACAGGTACAGGTTCCGGTAAAACAGAAGCCTTCCTTTTTCCACTTATAGACGCGCTCTTGCGTGCAGGTGACGGAAAATCAGGCGTCAAAGCGATCCTTGTCTATCCTTTGAATGCACTGGCAACAGATCAAATGTATCGCATATCAAAGCTGTTGTTTAAAGATCTTGGCGATCCAGGCCTTACTCTCGGCCGCTTTACAGGCCAAACAAGTGCACGGGCCAACAGGGCGGAAATTGAACGAGAAATAATTGAAGCTCCGAGTTTTCAATCCGCTTTTGGTTATGATGCAAAAGTGCCTCCGAACTGGCTATTGTCTCGTAAAGAGATGCTGGAAAACCCTCCAGACATCTTAATCACGAACTACGCTATGCTGGAGCATATACTCCTATTGCCCAAAAACCGATCGCTCCTGAAAAATGCAGACCTTCAGTGGATTGTTCTTGATGAATTGCACACTTACACTGGCGCACAAGCCATTGAAGTTGCATTCCTTTTACGAAAGTTGAAAGCGACGCTCGGAGTAAAGCCCAACACCTTGCGTTGTGTGGGAACCTCTGCGAGCCTTGACCCGTCTCGCAAAGATGAACTGGCCCGGTTTGCCGAAGACCTGTTTGGCGAGCCATTTGGCGGGGGTAGTGAGGCTATTATAACATCGAAACGCGAACTGCATCCCAAGCTGACAGCAGGGGTGGCGTCGCGGTCTCTGTCTGCGGAGCAATGGATAAAGTTGGGTGAAGGTTTGGTCGATCTTAAGCGAGAAGGTGACTTTCATCCTGACGAGGCGAAAGAACATGTCGAATATTGGAATGAGATGTCCGGTGGGATATTGGACCTTCAGGATGGCCCTCATCTAGGAAGCCGACTTTCTGAAGCCTTGTCATCTTTGAAAGAAATAAGGTTAACTGCAAAAATCTTGTTGCCTGCTGAAAATGCCGGGGCAAAAATCTTGCCGCTGGAGGCTTTAGCCAAACAGGTTTTCCCCGATGCGCCATCAAAAATATCAATTAGGGCTATGACGGCGCTCATATCTGTTGCTGTACTTGCCGTCCCATCCGGAGGTGATGGGTATCCACTGTTGCCAGCACGATATCACATCTCAGCAAGCGCGACAGAGGGCATTCTTGTGGGGTTAGATTCAGGTAATAAGGAGAGCTGGGCAACACCTGAAATAGGTCGAAACGGGCGTGATGCAACACCCAAGACAAACGCACTCTGGCCACTGCTTGTCTGCCGCAGTTGTGGACAACCGTATATCGAGGGTTTCGATGATGGATTGAAAATAGCGCCGACGCCAGTGCGAAACGGATCATCAAAGCGCATTGTCTTGCGTCTTGGTTCAAGTGGACCTGCTGCTACCGACGACGTAACTGAAGATACAGAAGCCGATGATTTAGAATATTTAAACCCGAGTGATGGTCAAATTATGGACGCCTCTGACGATGGAGCGATTGCGCTTCAACGTGCAAGCACAGAGGAAGACGGCCGCGATCGTAAAACCTATGTAAAAAAATGCTTGGCCTGCGGTGCAGGGGCTGGCAATTACGCCGAGCCGGTTACACCAATTCACCCAGGGGATGAAGCGGTGTCTGCCATGGCAGCGCAAGCATTGCTTGAAGCGCTGCCTCCTCGTGAGTATTCAGACGGACCAATGGGGGGGCGAGCTCTGCTTGCGTTTTCGGACAATCGGCAAGATGCTGCATTCTTTGCACCATTTTTCGAGCGAACTTCTCGCCTCGAAGCACTGCGTGGGGCAATCCTGGATTCCATCAGTAACGAAGACGAGCCAATAAGTATCCGTGATTTGGCGGATTCAGTGGCTCGCCGTTTTCGAAAATCCAAATTTGCTCTTTATGACCGCCGAGAGTTGGAATGGCCGATGAAGGGTGAGCAGTTTAAAGACCGCCTGTTAGCGCTTGTTACGGCTGAACTGACGCTTGCAGCAACGGGGCGGATTTCGCCAGAGGCATTCGGGTTGTGGCGGGGAAGTCACGCAAAACTGGATCAGGTTATAAAGAAAGCACAAGGCAACCTGTCGTCGGTGGCCTTGACTAAATTGGTTCCAGGCGCGCTCCGGCTTATTCTTTTGATGATGAGGCAGAACAGAGCCATCAGCGACTTTGGCGGCATGATTGATTTGTCTGATGAAGCAATTTGGGGTAAGGGTCGAGGCTCTGTCGAAACCTCATATGATTTGGACCGCACATCAGAAGGTAAGCGCCTCAGAACAATTCTGCCCTCTAAACCGAAGACGCCGACACGTTTTACTTGGGTTCTTTCTAATCGTCTTGGTCTCAGTTTTGACGAGACGGCCACATTAGCAAGGGCATGCTGGGACGCACTTTCATCGCGACGGGCGGGCATTTTGCAGAGCCATAAGGCTGGGTTGGTTATCAACCTGGACAGCCTCCAAATCGACAAGGGGCGAAAACGGTACCAATGCAAGAAATGTGGTCGAGTTGCCGCATTTGATCTGGAAGGGGTTTGTCTTGCATTCCGATGTGATGGAGAAACGACAGCCGTTAAAAACAATGGTGAAGAGAATGAAAACTACTATGTGAAGCGATATCGCGCGTTTCCGAGTGCGGCGATTGCACGGGAACATACTGCTGCAATCGGTCCCAGCTTGCGCAATGTAATTGAGGGTGGATTTAGGGAGGGAAAATTCAACCTATTAAGCTGCACAACGACTATGGAAATGGGGGTAGACCTTGGTGACCTTGAGGCCGTAATCTGCCGGAACGTCCCTCCTGGAATATCAAACTATCAACAACGTGCAGGCCGTGCAGGGCGACGTGCGCAAGCGGCTCCAATTGCCCTAACAATTGCAAGGGGTAGCAGATACGATCAGGCAACCTTCAATGCATTCCCCGAATATTTGGCTAGCCTGCCGACTATGCCGTATATTTCTCTGGATAATGCCCGTTTTTTACGCAGGCATCAGGTGTCATGTGTCCTTGCCGGTTGGCTTGACACTCGGCTTGAGGCCAGTGAAAGGAAAGGAGCACCACGCTTGCGTGACGTATTGTCTGATCGACTCGACGCGGAGGAGGCACGCACAATTTTACATGATTTGGATGTATGGTTGGCCAGCGAAATGGGTAAAGTAGCGATTGAACGCGCAACAAAAATGTCACATGCCCTCCCGGCAGGAACCGCATTGCGCGGAAGCGAACTGGTTGCCCATGTGAGGCGTGAAATTGGTGGTTGGGTTGAGCAAGTCGCAGGACGTTGGGCCAGTATTCAGCACCGCTACGAACTTGCCGAGAAAGACATGGTGGATGCAGAAACAGAGGATTTGAAATCCCGCGCCTTGGGGCGTATGAAACGGGCAGACGGCGAGAAAAAACGCTATCTTTACCGCCTCCTCGTCGACAGTTTATCACGCACAGCTGTCATTCCTACTTATAGTTTTCCAGTGCATTCCCTGAGCCTTGAGATTGTGCAAAACAGAGACAATCAGGGAGCAAATGAAAGCGATATCGAGCTAAGTAGAGATGCGACACTGGCCATCTCGGAATATGCGCCGGGTGCCGAAACAGTGGCCGCTGGCCGCATTTGGAAAAGTGCTGGTATTGCGCGGCGGCATACAAGAGTGTCGGGTGATGCCTGGCTTGAGGAGGGTTTCATACGGATTTGCGATGTGTGCCAGCATGTCGAACGTGTGGATGAATGGGATCAGCTTTCGGAGCAGTGTTTCGGCTGCGGGACAACTAAACTGCCTTTAGCGCGCAAATATCTTGAACCAATTGGATTCCTGACGTCCTACAAAGACAGGGCCGGAGGAGAACCCGGGGTTAGTAGACTTCGGACGCGTGCTGTTGATGAAGCCCGGCTATTGACCCGCGCCCCTCGTGACAAGATGAGCAAGACTGATCTTTTGCATGTTACAACCTTTTTAGCCCCGTCACACGGTAGCGTGGAGGGTGAAGAAGGCCGCATGGTTGTTGTAAACCGTGGACCTCATGGTAGTGGGTATTTTCGTTGTCCCCGCTGTGAACATGCTGAAGCAGCCCCAAAAGGTAGTAATTTCTCGAAAACGGAAATTCCAAGCAAACACTATGACCCACGTTCAGGTGATCCGTGCCCGGTAGAATCGCTCAAATACCCGATTGATTTGGCACATATCTTCACCACAGATGTGCGTATATTGCGGTTTTCAGAGGCAATAGCCGTTCCCGCTGATGTTAAAGACCGCACAGCGTATATTAATGATGCATTGCGCGGGGCTGCTGAAGCTATCCGGCTTGCTGCAGCGGATTTACTGGGGACAGACCCTCGTGATTTGCGCGCAACATTTGAAAGCGGAACCGATGACTATCTGATTATTCTGGCAGATTCCACACCTGGAGGGGCTGGATATGCGCGTCGCTTGATTGATGAGACACGCTACTCGGCCCGACGTTTACTGTCCAAGGCCGCGGAGATTCTTGACTGCGAGAGGGGAGAAAAGTGTCAAACGAGCTGTGTGAGATGCCTAAATGACTATTCGAACCAAGCTTATTGGGATCGTTTCAACCGTCATTTTTCCCTCAAGTGGCTTTTGGAAATATTGGCGCGTAGCACGGCAAGGCCAGATCATGTCCCGGCGCACGCAATTCCGACCGACGCACCCACAGGTGCTGCTCTAAGCCGATACCTCCGAAACCGAGATCAAGTTGTTGTGGTTGCAAACTCTCTTTGGGGAGCAGAGCACGAAGAAGATGCCGTCAGGAGCGCCCAAAATCTACGCGACTGGCTGGAGGCAGAACCACACCGTAAAGTCACTGTGTTTTGTGCCGTTCCGGATAAGGGGCATGCAAACTGGTTGGACCGACAGGTTGCTACGATCTTAAGACCATTGGAAGACACCGGCAGACTGGTATTCCCCACTCTGTCAGAAGCCACTTACAAAGAAGCACCACGCCTTACATTGCTTGGAAATGGTGATATTGAAGAGCTTTTCGACAATGATAGCCATGCTGCTGGTTTGGCTGGGCTAGGAGAATCTGTCATTTTTAGGTGTACGCGGCCTATGGCAGAATCTTGGGTCGGTCGCCATGCAGCCAAAATCATTGAGGCTTCCAAAGCCAAAACGGTGTATTTGTCTTCGCTGCTTGATCGTCTCTCCATATATAGGTTCAAGCCTGGGGATGTACGAAATCTTGGCCCAATATTTGCTCCGCTATCTGGCCTTACAGTCCGCATGACCATCGAAGACCCATGGTGCGGCGCTCGACAACACGGCAGGGAGAAGCTTGCTAATTTTCTTGAGCAATTACAGAGATTAGATGTAGGTATTAGCGAACTGACTATTCTCTGGAAATCTGATAACTCGGATGACACCGAGGCATTCCAGGTTAGCGCGCTTCGCAGTAAAATTGAGCGGCATTATTCGGGAAAGTTAGAGTTGGTTCCCAAGCGTCGACATGACGTGCGCCATTTCCACGATAGGGTGATATATTTCGATATCCAGGAAACAGGTGAAAAGTGGCGGGTAGATGTTAGCTCTGGAATCGATAACCTCATGTCCCGGACCAAGGAATGTAGTCTTTTTATCGAGAAAAGTTAAATGTGGCTTATGGGCAAAGGGAACGAAATCCGGCTAGTACAGCGTGGCTTTTTGGAGGCCACTTGGAGTTTCGTGCGGAGTAGATCATTGGGCATTTGCCAGAGACCGTTCGCCTCCAGACCCGCCCCCACCGCCACTATCCCCCGAGAACCGGTTCTCCGCCTGTGGCTGACCCCGAGTTTTCTTGTTGTTTTCAAAGGTTATAGCCGATGGGCTGTTGAGTGCCTTTCTAGTGGTTTGGGCGGAAACGGTTCTCTGACCCCCGATATTCTCCAAAGCTGTTGCCTAAAGGGGTTTTGGTTCAGTTTTGTAACTAGTTGTAAAGCAACGAATATTTAGAACGCCCATTTTTCCTAGTTCGAACTTCCGCGCGCTGTGCAGGCGGGGCTGGGAGCGAAAAGGCGGCTCTTTAAGCCATGATTTTTTCCAACCGGCGCTTACGCCTTTCCCAGTCAGGTAAGATCATATCGAGCAAGTCAAAGAATGCTGAACCGTGGTGCGGCTCTGTTATGTGGCAAAGCTCGTGCGTGATTACGTAGTCGATCGCATCTATGGGGGCCTCAATCAAGCGCTTGTTCAGCAGGAGTCGCTTGGCGGGGGACATTGAACCCCACCGTTGGCGACTGTCAACGGCGGAGTAAAAACCTGCCAAAGGGCGGCGTAAAAACCGGCCACTTGGGACGCATGGATTTTGCGCTATTTTTCAGTTGATTTACGGTGTTTGAGGTTGTCGCGCCTTGGTGCGTGCGGCCCTCATGTAGCAAGCACGTGCCAAGGCGCATTGGCCGTCAGGCCA
>Ga0256840_1004610_pt1 | contig 10251 bp, 11 predicted proteins | sample 355202metaG_FD_185969 | JGI IMG/M metagenome (GOLD analysis project Ga0256840, IMG submission 185969) | Hydrothermal vent microbial communities from Mid Atlantic Ridge, Atlantic Ocean - 355-202 | ecosystem: Environmental > Aquatic > Marine > Hydrothermal vents | place: Atlantic Ocean: Mid...
CTTTAAAGATTATACCTCTTTGTACTCCCCGTAGGGCGTCTCTATTTTGTCCACTCTCATCGTTAGATAACCTTAAACATAGTTTTGGCTATGCGTAAGAACATCTGCCTTGATAGTGAACAAAATAAAAACGCTATTATGCGTTAATTTGGTTTAGGATGGGTATATCTCCTTTAGTACCAAATAGTTTCTTAAGCTATTTTGATAAATTTCATAATTTTTAAGTCCCTCTATCTCTTTGGTCACATTTTGACCTTTATAAAATAGAAGTGTAGTTTGAGTAGATATAAATGATTTACACAAGTCAATAAGTGTTTTAGTATCTGTTACAGCTCGTGAAGTTATCAAATCTACACTAAAAGCTTTTTCTTCTTCAACTCTACAAGTTCTTATAGTAACATTTTTTAAATTTAAATTTGATTTAACTAAATGCAAAAAAGAGCTTTTTTTTGCAATTGGTTCAAAAAGATAGAAGTGGGTATTTGGCATTGCAAATGATAGTATAATAGCTGGAAATCCAGCACCACTTCCAACATCAATTACAGTTTTAAATTTTTTTGGATCTAAGAAAGTAAGAGGATAGATGCTATCTTCTATGTTTTCTAAAACTTTTTTCTCAGTCTTTGCTCCTGTTATATTGTGAGTTTTGTTGTATTTTAAAATTAATTGCGTAAACTCTTTACATTTTTTGTTAAAATTTTCATCCATTTGTTCAATTTTCACAGGTAATGTCCCATCTGCTCTTTTTTTGTTTTTAGATAACTTTGATTATAGCTATTTGATTTGACAACAATAGGAACTCGTTTTAAAATTTTTATACCTTTTAGTGATTCAATTTTTTTGGGGTTATTAGTTAAGAGATTTATCGTCTTTATCCCAAAATGCTCAAGTATAAACTCTACTACTTCATAACTTCTCTCATCTGTTTGAAAGCCTAACTGGTGATTTGCTTCTACTGTATCTAGCCCTTGATCTTGCAGTGCATAAGCATTTACCTTATTTAAAAGACCAATATTTCTTCCCTCTTGTCTAAGGTAAATTACCATACCTCCCTCTTTTTCGATCTTTTTAAGCGCAAACTCTAGTTGCTCTCCACAATCGCACTTTAAACTGCCTATTGCGTCTCCTGTAAGGCACTCACTATGTACTCTTATTAGTGGAGTCTCTTTGAATGGTTCTTTAAAGATAACTAGATGTTCTTTAATTCCTTCACTAAAAGTTTGAATTTTAAAGTTTCCAAATTTTGTAGGAAGATTGGCAATATTTGAGATATTAATTCTCATTTGGGTGACTCCATGGCAGAAAAAATTTATAATCTTTATGGTAAAATACTTACTTTACGCAATTATACCCATAAAAGGTCAAAAGTATGTTTAAACGATTTAGAAGATTAAGAATAAATAAAAATTTGAGAGATTTAGTAAGAGAGACATCTTTACATGTAGAAGATTTCATATACCCTTTATTTGTTAAAAGTGGTAAGAGTTTCAAAAAAGAGATAGCCTCCATGCCTGGAGTTTTTCAGATGAGTTTGGATGAGATTTTAAAAGAGTGTGAAGAGTTGCAAAAACTTGGACTAAATAGCATAATTTTATTTGGAATTCCAAGTGTGAAAGATAGCATAGGTAGTGATGCGCTTTGTGAGCATGGGATCATAGCTAGTGCTATAGAGGCTATAAAAGAGAAATTTCCAGATATGCTTGTGGTTTCGGATCTCTGTTTTTGTGAATTTACTGACCATGGGCATTGTGGGATTTTAGATATGGAAAATGAGACTGTAGATAATGATGCAACTTTGGAGATTTTAGCAAAACAGGCGATAATCCATGCAAAAAGCGGGGTTGATATGATAGCTCCAAGTGGAATGATGGATGGAACTATAGAGGTTTTAAGAGAGGCACTTGATAGTGAGGGCTTTGTTAATTTGCCAATTATGAGTTACTCAACTAAGTTTGCAAGTGCTTATTATGGACCATTTCGAGATGTTGCAGAATCAGCCCCTAGCTTTGGAGATAGAAGAAGCTACCAGATGGACCCGGCTAATGCCAAAGAGGCAGTTGCTGAGAGCATAGAGGATGAGATTCAAGGAGCAGACATACTTATGGTGAAACCTGCACTTGCTTATTTGGATATAATTAGAGCTATAAAAGAGAATACTTCAACCCCGTTAGCTATTTATAATGTGAGTGGAGAGTATGCGATGCTTCAAGCTGCCAAAAAAGCTGGTGTTATTGATTATGATAAGGTTATGATGGAGACTATGATAGCCTTTAAAAGAGCTGGAGCCGATATAATCATAAGTTATCATGCAAAAGAGGTAGCTAGGATACTAAGGAAAAAATATGATTGCAAATAGATCTAAACATTTTTTATCCATATATGATCACACAAAAGAGAGTTTACTAGAAATCATTGACTTGGCAATAAAGATTAAAAAAGAGACAAAAAACAAAGAGTTTAAGCCATATTTGAAAAATAAGACTTTAGGGATGCTATTTGAGAAGAGTAGCACTAGAACTAGGATCAGTTTTGAAGTGGGAATTCACCAATTAGGTGGTCAAGGGCTATTTCTTTCATCAAATGATTTGCAGCTTGGTAGAGGCGAGTCTATGAAAGATAGTGCTAGAGTTATGGGAAGAATGTTAGATATGATTATGATTAGAACATTTGATCAAAAAGTGCTTGATGAGTTTGCAGAGTTTTCAGGAGTTCCTGTAATAAACGGCTTGACAGACAAGTACCATCCTGTTCAGCTTATGGCTGATTATTTAACAATGATAGAACACAATAAAGCCAACAATCCAGTAGTAGCTTATGTAGGAGATGGAAACAATATGACCCACTCTTGGATGATGTTAGCAGGAAAGCTTGGGTTTGAACTAAGAGTAGCAACTCCAAAGGGTTATGAACCACTAAAAGAGGTAATGGACGATGCTATTGAGCTAAGCCAGATAAGTGGAGCAAAAATTGTATATACAAATGATCCAAAAGAAGCAGTGCGTGGAGCAGATGTTGTTACAACTGACACTTGGGTCTCAATGGGGCAGGAGGATGAAAAAGAGAAGAGAATAAAAGATTTTAAAGGCTTTATGGTGGATTCTAGCCTGATGAGCTTGGCAAAAAAAGATGCTATTTTTCTTCATTGTTTACCGGCATATAGGGGTTATGAGGTTAGTGAAGAGATTTTTGAGCATTTTGCAGATGTTATATTTGACGAGGCTGAAAACAGACTTCATGCTCAAAAGGGAATTATGGTTTGGCTAGATAAGAGGTGCAAAGATGGCTAATGAAGTAACTGTTCTTAGTTTGGTAGATGAAATCTCTAAAACTTTAGATGATAAAAAGACAGTTGTGCAAATTAGAAATAGCAAGGATGACAATTTAAAATTTTTAGAACTTAAGAGTGGAAGCTGGCATAGTGATGAGCCTTGGATAGTTGTTGATGAAAATGAAAAACTATATACCATGATTTCATTGGAATCTGTTAATAGAATTTTACAAAGCTATAAAGATAGTATGGATGAGAATTTTCAGCTTAAATTAGAAAAGGTTATATGGAAAAATGTTCCTGTTGATTTTCAAGATGTTTGGGCAGTTGCTATGGATGAGATTAGAAAAATAGCAAAGAGCCAAAGCAATAATAAGGTATTAAATATTGACTTAGAGTCATTAATAAAAAAAATAAAACTTAAACATCCAAATCTATTTATTGATATGAAAGATTTGAGCATGTTAAGAGACATAAGGTAAAGTATGATAAATTTTGAACAGTTTTCAAAGTATTCAAAACCAGGTCCTAGATATACAAGTTATCCAACGGCTCCTGAGTTTAGTGAAGAGTTTAATGAACAAACTTACATAAATATACTAAAAAACCAAGATAAAAATAGAAAACTTTCACTCTATTTTCATCTTCCATTTTGTAGGAGTGCGTGCTATTTTTGTGGTTGTAATGTAGTTTTTACATCAAAAGTTGATAAGATGGATAGGTATATTGGGTATCTAAAAAAAGAGTTAGAGATACTCTCAAGATATCTCAATACAAACAGGGAGGTTCTACAACTGCACTTTGGTGGAGGAACCCCAACTTTTTTTAGTGACTCTCAGTTAAAAAAAGTAATAGAGTTGATCCATAGTCATTTTCCAAACTTTAGCAGTGAGGCTGAGGTAAGTTGCGAGATTGATCCTCGATTTTTGACAAAAGAGCAGATTGGTGTTTTGAGTGAGGGTGGATTTAACAGAGTTAGCTTTGGTGTGCAAGATTTTGATCCAAAGGTGCAAAAAGCGATCCATAGAGTTCAATCATTTGAAGTAACAAAAAATGCTGTAGATTTAGCAAGGGAAGCTGGAATGGTCTCAGTGAATATGGATCTTATTTATGGGCTTCCATTTCAAACTTTAGATACTTTTAAAAAGACGCTTGAGCAAGCTTTAAAGTTAGATACCGATAGATTTGCAGTTTTTAATTATGCTCATGTTCCTTGGATGAAAAAGACTATGAGAAAGATAGATGAGACTACTCTTCCTCATCCAAGTGAAAAATTGGCAATCTTGAAATATACCATAGATTACCTGACCTCAAATGGCTTAAAGATGATAGGTATGGATCACTTCGCCAAACCAGAGGATGAACTATTTTTAGCGATTGAAAAGGGTGAACTTCATAGAAATTTTCAAGGCTATACTACCAAAGGTGGAGCAGATTTGGTTGGAATAGGACTTACTAGCATAGGTGATGGCATAAACCACTATGTGCAGAATGTAAAAGATATGAAAGAGTATGAGGCACTTTTAGATGATGGGCATCTACCAGTTCATAGAGGCTTGATTTTAAGTGACGATGATAGGCTTAGAAAAGCTGTAATTATGGAGATGATGAGTAATTTTAAACTAGATATAAAAAGGATAGAAAAAGAGTTTGGAGTTAGTTTTAAAGAGTATTTTAGTGATGCTTTAGAGAGTTTGAAAATTTTTGAAGATGAGGGTTTAGTTAGTATAAGTGATAATAAAATTGAAGTGAGCAGTACCGGTACGATGTTGATTAGAAATATAGTTATGCCATTTGATGCATATTTGCAAAGGATTCCTGAGAGTAAAAGGAAATTTTCTAAAACAGTTTAAAAAGGAAGTTTTATGAGAGGTTGCACAAAAGTGGAGAGCATAAGATGACTCCATTAGAACAGTTTGATTTTACAAAAGTTAGTGAAATGTGCATAAAGTGCGGGAAGTGCATTCCAACTTGTACAATTCACCAGATAAATCCAGATGAGGTTACAAGTCCAAGAGGTTTTTTAGAGCTTTTAGGAGCCTACAAAAGAGGTGAACTTGAGCTTGATAAAAATGCAAAAGATATATTTGAGAGTTGCTTTTTGTGTACAAACTGTGTAGATGTCTGTCCAAATGATTTGCCTGTAGATATGTTAATTGAGCAAGCAAGAAATGAGATAAGGCAAAAGTTTGGGATTGTTTGGTACAAAAAGTTGGCATTTTTTCTACTTAGAAATAGAAAGATAATGGACATAGCCGCAAAATTTGGCTGGGCATTTCAAAGTTGTGCATTTAAAAAGGATGATAAAAGAAAATCTATGTTTTTAAGAGATTTTCCTCTCATAAAGTACAATAGACTCTTTCCAAGTTTAGCTAGCAAGAGCTTTTTAAATTCTCATCCAGATGTAATCAGAAATGGCGGAAAGCAAAAAGTAGGGATTTTCATAGGTTGTCTTGGAAACTACATGTACACAGACATTGGTAAGTCTTTGTTGGAGATTTTAAAAGTTTTAGAGATAGATGCTTATTTGATAAAACAGCAAAAGTGTTGTGGCGCCCCTTCGTACTTTACAGGAGACTTTGATAGTGTAGAGGCTTTGGCTAAATTTAACATAGAGTATATTGAGGGTTTTGTTGATGAGTTAGATGCCATAATCATCCCAGAAGCAACATGTTGTGGGATGATAAAGGTCGATTATGCCCACTTCTTTCACAACAAGCCTGATTGGAAAAAAAGAGCTGAAGCCATAAGTCCACACATCTACTTAGCTACTGAATTTTTAGAAAAAAAGACAAATCTTAAAGAGATATTGGCTAAAAAGTCCAAGAAAAATGAGAGCATAACTTACCATGACCCTTGTCATGCTAGAAAGATGCTAGGAGTTTACAAAGAGCCAAGAGAGTTAATTTCACAAAATTATGAAATCAAAGAGATGAGTGATCCTAATCAATGCTGTGGTTTTGGTGGGGTTACTATGCAGATTGAAAAGTTTAGCAATGCGCAAAAGGCGGGTGAGCCAAAGGCTAAGATGATTGAAAAGAGTGGTGCTAAGATAGTAAGTGCAGAGTGCAGTGCTTGTAGGATGCAAATAGGAAATGCTCTACATGTAGCAAATGTAGATACAGTTTTTAAAAACCCAATTGAGCTTATAGCTCAAGCTTTAAAGGAGTAGACTGTGGAATTTTTAGCAAATTATTATAGTGAGATAAAGATATTTCATATTATGGCTATGATGTCGTGGATGGCAGTTTTGTTTTATCTTCCAAGACTCTATGTTTACCATGTAGAGCATATGGATAAAAAAGAGTTTGTAGAGGTTGTGGAGATTCAAGAGTATAAGCTCTACTATTACATCGGCGTTCCTGCTTTATGGGCTTCTATAATAAGTGGTCTAATTCTTTTTTATATAATCGATGGCTTTTCTGAGCCTTGGGCTCATGCTAAATTTACAGCGCTTATTGCTCTTATTGTTTATGATTACTCTATGAACTATTATAGAAAACAGCTCTTGAAGGGTAAATGCACCAAAAGTGGAAAGTTTTTTAGAGCTTACAATGAGATACCAACTTATCTATCTATCTTGATAGTAACTTTTGTTATTTTAAAAGATATTCCAGTAGGATTTACCATCTTTATGACTGCTCTTTTTGCTTTTATATTTTACTATCTTATGAAGCATGCAAAAGAGCCAAATTTGGATGTAGTAAAGCAAGATAGGTAGCATTTTTATTTACTTTTATGAGATATAATTCAACCCAAATTATGCAATAGGAGTTTTTTATGGCATTAGTGATGTTGATTGTAATGAACTTGGCCGTTATGGCTTCAATGTATGTTGTTTTATTTATCCTTGAAGCTTTTTTTGGGGTTAGGATAGACTCAGCTAGTACAAGTGGACTTTTTATATTTGCTCTTTTGTTTGGATTTGGAGGAAGCTTTATCTCTCTTTTGATGTCTAAACAGATGGCAATTAGAGGTATGGGTGTGCAGTTGATTGAGACACCAAGAGATAACTTTGAAGCTTGGCTTTTAGAGACTATTGAGAGACTCTCAAGAGATGCAGGTCTAAAGATGCCTGATGTTGGGATTTTTGATGCCCCACCAAATGCATTTGCTACTGGTTGGGATAGAAATAATGCACTAGTGGCAGTAAGTACCGGCTTGATTGAGACTATGAATGAAGAGGAGATTGAGGGAGTCTTAGCTCATGAAATAAGCCACATAAAAAATGGCGATATGGTCACTATGACTCTTATGCAAGGGGTTTTAAATACATTTGTAATCTTCTTCTCAAGACTGCTCGCAAATATGTTTTCAAGAGATAGAGATGGCAATACAAACATAATGAGTTACTATGCGATTAGTTTTGCTTTGGAGATGGTCTTTTCACTCTTTGCAACAGCAATTCTTATGTGGTTTAGCAGATACAGAGAGTACAAGGCTGATGAGGGAGCAGTCCAGCTTAGTGGGGTAAATGGAATCTACTATGCTTTGGCAAAGCTTGGTAAAATCCCGCCAGAGCAGCTAAGTCTTCCAAACGATATGAAAGCATTTGGGATTATTGGATTTTTGGAAACTTTCTTTGCTTCACACCCACCAATTGAGAAAAGATTGATGCATATTGAAGAGATAGCAAAGAGAGGATAATATACAAATGCCCTGGGATGGTTTTATACTTTTTGTTATATTAGTTTATCTATGGTATTTGCAATTTAGGAAAATGAGGCTAAATTTAGTCTCTCTTCTTACTACGCTGGGCTTAACATTTTTAACCATAGGGCTTCTTTTTTGGCTACTTATTAGATAAGGAAATTGATGGATTTTTGGAATCATATATACTCTCACTTCAACCCAATAGCCTTTGATTTGGGCTTTATATCGGTCCATTGGTATGGACTGATGTATGTTTTAGCTCTACTTACTGCACTTATTGCTGCAAAGTGGTTTGTAAAAAAAGATAATTTAGATATATCAAATAAAGTTTTAGATGATTATTTTATCTGGGTTGAGATAGGGGTTATTTTAGGGGCTAGAATAGGATATATAATTTTTTATGATACTCATACTTACTACTATTTGACAAATCCTTGGCAAATGTTTAATCCTTTTGTAAATGGTGAATTTGTTGGAATTAGGGGTATGAGTTATCATGGAGCTATTGTGGGATTTATCTTAGCTACCATCGCTTTTAAATATCGCTACAAAAATGTAAACATTTGGGAGATGCTTGATTTGGTAGCTTTAAGCGTTCCGGTTGGATATATTTTTGGAAGAATTGGAAACTTTTTAAATCAAGAACTCATTGGAAGAGAAACAACTGTTAGCTGGGGAATTTATGTAGATGGGGTTTTAAGACATCCATCTCAACTTTATGAGGCAGTTTTAGAGGGCTTGGTGGTATTTTTAATTCTTTATATATATAGAAAGAGAAAAAGATTTTCAGGTGAACTGATCGCTCTTTATGGTGCTTTGTATTCACTAGCAAGATTTATTGCAGAGTTTTGGAGAGAGCCAGACTTTCAAATAGGCTTTGTGTATGGAGGATGGATGACAAAGGGGCAAGCCCTTTCGATTATCATGATAGCATTGTCAATCATTTTGTACATGTATTTATATAATCACTCAAAGTTAAATGCTAAAAAAGTTTAGGAATATATATAAAATCTCACCACTCTTTGCCATGACAATCGTAACAGCTTACTTTACCTGATATATCAGTACCTTTGAGATCTGTACCATGGCACAGGGTGCAGCTCAAAGTTCCATAGTTATCCACCCACTCTCCATGCCCATCTTCATCCTTCCAAAAACTACTAAAACTATGGACTATTTTGCCATTAAAAGCTTTGTTTATAGTATCTCCGGGATGACAAGTCATACAGTTTTGAGAGCCTACAGTATTTGGCTCAGATTTATTTGTATGAACTTTGTGAATGGCATTTGTTAGCGATCTTACCGTTCTTAAACCACTTCCTTGTACACCATTTATCCCATGGCAGTTTGTACATGTTATTTTATTTGTTTTTGAGGTTGCTTCTAAACCACTAGTATTATAATAATTTATTCCTTTTTCTTGTAAAGCAATTAGTGTATTATTAACTGCATCTGGATAGTTAAAATCATGAACTCTTAGTATATTGGTTTTGTAGTCCTCTTCAAAATCAGCTAAATTAGCAGGGTTGTTAGCGTAAGCTAGAGGATAATTAGAATTCGATGCATGGCAAGTAGCACAGTTATTAGTTCCTCCATCGTATAAAACTATTTTATCTTTTGCAATGACTGCTCCACTGTTTTTATCTATAGCTTCTATCCGATATGATGGATATATATCTTTTTTATCAAAGTATCTAACAGTTGCACCATTTTTTATCCATTTTTCTAAACTATAATCATAACTTAGTAATATTTCTGTGTCTGCATCTTTTGTATGAACTGCTCGTAGAGTATAGTTTGCAGGATTGATACCGCTACTCTTAGTGTAGTCTACTAGCTTAACGCTTATTGTTGTCTTGTGAGGTCTAAGTGAGAAAATTTTATCGTTATTTAAGCTAGGATCACTTTTAGATACTGCATATACTCTTGGTTTTCTCCAATCATAAAGAACAAAATTAGTTTTTAAAATATCGATTGGAGTAATAGGGTCTGTAACTACCTTATCTTCATCATCGTTGTCTTCATCATAGTTATCTTCATTACTATTAACTGCTGTTTTATCACTTTGAGCATCAGAAGAACCGCCTCCCCCTCCACACCCAACCAAAAATAGGGAAAGCAGTAAAATTGTCAATATGCTAAAAAATTTTCTAAATAGTTTCATTTCTTTTTCCTTCTATCTAGCAAGCTTCATAGCCTACTTTAAACTTTTTAATATCGTTGCCATTAGTATCGATTAAGTGTACAGCACAAGCAATACAAGGATCAAAGCTATGGACAGTTCTTAGTATTTCTAATGGTTCATCAATGTTTGAAAGAGTAACGCCTTC
>Ga0256840_1004611_pt1 | contig 10247 bp, 7 predicted proteins | sample 355202metaG_FD_185969 | JGI IMG/M metagenome (GOLD analysis project Ga0256840, IMG submission 185969) | Hydrothermal vent microbial communities from Mid Atlantic Ridge, Atlantic Ocean - 355-202 | ecosystem: Environmental > Aquatic > Marine > Hydrothermal vents | place: Atlantic Ocean: Mid...
ATTATTGATTTGATAAATATCATTGTTCTGCATATCTTTGTGTAATATTTTAAATTTAATACTATACAAAAATGAAAACAGCAGCAATTTTTTTCTTGTCATTATTTCTTTTTTCTGCTTGTCAGAATCAAAATGATAATAATTCGACAGATGAAGTTTCGGGAGCAACCGTAACTAAAAAAAGCAATTTAAATATGCGGTCGGCAGCTAATAGCGATTGGTGGCCAAACCGGTTAAATTTAGAATTGTTACGTAAACACTCTGAATTAACGAATCCTATGGATAAGGATTTTGATTATGCAAAGGAGTTTAAAAAATTAGATTATAAAGCATTGAAAAAGGATTTGCGTACACTTATGACCGATTCGCAAGATTGGTGGCCAGCTGATTACGGAAGTTACGCAGGTTTATTTATTAGAATGGCTTGGCATAATGCAGGTACTTATCGTACTGGTGATGGTCGTGGAGGTTCCAGGTCAGCACAACAAAGGTTTGCACCACAAAATAGTTGGCCTGATAATGCTAATTTAGACAAAGCGAGAAGATTACTTTGGCCAATAAAGAAAAAATATGGTAACAAAATTTCTTGGGCAGATTTAATGATTCTTACAGGTAACGTGGCTTTAGAATCTACGGGCTTTAAAACTTTTGGCTTTGCAGGAGGTAGAACAGATGTTTGGCAAGCAAATGAAGACGTTTATTGGGGCTCAGAAGAAAAATGGTTAGATGATAGTAAGCGTTATGAAGGAGATAGAAAACTTGAAAATCCACTTGCTGCAGTTCAAATGGGATTAATTTATGTAAACCCCGAAGGTCCAAACGGCAATCCGGATCCTCTTTTAGCAGCAAAAGATATACGTGAAACATTCGGAAGGATGGGGATGAATGATGAAGAAACTGTAGCTTTAATTGCAGGAGGTCATACACTTGGTAAAGCACACGGTGCAGCTAGTGCTTCTCATGTTGGTCCGGATCCGGAAGCATCTGAAATAGAAGCACAGGGTTTAGGTTGGAAAAGTGATTATAAATCCGGAAAGGGTCCTGATGCTATTACATCAGGTTTAGAAGTAGTATGGACATCTACACCTACAAAATGGAGCCACTTATTCTTTTTTAATTTATTTGAAAATGAATGGGTTTTAACAAAAAGTCCTGCAGGTGCTCATCAGTGGGAACCTAAAAATCCAAAAATGATGGTTCCTGATGCTTTCGATTCTGACAAAATGCACAAACCGGGTATGTTTACCACAGATTTAGCACTTAAATTTGATCCTGTTTATGAAAAAATTGCAAGGAAATTCTACGAAAACCCTGATCTTTTTGATGATGCTTTTGCCAGAGCTTGGTTTAAATTAACACATAGAGATATGGGTCCAAAATCTACTTATCTAGGCCCGGAGGCTCCAACAGAAGATTTAATATGGCAAGACCCAATTCCTGCTGCTGATTATGAAATAATTAGTGAAAAGGATATTGAATATTTAAAGAAGGAAATTTTAAAAACAGATTTAACTATTAGCCAAATGGTTACTACAGCTTGGGCATCCGCATCAACTTATCGTAATTCAGACAGAAGAGGTGGAGCCAACGGAGCAAGAATACGATTAGAACCACAAGTAAACTGGGAAGTAAATAATCCTGAACAATTGAAAAAAGTTTTAGCAATACTGGAAAATGTTCAAAAAGAATTTAATAGTAAATCAGGTGCAAAAAAAGTATCATTAGCTGATTTAATAGTCTTAGCTGGTACCGTTGGAGTAGAAAAAGCAGTCAGTAATGCAGGATATAATTTTAAAGTACCATTTACTCCGGGAAGAACTGATGCTACTCAAGAACAAACCGATATTAATTCATTTAATCTTCTTGAACCAATGGCAGACGGTTTTCGTAATTACTTAAAAACAAAATATACATTATCAACGGAAGAATTATTAGTTGATAAAGCTCAATTATTAACGCTTACTGCTCCGGAAATGACTGTATTAATTGGGGGTATGCGCGCATTAAATGCAAATTTTGATGGAAGTAAAAAAGGAATTTTTACAGATAAGAAAGACAAACTTACCAATGATTTTTTTGTTAATTTATTGAGTATGGATGTTGAATGGAAAGCTACAAACGATACTAAAGAAGAGTTTATTGGAAAAGATGTTAAAACCGGAGCTAACAAATGGATAGCTACAAGAGCAGATTTAATATTTGGTTCAAATTCAGAGCTTAGAGCCTTAGCAGAATTTTACGCAAGCGATGATTCTAAAGAAAAGTTCATTACAGATTTTATATCAGCTTGGACAAAAGTTATGAATCTTGATAGGTTTGATTTAATGTATCAATAAGAATTCTTTAAGATTAATCAAAGAAATAAGAGGTAGTCTTTACAGGCTAGCTCTTTTTTTATACATAGTATTATGTATCGTAATACGGACAAGATACTAAAATCAAACAAAATCTAAGTAAGTGCAAACCTCAAAGTTTGCACTTTTTTGTACTTTTCTGACAAACCAAAAGTAGTTCCTTTTTTGTGAACATTTACACTCATTATTGCTTTCCTTCATTCGCTCTTTTAATTTGAGTTTTGTATATTAGCTATCTACTGAAATCCCTGTCGCAAGAACGTATCAACTTCCTTGTAACAGTTAAACCTGTCAGTGTGTGCCGGCACCAAACCTGTCAGCGTGCGTCAGCACCTGTTAGTGTTTTTTTCTTAACAGCGTTTGTTTACTCTTTTTTTTTGTTTTAATTAAAAAGATACAACATAAAATAAATAAAAGACCTAGAGAAAAATTGGGTTATGAGAATCCTGTTACTATTTTTTATAAATTAGTAGCATAGTAATGTTGCATTTGTAATTTGAACGTACAGGTATTTTAAAAAAATGCCATATTATAAACTTTCAAAAAAAAATTATTATATTGCAAAGTAAAATATATACAATTTGTCTATATCCCATTAGTACGGGCAATACAGAAGAAAAAACAGTTGTCGCTTTAAGGCGTATTGCGACAATTGTCGAAAAGGGAACAAAAACGATAATAAATATATACACACGTTGGGCGTCATTGAAGAAAGAATACGGAATATGAAAAATAATAATTATTTTTGTATTAAATTAATAAGGAAAAAAATATATGGGATTATCATTAACAGCAGAGCAAAAATCAATTCTTAAAATATTTAAGATTGAGGAACAATATGTGATTCCTGCATACCAACGTCCATATTCTTGGGGTTATGACCATTGTTTTCAATTATATAATGACCTATTTGAAGCATTTAATTCTAATGAGGATTATTTTATTGGAAATATAATAATTGCTAAAAGTGATGCAGACAAAGATATATTAGAAATAATAGATGGGCAACAGCGTATAATCACTCTATTGCTTTTTATCAAGGTTTTGCATTTATTATCTCCTGAATTAAAAGTATTAAATCAAATTCTTGAACAAGAAGATTGGGAAGGAAATAAAAGTCGTCCAAGAATTAAGTCTGATATTTTTGAAGCAAATGATGAAAATGAGTTGCAAATAGTTTTTTCTCTTACCAAAAAAGATTTGGAAAATAAACTCCAAAATTGCAGAGATAGAAAAGGGAATTTTTCTGAAAGAAAATGTAATAATCGCTTTGAAGTAAATACACTATATTTTTACGATTGGTTAACTTTTTATAAAGAAAAAAATGATAATATTAGATCATTTGTTGAATTTTTATTAAAAAGAGTTTATTTATTACCAATAGAATTAACAGGGAAAACTCTTGATGAAGCAAATGAAAAAGCTCTTGTTATTTTTGAAACAATAAATAACAGAGGAATGAACCTTGAAGACGCTGATATTTTCAAGGCTAAGCTCTATAAAAAAGCCCGTAAAGTTAATGAAACAGATAAATTTATTGAACTATGGAAAGACCTTAAATATTCAACCGAAAAACTTGGTCTTGGCATTGATGATGTTTTTAGATTTTATTCACATATAATTAGAGGAAAAGAAGGAATTACTTCAAGTGAAATAAATCTTAGAGAATTTTTTACTGCAAAAAAATATTCACCTTTTGAATTGAAAAAATATAGTGAAATATTAGATGACTTATTTAAAATAATAGAAGTTTTACAATTTTATGAAGAATGCAAAAGAAATAATTCAAATATTTCGAAATGGATACAAATTATTGATATTTACACAAATCAATATCCTAAATTTGCTGTTGTAGTATATTTCTTTAAAAATGGTTATGACCAACAAGATGAGACAACAATAAATTTCTTGAAATCTTTAATAAGATATATATATTACCAAGGTTCTACAACAAGAGTAAAGTTCGAAATTTATTCAATTATCAAAAATGTTTATATAAATAAACCTATTTCAAAATATTATTATGAGGATATAACAGCAGATTATTTTGATTATTTGGGACGGTTAAAATATGGATTTGCTTTATTATCTTTTTATTTAAAAAATGATGTTTTATCCAATTATCATATTGACAAACTAGTTTCTTATAAAGATAAGAAATATCTAACTGATGATTGGAAAGAAACCCAATGGGAAGAGTTTATTGATAGTTTGGGCAATTTTATTATTTTGGATATTCCAAAAAGAAATATGACATTACCCCAAAAACTCGATTATTTTCGTCAAAAATCTCAATTACCAGAAGTAAAAAAGATTTCTGAAAATGAATTTACCTATCAAATTTTCAAAACAAGAGATAATCAATTAAAACAAGAGTTGGTAAATTTCTTTAAAGGTTCAAAGTTATGAAATTGGAAATAGAAAGTTTTAAAGCATTTAAAAACAAAATAATAATAGATAATCAAGATAAAAATTTAATTATTTATGGAGAAAATGGTGCAGGTAAAAGTTCTATCTATGAGGCGTTAAAAATAGTATATTTTAAGAACCGTATCGAACAAGAAATAGACCTTGCTCCAACACGAGAAGAACAGGAAGTACTAACAAGAGAATTTTGGAGCAGATATAATAATAAAATTAACAATGACGATTTTACTATAAAAATTAACGATACAAACTATATTGATTTTGACACTTCTAATTATCAAGCGTTTATGTTTTCAATTGATGATTTAAAGCGAGTCAAAGACTTACAGTTATCTGCATTATTAGAACAACATTATTTTAACCTAGAAGATATTGATATTGAACAGTTTTGTCTTAATAATTATTCTACAATAGAAACTAATGTTAACGATTCATTAGAAAATTTTAATGAAAGTATTTCTATTACAATTGATAATCAAGATGATTATAAAATTAAAATAAAAGATGAAAAACGCAACATTGAAATAAAAACAGGAATAAAAGAATTTTTTAATGAAGCAAAAATAAATTTAGTAACCCTATTAACATTATTTTTTTCAATAAAACAAGCAAAAGAAGACTATAAAACAAAATTATTAATTTTAGATGATTTTATTACAAGTTTAGATGTGTCAAACAGAATATATATATTAAAATTTATATTTGATAACTTTGAAGACTTTAAGTTGCTGATTTTTACTCATAATATAAGTTTCTATAACTTGATAATGTATTTCATCAATGATATTTTTAAAATTAAAGAAAAATGGCTATTTGCTAATATTTACGAAATAAACAATCAAAATAAAATTTACTTTAAGCAAAACATTGATAGAGTTAAGCAACTTAAAGATGATTATAATAGTATTCCTGATAAGAATGATATTGGGCAATTAGACAGCATTGGAAATAGAATTAGACAAAAGTTTGAAATACTTTTATACGAATTTTCTAAATTATTAATGGTTGGAGCAGTTGAAGATAGTAAAAAGATTTTAGAGCGAATTGAAAATAATAAAAATATTTATTTTACAGATAAAAAAACGGCATCTGATTTAATAGACGAAATTATTAGCATACTTAACGAAAATAACTCCCATAATTTATCAAATAGGTTACTCCAAAAAATTAACACTTATAAAAAAGATAATTTTAATGAATTAAAATCAATTATAAAAAATCTAAAACTTTATCAAAAAGTTACTATGCATCCTATGTCACACGGTTCATTTGGTCAATCACCATACACAACTCGGGAAATTGAAAAAAGCCTTGAATTATTAGGAAAATTTGAAAAATATCTGAAAGATTTAGTTGATGAAGATGTCACATAAAACAACGAACGCCCAACAAAAAATATAGTGCATTTGGCAGATATTGCTAAAATTCAAGATGATAGCAATAAATAAACATAATTCAAAACCGAAAATTAGGTGCTTTAAAATGCCAAACGCACCATATTTAGAACGTTAGCCAAAATTTAAAAAAAGACACTCTGAATTATAATAAATGAATTGGATTTTAGGTATAAGTATATTAATAATTACGCTTTATTTGATTAATCATCAACTAAAAAAAAGAAAGTTTTTAAAACTCAAAAAAGAACTTGAAAATAATTGGGGAAAAGTCAAAAAAGATGATTTTTACAACTTTGAAATAATAGAACAATACTTTCAAAATTCAGAAAACAAAAAAGATGCTTACCATATTATCTCAAATCAAATTAAGAATGATTTAGATATTAATGATTTGTTTCAATATTTAGACAGAACTTCATCTAAAATTGGGCAACAGTATTTATATTACAAGATTAGAGTTGTTGAGAATCAAGACAAACTCTATAATTTTGATAAATTAACTGAAATATTTGAAACAGATAAAAAATTAAGATTAGAATGTCAATTAGAATTATCAAAATTGAATTCTAATTATGCCTATGATTTAGAAAAATTGATTAATGATGAAGTGGTTGAAAAACCAAAATATCAAAAGTTTTTAATACCTCTATCAGTTTTAGCAATTTTATCCATTTCTTTTGGTTTCGTAAACCAAATTTTTTTTCTATTCCTTTTACCAATTTTTATGGTAAATTTAGTGCTACATTATAAAACTAAAAGTTACATAAGTTATTATTTGAATGCTGTAAACCAGCTAAACAAGGCTTTGAAAGTAAGTCAAATATTTGTTGATTATGAAAAAATTAAAAACCATTTCACAAGTTTAGGTTTTATAAAAAAAGTACAAGAAATTCGTCTAAAAACAAAGTTTATTTCATTTGAAAAACAGTTGGATAACGAATTTGCAGCTATAATATGGTCGATTGTTGAGTTAATTAAAATCCAATTTAATATCGAAACAATTATTTTTTACAGTTTCATTGATGATATCGTAGAAAAAAGAAAAAATATTGATGACCTTTTTCAATTTATTGGAGAAATAGATAGTGCTATTTCAGTTGCTTCAATCAAACATCAAAACAACTTCATTTGTAAACCAAATTTTGAAATCGAAAAGAAACTAAATATTAAAGAAATTATACATCCATTAATTGAAGATTGCGTTTCAAATAATATTGAGTTAAATGGAAAAAGTTTACTTTTAACAGGCTCAAATATGTCTGGAAAAACAACTTTTATTCGAATGGTAGCCATCAACAGTATCATCGCTCAAACGTTAAATATAGCATTTGCAAAAGAATTTTCTATTCCATTTTACAAAGTTTATTCATCAATAAGAATTACAGATGACTTACTTGACGATACGAGTTATTATTTGAAGGAAGTATTAACAATTAAAGAACTAATAGATGCTTCTAATGATAAAAGCCCTTGTTTATTTGTACTTGACGAGATTTTTAAAGGAACAAATACAATAGAAAGAATATCAGGCGGGAAAGCAATTTTATCATATTTAAACAATGAAAATAATTTTGTATTTGTTTCAACTCACGATATAGAACTGACAGAATTATTAGAAAATGATAATTTTGAATTACATCATTTTTCAGAACAAATAATGAACAATGAATTATTTTTTGACCATAAACTTAAAAAAGGGAAACTTAAAACAAGAAATGCAATAAAAATATTAGAACTATATCAATATCCGAAAGAAATAATTAAAGATGCACAAATGACAGAAAGAAGTAACTTTGGCTAACAAAAAATATACTGCATGCCGCAATTAGTTGTAAATATGGAAGTTAATATACGAAATAAACATTGTCGTAAACTGAAAAATAGTCGTTTCAAAATGCGGCATGCAGCATATTTAAACCGTTAGCATAAAAAAATTTACAACAAAAAGACTTGAATATTTTGTAAGTATTGGAATAAATAAATTTAGCAGAAATGAATATATGGAAATTTTTAGAAATATTTCTACTTCAACTGTGAGCCGAGATTTGAAAATAGAAGTAGAGTTGGGAATTTTAAAATCGATTGGAAATAAAATAAAACAAAATATACCTTTCAGAATAACTAAGCATTTAACCCGCCTACAAGCAAAGTTTGAGTGCTTAGTTATTGTAATTTTTCATAAATCAATATACATCAATGAAAAAACAAATATCCGATAAATATTGCAGCTATGATTCCGGCAAAATCAGCTATTAAACCTGCAGTAACAGCATAACGCGTATTTTTAATACCTACCGAGCCAAAATATACGGCAAGAATATAAAAAGTGGTATCTGTTGCCCCTTGCACGGTCGAAGCCAAACGCCCTACAAAAGAATCCGCACCGTAATTATTCATAGCATCCACCATCATTCCCCGGGCACCGCTACCGCTTAAAGGTTTCATCAAAGCAGTTGGTAAAGCCGGTATAAAATCAGTATCTACGCCTATCCAACTAAAAAACGAAGAAACACCGCCAATAATATAATCCATACTGCCCGAACTTCTGAATACACCTATTGCAACCAGTATTGCCACCAAAAAAGGAATAATCTTCACGGCAATTTCAAAACCCTCTTTGGCTCCTTCGATAAAAGTTTCGTAAACATTAATTTTTGCTTTCAAGCCAAGCAATATAAAACTCACAATGATACTAAACAAAATAACATTACTTGCTACACTCGATACCGTAGCTATTTGGTCTTTGGGCATTTGTGCAAACAAATAGATAATACCGCCAATTACTGCAGTTAATCCTCCGAGATATGCCATAATTATCTTATCAAATAAATTGATTTTCTGATAAAGGGCAACCGTAATTAAACCTACCATAGTTGAAAAAAAAGTAGCCAAAAGAATAGGAATAAATACATCCGAAGGATCTGCCGCACCCAACTGTGCACGATAAACCATTACGCTAATGGGTATTAGGGTTAAACCCGATGTATTTAAAACCAAAAACATAATTTGTGCATTGCTTGCCGTATCTTTTTTCTCATTATTTTTTTGCATTTCCTCCATTGCTTTTAAACCCATAGGAGTTGCCGCATTATCCAAACCCAACATATTAGCAGCTACATTCATCATAATAGCACCAATTGCAGGGTCATCTTTTTTTAATTCGGGAAATAATTTATGAAAAAACGGACCAATTAATTTTGAGAAAATTTTAACAACCCCGCCCTTTTCTCCAATTTTCATCAAGCCTAACCATAAGGTAAGCACACCGGTAAGTCCTAAAGATATTTCAAAACCGGTTTTTGCCATATCAAAAGTAGATGAAACCATATTTGGGAAAACCTCTACATCGCCAAAAAAAATTAAACGTATAAGTGCCACCACAAATGCGATTAAAAAAAATCCAATCCAAATATAATTTAAAGCCATAATAGTTAAGTAAAAGAATTAAAAGTAAAACTAATAAATTTTCATCATAAATGAAATTTTGATAAGATATTTATATATTTGTATCATATAATACTTTAATCTAAAACTATGTACTTTAAGTCCGTTAATTACTCAAAAAAATATTTTTTTGTGCTAATTTTTATTGCTTTGCTTTCGTGCAATAAAGATAAAAATAAACAAGTGCCACCGCAACAAATAAAATTGGTAAAAGTAATTCAAAAAGAAATTCCCATTTATCAAACCTATGTAGGGCAAGTATATGGATATAAAGACATCCCTATACGCGCTCGCGTAGATGGATATTTAATGGGTATTCATTTCAAAGAAGGAGGGCGTGTAAAAAAAGGACAACTTTTGTATTCCATTGACCCGCAACCCTATCAAGCAAAAGTTGCCGAGTCAATGGGACAATTGGCAAAAGCTAAAACCGAATTAGTCAGAGCTAAAAATGAGCTAAACCGTATTCAGCCGCTTGCCGAAATGAATGCGGTAAGTCAAAGCGATTTAGATGCTGCACAAGCAGAATACGAAGCCGCCCAAGCATCAGTTGAAGCCGCAGAAGCAAATTTGCGGCTTACTAAAATCAATCTGGGCTATACGCGGATTAAGTCGCCTATTTCCG
>Ga0256840_1004613_pt1 | contig 10241 bp, 12 predicted proteins | sample 355202metaG_FD_185969 | JGI IMG/M metagenome (GOLD analysis project Ga0256840, IMG submission 185969) | Hydrothermal vent microbial communities from Mid Atlantic Ridge, Atlantic Ocean - 355-202 | ecosystem: Environmental > Aquatic > Marine > Hydrothermal vents | place: Atlantic Ocean: Mid...
GACTACAACGTAAGTTATGTTATTTTCCTTAACCGTAGTCAATGAACCTCGTTTAATCTTTTTGTATACGGATTGTATACTCACGTTTAAACTAGTTGCATACTCTTTAACTGTTAGTTTCATTTAAAATAGCCTTGGTTGATTTTCTACTACATCAATATTGACATCTTTAAAGCTAGGACGTCCTCTTCCTAAGTTCTCGTAATTTGCTTCATAGATAAAACTTTTTGTAGCATGAGCAGTTAGTTCTTCCTGCACAGGTTGTATAATCTTTTCTTCTATTTTATTCCATGACTTATAATTTACACCAAAAAATTCATTAAGACTTTCAAGCGTCATACGTTTTCTTTTTGGTAACGGATTACCAGCTTCATCTTGGTATCTGGATATTTTATTAAGTAAGGCTAACATTCTGATTGAATGAGGTTTTTTAAGTTTCATTATTTCTTTGGTATTCATGGGAGTATAGTTCTTTTTTACATCAATAATCATCTTTGCAATACGAACATATAAATCAATTTCTATAATATTTTTGTTTGGAACAAATTTGTATCTAGGCAATAGGGACATACCCTCAATAATTCCGTCTATATTATCGACAAATGTTATAGAGGTTTCTTGCATGTTTCTGACGGCTTGATATACTGTTGGTGCGGACATTTCAGTATATTTAAGCATTTCTCTTTTGTCTATTCTTATTCCTATAATTTTTTCATCTTTCATATTTTCCATATCAACTTTTGAAAGTATCGTTGAGAGATAGTAAATTGTTTTAAGTGCTGCCATATTGCTTTTAGCAATAGCATTTTCAACAAAAGTATTGGCTATATTTTGATGAACTTTAGGCTTTTTATTGTCTTCTCTCTTCTTTCTCTTGTACTCACTTGGCAACATTTTTGTACCTTTAATTTATTTTTTGTACCTAGTATCATTATAGGGGTAGAAATATTAAAAGTACCTTATGTATAAATTGGTATTAAAATACTTATATTTTAATTTATATACCAAGTAATTAAATAGGTATCAATATTAATGAATTGGTACGTTTAATCGAAAGAATTGGTACGTTTAATCGAAAGAATTGGTACGTTTAATATTTTCAACTTTACGATAAGAACATACTTTGAGGCACTTATTCACACCCCTATAAACTCTCTTAATAAATATTTTTAATAATAAAGAGCAAAAAAACTTTCATTTTTCGCACAAATTGACCTCTTAGGAAAATCGCCTTTAGGGCGATATTTCTATTTTTTGAATGTCTTGCAGACGGCTAAAAAGGTGCGATTAAAAATCGCGTTAAATAAATATCTCCTAGGGTCGATATTTTAGAGGGGCTGTTTAGGTGAGAGTGGAACACTCTCAACCTCGTATGCAAATATTGTATGTTCTAAGTTTCTGTGATTGTAGATTGAAGTTCCAAAGCTATCGGCTGTTTAGCTTCGCTCTGTAGTTTAAATATTATAAATAAGCATACTAGAATCAATTTAAAGAGCTTAAAATTGATTCTGAATGGAAATCTTCATCTCTCAAATTTAAAGAGCTTAAATTCGATTCTCAAACACTTTTCATTTGTTGTCAGTGAAGTGAGCGATAGCTCACTCAAAAGCGTATCCCCTTGCGGGTAGCTTTTCTCACACACATCCCGCTAGGGTGTGTAGTGAGTACTCACTAAATACCCTAAAGGGATATCTATCGAGCTATAACTACCCGCAAGGGGATACGTTATAGAAGTTCGCTTCGCTCACTTTGCTTTCAAATTGTTTTCAAAAAAAGCTTGAAATCCACTTTTGTAAGAGGTATCATTTTTTAAATTTGACTAAAAAAGGAAATCAAAATGGCAAAGAGTAGTATTCATATTCAAGCAGGAAAATCAGGGTTTTTAGCTCATAACGACCGAAGCAAAAAAACAGTAAACAGCATTTTTTTTGATGAAGAAAATGAGATTTGGAATGAGAAAAAAGAGGCATTTCAAATTTACAGAACAGAGTTAGCAGCACGTCGTGCTGCTTATGAAAAAAACACAGGTCAAAAAATGCAAAAAAAAGCAATAACGCACCTCTCAGCAATCGTTAATCTAAAACAAAATCACACGATGAAAGACCTTAATAAATTATCTAAACATATCGAAGAAATATATGATACCAGGGTATTTCAAATCGCGATACATCGCGATGAGGGACATGTCAAAAGAGGCAAAAATGTAAAAAATTATCATGCTCATGTTGAATTTTTAGGAATAGATAGTGAGGGCAAATCAATTCGGAAAAAATTAACAAAAGGAAATTTATCAAAACTTCAGTCTGCAGTTGCGAAAATTCTAGAAATGGAAAGAGGTACAAACTACGCTAAAGAGCGAAAAAAACGACCGAAACGATTAGATACTTACGAATACAAGGCTCATGCTGAAAAAATTGATGAAGTGCAAAAATCAGAATTACGAAAAAGAGGAGAAATGAGGAATGAAAATCATGCAAAAATTAAAGAATTGAAAGAACAAATTGCCAAATTGAGAGAACAAATGAGAGAGCAAAGCATGGAAAGGGAAGATTATAGAAAACTCGAAGATTTGAACAAAAAATTAAAAGAAAAAATCAAAGAAAAAAGTTTAAAAAATGAAGAGATGCTTAAGGAAATTGAAGAGTTAAAAATAGAGCTTTTTCGGGAAAAAGAAAAAGTGAAAAAACAAGAGGAAAACAGGCAAGATTTAACACTTGAAAATGAAATAAAATTTCTAAAAATAGAGGTAGAAAATAAAATAAAAATGATAGATGAACTAAAGTTTGAACTTGCGATAGTTCCTAATAATAGGGAAAATGAAGAGAATCTTGAAAAGCTAAAAGTTGAAAATAATGAGTTGAAGATTGAAAATAATAAGCTGTCAAATTTAGTCACAAAAATGGGAAGTATTTTACATAGATTTTTTCAAATTTTTAAAATAAATGCAGAAGATTTTACGATTGAAAATGCTGAAAATGAGCTTGAAAAAATTGAGAAAAAAAGTAAACGAGTTCCGATTGAAAATGAGAGCTTAAATTACGAATTTAATGAAAACACAACTATCAAATTTGAATGAATTTTAAAAATGTCTTCCAATCTCATTTTATTTGGAATAAAATGAGAAAAAAAAGGAAGAAAAATGAAAAAAACAATGGCATCACTTATGTTATCAAGCGTAGTACTTTTCGCAAATGCAAACAAAGATTCAGAGGGAATGTATCATTCAGACGAGGGAAATGGTCCGTCTGTAGCTGAGGCAGTCTCTAACACGACAGGGGGGGCAGCATATACTGGTCTTCCAGGTAACACAACTTCAAGTGTAAGTAAGGACTCAGAAGCCTTATATCAGCACAATTCGGGAAGATATACCAAAACAATAACAGCAACTTTCGTGCCACAACCACCAGATATCATTAAAACAACGTGGAAAACGATATACAAAGATAGGATTGTTTATCGTTATAAGGATTGTGGTACGCCACCGCCACCGCCACCGCCACCGCCACCGCCACCACCCGTTGTAAAGAAAGTTTGGACTAAAACTCAAGTTGATACTATTGTTAAAACAGGTAAAAAATGGGTTTATGGTGGGAATGCTCTCAGTAAAGGGTGGAGTATTCGGCATGGCGGAGCAGGAAATTTTACAGCGACTATCACTGGTCCCTGTGGGGATTCTTGGACAAAAAAATCCACCTCTTTTACCCAAACAACTACACTTTGTGGAGTTACTGTTTCTATCTCCCGGATATCATGGGAAGCGGAGGATGCAGATACTGTAATCATAAATGGCGGTAGTTCTTAAAACGCCATGATGCATGATGGAACAAAATCTATTTTGTTCCTAATTCCATACTCCAATATTTACCTACTTTAGCCATTCCTAAACTTTTATTATTTTTCCACATAATACCTACGCAATGCCCATCACTTTTTAACCAAGCATCCATCATAATAGAAAGAGAATTTGAACCAAATCCAATATTTTCATCAACAAGACCAGTGGAAAAATAACCATTATTTTTAGCACGTTCTTCGACAGTACTACCTCTCCCTAGTTCCTGCACCTGTGCCGTCCAATCCGATGCTGTTCCACTTCCAGTATGCTCAAAATGGTTAGAACTCGCCATATCCTCGCTATGTTCATAAGCACTCTTATATAGTGAATCATCCCACACAAGTGGAGCTGCTGCAGGGAAAAAGCCTAATTCTCCACACGTTCTACCAACGGCTCGTGCATTATTAACAGCCGTTAAATACTCATTTTTAAGACTTTCACTTATTGGAGGTGCATCGTATGGGTGTGCGACATATCCATCTGATGTGTCACCACCCCCACCACCACACCCTACAAGTGCCAATGCCGTTACTGTTGCTAATCCTATTGTTTTCATTGTGTTTTTCATTTTTCTTCCTTTGTTGTTATTATTTTTATTGAATTTATTAACTCTTTCGCTGAGATATTATTTCCTAGATTGTTTAAAATATCCACTGTTTTAAGCATCGTTTGACTGTATTTTTTAGCATGAATATTGCCTTTTTTTGCTATCATGTTTCGTTCCTTTTTTTGCGATTTGGAATAAGTTTTACACGTGATATCACGTGTAAAACACCTACTTTTTACTTCTTTTTTTTCTCCTTTTTTTTGGTTTTTTTCATTGTTGTTACGTCTACAATATCATCTTGTTTGGGAACAGGTAAAGAATTTTCATATTTACCTATCAGGAACTTATTTTGCTTCTCATTTTTCTTTGTGAGACGTTTGATTTCTTTTCTAAGTTGTTTAACCTCTTTATCCCTGCGTCTAATAATGTCTAACAACTCCGTACAATCATTGGATTGTACGGGTTTATCAACCTCTTCAACCTCTAATCTATCGACTACAACGTAAGTTATGTTATTTTCCTTAACCGTAGTCAATGAACCTCGTTTAATCTTTTTGTATACGGATTGTATACTCACGTTTAAACTAGTTGCATACTCTTTAACTGTTAGTTTCATTTAATCCTCCATTTGGGTAATCAAGTATACTTGGTTTAAAACAGTGTAATTTTTCTCTGTTCTCATGTAGCCATTCCCACGCTTTCTGTGCTTTTTTCTTATCTATCCATTCCATAGCATCATCTGAATAGTAGAGTAATCCTTTCTCGCTACATTTAAGCATACGCCCGTCTTTTGCTTCATAGAGTGGTTGATTTGCGTAAAGCTCCCTTATCCATGAGATGAAACTGTGTAGGTCATTCCAGTTCTTTTTAAAGTGAAATGTAATGGCAGTTACCTTTCTATTTGGTTTATCTTCTTCGAAATATTTCGGCTCTTTTTTTGTTCCTATATTTTTTATTTCGATATCAGTATATTTATTTATATCTTTTACTGCTTGAAGTAGAACTTTTACTTTGAAATTAGAATAAGTTCTATAGCTCGTTTTAACCTCTAATTTTTCCATGAGTTCTTGAATATCAAATTTACGCTTCCCAAATTTATATCGTTCTTTGAGCAAAAGATAAATACGTTGGGAATATTGACCTTTCATTTTCACTAGATGACGCAGGTCTGCATTAATATATTGTGAAAGTTCCAACAGGTATGGTTTCATTGCCTTATCAAAACGGCAAGTTATGACAGCATTTTTATAGCTAAAATAGCTAAATCCCATCAATTCCCAATCGTTTTCATCATGATAAACTTCAAACACTTTCGTCATCAGGCTTCTTGCGTTTTTTCTCAAATCAGAAGTTTTTAATTCCACCCCCAGCTTGATTTCCAACTCTTTTTTACTAAAAGTATAGTCCTTGAAATCCTCGTCCTCATCAGTAATACTAGTTAATAATGCGTACAACAAATCGCCCTCACCTTTTGAAAGTGAGTATCTCCCGTTTAGCAGTTCTGGAGACTGTTTAAAATAATTTTGATATGTTAAACTATTACTTTTGGTCTTCAAAATATTACCCCCTTTAAAATAGGTAATAATTATACTACATATTACCTTAAAAATAAAGAGTAATATTTTCGAGACCAAAAGTAATATTTTCGAGACCAAAAGTAATAGTTTGGAGACCAAAAGTAATAGTTAGCTTTTTTCAAATCCTCGCAAATCCCTATGAGAACGTTATTTCAGCGTTTTTGAAAAAGCCCTTACAGCTTATTACAACTTATTACAATAAAGACTTGGGCAAAAAAACTTTCATTTTTCGCACAAATTAACCTCTTAGGAAAATCGCCTTGGGGGCGATATTTCTATTTTTGAATGTCTTGCAGACAGCTAAAAGGTGCGATTAAAAATCGCGTTAATTGATACCTCCTAGGGTCGGTATCAGAGAGGAGCTGTCTAAGTAGAGAGCGTTGCACTCTCTAGCCTCTCCGTTTGAATGTTGTCTCGTTCTGCTAACTGGTGATTGTAGATTGAAGTCCCTTTGTATAACTGCTGTTTAGCTTCGCTCTGTAGTTTAAATATTATCAATAAGCATACTAGAATCAATTTTAAGCTCTTTAAATTGATTCTGAATGGAAATCTTTGTCTATTAAATTTAAAGAGCTTAAATTCCATTCTCAAACATTTTTCATTCGTTGTCAGTGAAGTGAGCTATCGCTCACTTGAAAAAAATTTACAATTTTTTTCAAAAAGTATTGCAATCCATAATTGTAGCTGTTATGCTTATAAAGTTAAAGAGCAAGTCTACTCGTATATACACCTATAGGTGCATATACGAAGACTTGTAAGAGGGCGTCGCCCCCTTAACCCCCATGAACTTTTTCTGCGAAAGTTCAATCAAAAAGCTTTATTTTGCAAGGAGTAAAAAAATGAAACCAAAACTTTTTACGATGAAAGTTGAGCCTGCCATTTTGGAAAAGTGGCATTATTTTGCAAAGTCAAAACAGATGCACTTATCTGATGTCATCAAAAGATTGATGGCAAATCAAGAATTGCCAAAAACTGTGCCAATTAAAAAAGTACCAAATAGAAAATATAGCAAAGTTGACCCTTTGCTTATTCGTGAAATTAATGCAATTGGAAATAACTTAAATCAAATTTCAAGGAGAGTAAACGAAGGTAAAAAGTTTGATGTTTTAATTGAATTAAATTCGATTGAAAAACAATTGGAAAAGGTAATCAATGCTCATCAAATTCATTAGCAGAGGAAAGGGAAATGCAAAAGCAGCCGAAGAGTACCTACTTCAAAAATACGACCACAAAGGCGAGATACGAGCAGACATACAAGTCTTGAGGGGAAATCCTTCTCACGTTAGTGAACTAGCCGACTCTTTGGAATTTAAACATCGTTACACATCTGGAGTAATTGCATGGCATAAAGACGATGCACCCACAGATAATCAAATCGACCAGGTACTTGATGATTTTGAGAGAGTTGCATTTGCAGGAATGGAAGCTAATCAATATGCCTATTATGCCGTTTTACACGGAGAATCAGACGGTAGCAAACACATTCACATTATCGTACCAAGAGTGGAATTATCCACTGGAAAAAGTATGAATATCGCACCACCGAACTGGCAAAAAACATATGATGTGCTTGTCGATAAATATAACACGAAATATCAGTGGGCATCTCCCAAGGATTTGCAACGTAGGAAAAGTTTAACGCTCGATAAAACGATGATGCATGGAAAGCTTAAAGCAACAGAAGCAAAGATGCTTATCTCTCAATTTGTAAATGAAGCAATAGAAAACGAAGTCATTAAAAACCGTGATGATGTAGTAGCTTATCTTACTGATTTAGGAGAAATCACTAGAGAGGGAAAGGATTATATTTCTTTAAAGCCAAACGGCTTTAAAAAGGCAATCAGACTTAAAGGAAAAGTATATGAAAAAGAGTTCGAATATGACCAATTTAATACACAAATTAGAAAAGAAGAAGAAGCAAGAATTAGACCAAATCAAGCAGATAGAGCAAGAGAGTATCAGCGAGTTAGCGAAGTCTTTGAGGACATCATTGCACAAAGAGCTAAGTTTAATCGAGGGAGATATAAACAAAAAGGCAGACAATTTTCAAAAAAGAATGACAGCGAACAGGTTGAAAATCCTGAAAGATACGGAAGAAATTTACAAAATGACATCGCAAATGAAGCAGGATTTTCAAGAAATGGAAACGAGAATAACAAAAATAAAAACAAAGCAGTGGATGATTCCAACATTGATAGGAATGGCAATAGTGATAGGAATGGGAATAGCGAGCTACAATTTGGCAAAATACACGAATTATCAACTACAGCTGCTCAACGAAATAGAGATGGAAATCTCGAAAAAAAGGAAGTAAAAGATGACGGAATTAGAGAGGGAATTGAGGAAAATTATAAGGGAACAAAATCGAATATTCAAGCAGGAATTGACCAAAATAACAACCATTTACAACAAGCAGATGAGCGAAGCATTGGAAGTGATAGAACAGCAGAACGAGACGTTAGAGAAGTATCATACAGTAAGTCAAAATATAAGAATAGACTTGAACGAAGAGCAAATGGAACACTTGGAAAATATATTGAGTTTGCAGGCTCAACAATTGCAAAAATTGCAGGAAAAATTGGAAAAATTATAGAAAAAATAACGGAGAAAATAAGAAAAAAGAAGCGTGTGCCAATTGAAAATGAGAGCTTAAATTACAAAAATGAAAACACAACTTTTATCAAATTTGAATGAATTTTGAAAAAGTCTTCCAATCTCATTTTGTTTGGAATAAAATGAGAAAAAAAAGGAAGAAAAATGAAAAAAACAATGGCATCACTTATTTTATTAAGCGTAGTACTTTCTGCTGACCCTGCAAAAGATTCAGAGGGAATGTATCATTCAAATACGGGAAATGGTCCGTCTGTAGCTGAGGCAGTTTCTAACACGACAGGGGGGACAGCATATACTGGTCTTCCAGGTAACACAACTTCAAGTGTAAGTAAGGACTCAGAAGCTCTATATCAGCACAATTCGGGAAAATACACAAAAACAATAACAGCAACTTTCGTGCCACAACCACCAGATATCATTAAAACAACGTGGAAAACGATATACAAAGATAGGATTGTTTATCGCTACAAGGATTGTGGCACAGGTGGGGGTACGACACCACCACCACCACCCGTTGTAAAGAAAGTTTGGAGTACCACTTCAATCCGTACGATTTTTAGTGGGAAAACTTGGGTTACAAATGGTGGGGATGCTCTTAGTAAAGGTTGGAAAGTTAAGTCTTATGGAGCAAATAGACAAACTTCCACTGTTGTTGGTCCTTGTGGGGGGTCTGCCACAAGAACTGTTCAACTCGGTTCTAGAAATGAAACCATTTGTGGAGTTAATGTTAATTTTGAAGCTGTGGGAGGGAGAGGAGCACGAGGAACTATCGTTACAATAAATGGTGGTAGTTTTTAAAACTCAATCTAGGAACAAAATCTATTTTGTTCCTAGTTCCATACTCCAATATTTACCTACTTTAGCCATGCCCAATCCTTTGGTGTCTTTCCACATAATACCTACGCAATGTCCATCGCTGTTTAACCAAGCATCCATCATAACAGTAAGAGAATTTGAACCAAATCCAATATTTTCATCAACATGACCAGTGAAAAAATAACCATTATTTTTAGCACGTTCTTCGATAGTACTACCTCTCCCTAGTTCCTGCACCTGTGCCGTCCAATCCGATGCTGTCCCACTTCCACTATGCTCGAAATGGTTAGCACTTGCCATATCCTCACTATGTTCATAGGCTGCTTTATATAACCTATCATCCCAAACAAGTGGAGCTGCTGCAGGGAAGAACCCTAACTCTCCACACGTTCTACCAACGGCTCTTGCATTGTTCACTGCAGTTAAATACTCATTTTTAAGACTTTCACTTATTGGAGGTGCATCGTATGGGTGTGCAACATATCCATCATCTTTGCTTCCACCACCACCACACCCTACAAGTGCCAATGCCGTTACTAATCCGATTGTTTTCATTGTGTTTTTCATTTTTCTTCCTTTTTTGTTATTATTTTAATTGAATTTACCAACTCTTCAACTTCGATATTATTTCCTAAATTGTTTAAAATCTCGACTGCTTTTAATACGGTTTCGCTGTATTTTTTAGCATGGATATTGCCTTTTTTTGCTATCATAATTCGTTCCTTTTTTTGCGATTTGGAATAAGTTTTACACGTGATATCACGTGTAAAACACCTACTTTTTACTTCTTTTTTTTCTCCTTTTTTTTGGTTTTTTTAGTTGTTGTTACGTCTACAATATCATCTTGTTTGGG
>Ga0256840_1004614_pt1 | contig 10238 bp, 7 predicted proteins | sample 355202metaG_FD_185969 | JGI IMG/M metagenome (GOLD analysis project Ga0256840, IMG submission 185969) | Hydrothermal vent microbial communities from Mid Atlantic Ridge, Atlantic Ocean - 355-202 | ecosystem: Environmental > Aquatic > Marine > Hydrothermal vents | place: Atlantic Ocean: Mid...
CGAAGCTGCCCCCAAACTTAAGCTTATTGCCCGGGCAGGGACAGGCCTTGATAACGTAGATATCGATGCGGCGAACCGCAAAGGCATTGTGGTGATGAACTGCCCCGGAGGAAATACCGTTTCTGCAGCAGAGCACACCATCGCCATGATGATGGCTCTTGCGCGAAATATTCCCCAGGCCACGGCCTCTATGAAGGCGGGCAAATGGGAGAAAAAGAAATTTCTTGGCCGCGAAGTAAACGGAAAGACCTTAGGAATTATTGGCCTGGGCCGCATTGGTTCCGTGGTAGCTGACCGCGCCAAGGGCCTTAAGATGCGCGTTATTGCCTATGATCCCTTTGTTAATCCCGATCAAGCTGCGAAGATGGGTATCGAGGTCATGAGCCTTGATGAACTTTTGCCTCAGGCGGATTTTATCACCATCCACGTGCCCCTTACCAAAGAAACCAAAGGCTTTATCAACAAAGAAAAATTCGACAAAATGAAAGACGGCGTGATGCTAATTCACTGCGCCCGTGGCGGTATTGTGAACGAAAAAGACCTTTACGAAGCCATGGTTTCAGGAAAAGTTGCCGGCGCAGCTTTAGATGTGTTTGAGCAGGAGCCGCCTCCAGAGGATTACCCACTCTTTAAATTAGAAAATTTTATCTGCACTCCCCATCTGGGAGCTTCTACGGTTGAAGCGCAGAAGAATGTGGCGCTTGCCGTTGCCTCTCAGGTGGTAGATTTCTTGGTCCATGGGGTGGTGCGCAACGCGGTGAACATGCCTTCTGTTTCAGCCGAACTTCTTCCTGTGCTTAAGCCTTATCTCAAGCTTGCTGAAAAACTTGGTGCCCTTCAGGCCCAGCTTGCCGAAGGCCCCATCCAGGAAGTAAACATCGAGTATCAGGGAGATGTTGCCAATCTTGATACAAGGCCCCTTACCGTTGCCTTGCTAAAAGGGCTTCTTACCCCTGCTTTGCGTGAAGATGTAAACTTTGTTAATGCACCCATCCGTGCCAAAGAGCGCGGCATAAAAGTAACTGAGAGCAAAGTAAATACCGCGGAAGATTTCCTTAATCTCATAAAGGTGCGCGTAAAATACCCCGGAGGGGAAAACGTAGTTGCAGGCACCATCTTCGGCAAAAAAGAGCCCCGGATTGTACAGATAAACGATTTTCGCCTTGATGCGGTGCCTCAAGGGCACATGCTTTACCTTATGAACGAAGACCGGCCCGGGGTAATTGGCCAGATTGGCATTACCATTGGCGAACACGGGGTGAATATTTCCAGGATGCACGTGGGCCAAGAACCTGAACAAAAAGTAAACATAATCTTGCTTAGCATTGACCAGCCGGTTCCTGAAGACTTGTTACAGAAACTTAAAAAACTACCTGTCATAAAGCTGGTAAAACCCCTTGAGCTTTAAAGCCCCCGTACGGGGGCTCCCCCCCCATTTAATCTTCCTTGGTTTTCTGCGATAAATTGGTTATAAAAGAAGAGACTTTTGCAAAGTTCTCAAGAAGCAATTCCTCTAAAAGGAGAAGCTTATGGGTAAGTGGCGTTATCTGGTCGTCTTTTTGTTGGTTCTTACTTTTTTGGGGTGTAGTTCACCGGAAGAAAAAGTCTCAAAACACCTACAAAAGGGAACCGCGCTTGCTAAGGAAGGCAAACTCCGTGAGGCTGCCATTGAGTTTCAAAATGTTATCCAGCTTGATCCCAAAAATCCGCGTGCTCATTATGAACTAGCTGAGATTTACATGAAAGTGGGAGATTTCAGACGGGCCCTTTCTCAATATCGGAAAGCGGTAGATGTTGACCCTGAAAATATCGACGCCCGGTTAAAGCTTGCTTCCTTGCTTATTGCGGCAGGAAAATTAGACGAAGCAGAAGATCACGTTCAATACGTACTAAAAAAAGAACCTGAAAACGAAAAAGCCCTTACCACGCTTGCTACTATTCGCCTGCGGCAAAAAAAGTTTGGCGAAGCGGAAAAGCTTGCTGATAAAGTCCTTACCAAAGACCCCGATAATATAGAAGCCCTTGTCATCCTTTCAGCAGTTTATCGCGAGCGTGGGGAACTTGACAAAGCCGAACAAAAGCTCAAACAGGCCCTGGCCAAAGCCCCTGAGAACATTTTTCTTTACGAGCTTTTGTTGCAACATTATCTCCGGGCCGGGAAAACTAACGAAGCAGAAGCCCTTTTAAAAGAGGCTGCCGCGAAGTTTCCCAAACAGTTTCGTTTTGTCCGCGAGCTTGTTGCTCTCTATCTTGCCCAGGGTAAGGTCAAAGAAGCGGAAGACTTTTTGGTTTCCTGGAACCAGAATCATCCCGATGATGTACGGGGAAAACTAGCCCTCATTGATGTTTACCGCCAGACTGGGCGGGCTGATGAGGCCCTTAAACTTGCCGAGGAAAGCCTTAAAAAATGGCCTAATTCGTTAGATTTAAAGGCCTCTCTTGCTTATCTTTTAGTAAACAAAAGGGAGTTTGATAAAGCTAAGTCTTTGGTTGATGAAATCCTTGCCAAGGATCCCAACCATCCTATCGCCCATTTGGTAAGGGGGAAAATTCGCTTTGCCAAAGGTCTTTTGGCTGAGGCTCTAGATGATTTCCAAATCGCCCTTAAAAGCAGACCTCGCCTTGCAGAGGCCTATCACTACATTGGTGTTATCAAGCTTATGCAGGGCAAGGGCGAGGAGGCACGCACTGCCCTTGAGAAGGCCTTAGAGCTTAATCCTTTAGCCGTAAAGACGCGGCTGATTTATGCCCGTCTGCTCTTAGCCCAGGGAGAACCTGAAAAGGCAAGGCAAGAGGCTATAACCGTTCTTAAAATTGCCCCGAAAAATCTCGAAGCAGGGCTAATTATGGGCCTTTCTTATATGGCTGAGAAGAAATTCACCGAAGCAGAAAAGATCTATAAACGTCTGGTAGAGCTTTTCCCCAATAATCCTACGGTGCACTTTTCCTACGCAACCTGCCTTCACGCCCAGAAAAAACTAAAAGAAGCCCTTGCAGAGTATCAAAAGACCCTTGAGCTTGCGCCTAATCACCTTCCTGCCCTTACGCGTCTGGTGAAATACCATCTTGCGAAAAAAGAACCTGATAAGGCCCTTGCACTTATTGACAAACAGTTTCCTTATTTCAAAAACAGGGCTCCGCTTTATTACCTTAAGGCCCAGGTCTATCTCGCTAAAAAAGATATAGCTGCCGCAGAGAAGAACCTAAAGCTTGCCCTTCAAGAAAACGATAAGTTTCTCCCAGCCTACACCCTGCTTATTGCGATATACGGAAAAGAAGGAAAACTTGAAAACGCCCTTGCTGAGTGCGAAAAAGCACTTAAAAAACAGCCTCAAAACCTGGCCCTTTTGATGACCAAGGCTGCTATTCTTGAAAGACTTGGCAAAAAAGACGAAGCTGAAAAGGTCTATCGTGAGATTATCGCGATAAATCCTGATTTTTACCCCGCCCTTAATAACCTTGCCTGGATGCTTGCAGAAAAAGGCGACACTGACGAAGCCTTTATTTTTGCCCAGAAGGCCCGGGAAAAGGCCCCAGAAAACCCCTTTATACTTGATACCTTTGGTTGGGTGCTTTACAAAAAGGGCTCTTATGATTTGGCAATTTCAATTTTTAACGACGTGCTTCAGAAAAATCCCGATTTTGTCCCCACGCGCTTGCACTTAGCCAAGGCTTATCTTGCCGCTGGCAAAAAGGCCAAGGCTATCGAAGAACTCGAAAAGATAGTAAAATCTCCTCTCAACTTTCCAGAGAAAGAGGAGGCTAAAAAGCTTCTTGAAGAACTCAAAAAATCTTAGGGATTTTACTTGCGAAGAACTGGAAGCCCTCTTTTCTGAAAGGGGGCTTCCAGCCTATCGGGGACGACAAGTTTTTAAATGGCTGGCAAGTCCTTTTGTGGAATCTTTTTCCCAGATGACTGACTTGCCCAAAAGTTTGCGCGAGGACCTTGCCCAAGAATTTTCTATTTTTTTGCCTGTACTTGAAGAAGAGCAGGTGTCTGCTGACGGTACGCGCAAGCTGGCCTTGCGTTTGGAAGACGAAAACCTTATCGAGTGTGTAGTTATCCCCGAGGAGGACCACTTCACCCTTTGTGTTTCTTCTCAGGTGGGCTGCGCTATGGGGTGCGCCTTTTGCCTTACGGCCAAGATGGGGTTTAAGCGTAATCTTAAGCCTCATGAGATAATTGCCCAGGTAATTAGAGCAAAAGAAGTTCTGATCAGGAAAGATCTCCTTGCTGAAAAACCTTTGCGCAATATTGTTTTCATGGGCATGGGGGAGCCTCTTGCCAATTATGAAAATGTCCTTTGTGCTTTAAAAATCCTGTTTGATGAAAGGGGGCTTAATTTTTCGCGAAGAAGGGTCACTGTTTCAACCGTGGGCCTTGTCCCCCAGATAGAACGGCTTGGGCGCGATATTAAGGTCAAGCTTGCCATATCTCTTCACGCCCCAGATGATGAAACACGCACCAAGCTTATGCCGATAAATAGGCGTTATCCTTTAAACGCTCTGATGGATGCTTGTCACAAGTATCCTTTGCCAAGGGGCTGGCGCATAACCTTTGAATACCTGATGCTCCGTGGAATAAATGATTCTCCAGAACATGCCCAAAAGCTTGCCAGGCTTTTGCGCAAAGTTCCTGCCAAAATAAATTTGATTCCCTTTAACGAGCATCCCCTGCTTCCTTTTCGTTCTTCTGAGGAGAAGACCATCCTGCGTTTTCAGGAAATCCTGTTAGAGTATGGCTATGTGGCCACGATCCGCAAAAGCAAGGGCAGAGACATCTCGGCAGCCTGTGGCCAATTAGCCACCGAGCTTGCGGCATGAGAAAAGAACACGTTACGGTAATCGGCGGTGGTTTGGCAGGCTCTGAAGCCTCGTGGCATTTGGCGTGCCGCGGGGTGCCGGTGCGCCTTTTTGAAATGCGGCCAAAGAAACTCACCCCTGCCCACAAAACAGGGAAACTTGCAGAACTTGTCTGTTCAAACTCTTTGCGCTCCAAAGACCTTACGAGCGCGGTGGGGCTCCTTAAGGAAGAACTAAGAAGGCTTCGTTCACTGATCATGGCTGCGGCCCTTGTGAGTGAAGTCCCTGCAGGCAAGGCCCTTGCCGTTGATAGAGAGCTTTTTGCCGCATACGTTACTGAAAAAATTACCACCCATCCCTTAATTGAAGTTATCAATCAAGAAATAACAGCTATTCCGGAAGAGGGGATCGTTATCATTGCCACAGGTCCTCTTACTTCAGAGGCCCTGGCAGAGGACTTAAAGCGCTATACAGGTGAGGACTTTTTTCATTTTTACGATGCCATTGCCCCTATTGTTTATGCTGATTCTATCAATTGGGACAAGGTCTTTCGGGCAGATCGCTATTCTGACGAAGAAGGGGCGTATATCAATTGCCCGATGACTAAAGAAGAATACGAACGTTTTATTGACGCACTTCTTACTGCTGAAAAAGTTCCTTTTCACGACTTTGAAAAACCAAAATACTTCGAAGGATGTTTGCCCATAGAAGTAATGGCTGAGCGGGGGCGGGAGACCCTTCGTTTTGGCCCTATGAAACCAGTGGGATTAAAAGACCCACGTACCGGCAAAGAGCCCTACGCCGTGGTGCAGCTTCGGCCTGAAAACAAAGAAGGTACCCTTTATAACCTAGTGGGGTTTCAGACCAAGCTTAAATACAAAGAGCAGGAGCGTGTTTTCCGTATGATTCCAGGGCTTGAGCAGGCTGAGTTTGCCCGTTTTGGCTCGGTGCACCGCAACAGTTTCGTCTGTGCCCCCAGGGTCTTAACAAAGACCTTGCAACTCAAAAAAGAACCGCGCATTTTTCTTGCAGGGCAAATAAGCGGCGTGGAAGGTTATGTGGAATCAACGTCCATGGGCCTTTTGGCAGGGCTTAACGCTTCTCGCTTGTTCAGAGAAGCCAAAAGAGTTGTTCCCCCGCGCACCACCGCCCACGGGGCTTTAATTCACTATATAACCGAAGCTTCACCCAAACACTTCCAGCCTATGAATATCAACTGGGGACTTTTCCCACCTCTTGAGATGCCTGCAAGAGCGCGTAAAAAAATGCCCAAAAAGGAAAGATACCGACTTATGGCAGAGAGAGCCTTGAAAGACTTAGAGGCCTGGAAGGAAGAAGAGAAAATCTTGGCTGATTTTAATTGTTAAAGGAGAAATTCATGAACTGTCCAGCTTGCAACGGCAATATCCCAGAGGGAGCATTTTTTTGTCCCTATTGTGGTTACGATGTCAGGGGCAGTAAGCGCAAGTTCTGGTTCATGGCAGGGCTTGCAGGGGCCTTTGCAGGGGCCGCTTTGGTGCTGGTTTATCAACTGATTAAGGAAAGAGAGTTGTGGTTGAGCCACAAGGTAAATAACTCTTCTTCTTGTATTGGAGAAGACAGTGACGAAGATATTATGGACTTTTAAAGTTTTCTTTGACTTGCCGCCTTTAGCAAAACTTTGTAGCTTTAAAGAGAATTTTTTCTGAAAAAATATTGACACAGGGAGATTTGTATGAAGGTAAACGTGGAAGACATCACCTCAGTGCAGAAGAAACTTAAAGTAGAGTTGCCACCAGAACTCGTTGCCAGGGAGATCGACAAGGCCTGTCAAAAGCTAAGCAAAGAGGTATCCGTAAAGGGTTTTCGCAAGGGGAAGGTTCCCAAAGCAGTAGTAAAGCGTTTATTCAGGGAACATATTGAAGAACGAGTTATCGAAAATCTTATTCAGGAAACCCTACCCAAGGCTATTGAAGAATCTAAGCTTGTTCCTATTGTAAGGCCTCTTATCGAATCTCACGACCAACTTCAGGAAAAGGAAGGTTTTTCCTATACTGCTGTGATTGACATAAGGCCTGAAATTGAAATTAAGCCTGAGGATTACAAAGGGCTTGAGATAGAAGCTTTGCCTACAGAAGTTACCGAAGAAGAGCTTGAAAACCACCTGCGTGCCATCCAGATGACTTTTGCAGACCTTAAACCTGCAGAGAAAGATCATGAAATCAGGGAAAATGATATCGCTATCCTCTCTTTCAAAGCCTATATAAACGGAGAGCCTGTGCCAGGGCATGAGGCCGAGGCCCTTTATGTAGATGTTGGAACGGGAGAATTTAACGAAACCATTGAAAAAGAACTTATTGGCAAAAAGGCAGGGGACAAAATAGAAGTCGACGTCACTTACCCTGAAGATGCTTTAAATGCCCAGCTTGCCGGGCAAACTGTTCACTACGAAGTTTTTATTCGCGAAGTTTATGTAAGGGATATTAAGCCTCTTGACGATGAGTTTATAAAGAAGATGAACCTTGGTTTTGAATCCGTAGAGCAGCTGCGTGAACGCATTAAAAACCGCTTAAAAGAAGAAAAAGAGAAAAAAGCCGAAGAGTTTTTGAAAGAGCAGGTGCTTGCAAAGCTTAGGGAAAAGATCCAGTTTGAAGTGCCTGAGCGTTACGTAGAATACAAATTGGCCCGTTTAATTGAGCAGATGCAGCAAAACCTTGAAGAAAAAGGCCATACTTTTGAATCAGCAGGCATTTCTGTACCTAAACTTAAAGAAAAACTGCGCCCTCTTGCTGAACAGCAGGCCAGGGAAGACCTTATCCTTGAAAAGATTGCCGAGCTTGAAAATATAAACGTTAGTGGAGAAGAACTTGAAGAAAAAGCCCAGATGCTTGCGCAAGCCACCAAGGCAAGCCTTGATGAAGCACGTGCAATCCTTGCCACTTCTATGGTGCCGCGCATCATAGCAGACAAGACTTTGCAATTCCTAGTATCTCAGGCTAAAATTAAAGAGATTCAAAAACAGGATGAAGTCCAAAGTGAGAGTGCTTCTGAGGGTGAATCTCAAGCTCAAGAAAAAGAAAGCGAGGGTTAGTTTATGTATGTGCCAATAGTTATTGAACAGACTTCGCGTGGGGAACGCGCTTATGATATTTACTCAAGGCTCTTAAAGGAACGCATCGTTTTTATCGGAGCCCCTATAGATGATCACCTGGCTAATCTGGTCATTGCTCAGCTTCTCTTCCTTGAGGCTGACGACCCTGATCGTGACATCACCCTTTACATCAACTCTCCTGGGGGCATTGTGACGGCTGGCTTAGCCATTTACGATACCATGCAATACATTAAGCCTGATGTCTGTACTCTTTGCCTTGGCCAGGCTGCTAGTATGGCAGCGGTGCTTTTAGCTGGCGGAGCCAAGGGCAAAAGATATGCCCTGCCGCACTCACGTATCATGCTCCACCAGCCTATTGGTAGTTTTCAGGGGCAGGCCACCGATGTTGATATCCAGGCCCGGGAGATTTTACGCCTTAGGGCTATGCTTAATGAGATCCTTGCCAAGCATACTGGTCAGCCTATTGATCAAATCCAAAAAGACACGGAACGCGATTTTTATATGTCCAGCGAAGAGGCGCAAAAATACGGAATTATTGATAAAATATTAACAAAGCGCCCTTCAAAGAAGGAGGATCAGAATAATGCCTAGGAAGAACAATAAAGGCTCAGATTTGCATTGTTCTTTTTGTGGGAAAAGCCAGCATGAAGTACGCAAGTTAATTGCTGGCCCCGCGGTTTATATTTGCGATGAATGTATCGAGCTTTGTAATGACATCATCGCTGAGGAATATGAACGCGAAGAGGGTGAAAAAACCAGGGAAGCAATCCCTAAGCCCTCAGAAATCAAGGCTTTCCTTGACCAATACGTAGTGGGCCAGGAAAAGGCCAAAAAGATTCTTTCAGTGGCTGTGCACAACCACTACAAACGTATTGAAAGCAAGGTGAACCTCGATGGTGTAGAGCTCCAGAAGAGCAACATCTTGTTGATCGGTCCCACTGGTTCCGGCAAGACCTTGCTTGCCCAGACACTTGCCAAGTTTTTGAACGTGCCTTTTACCATTGCTGATGCCACCACGCTTACCGAAGCGGGCTACGTGGGCGAAGATGTGGAAAACATTATCCTCAATCTTTTGCAGGCGGCTGATTATGACGTTGAGCTTGCCCAGCGCGGCATCGTCTATATCGACGAAATAGACAAAATTGCCAAAAAAAGCGACAGCCCCTCTATTACCAGAGATGTCTCTGGAGAGGGAGTGCAACAGGCCCTTCTTAAAATCCTTGAAGGCACAGTTGCCAACGTGCCACCCAAGGGAGGGCGCAAGCATCCACAACAGGAATTCATTAAGGTTGATACCACCAATATTCTCTTCATCTGTGGTGGAGCCTTTGTGGGGCTTGACCGCATTATCAAAGAGCGCCTTGGCCAGCGCTCCATAGGATTTGGGGCTGACATTAAAAGCGCCAAAGACATGTCCATTGGCGAAATTCTGGCACACGTTGAACCTGAAGATCTCATCAAATTTGGCATGATTCCAGAATTTGTTGGTCGTGTGCCTATCGTGGCCACCCTTGATGAACTCACTGAAAAAGAACTGGTAAGAATTCTCACTGAGCCTAAAAACGCCCTTGTCAAACAATATGAAAAACTATTTGAAATGGACGGTGTAAATCTTAGATTTACTGATGGAGCCCTTCACGCCATTGCGCGTGAGGCTATACGGCGCAAATGTGGCGCTCGTGGTTTGAGAGCCATCATGGAAGAGGCCATGTTTGAAATCATGTACGAGCTTCCCTCTATGGAGGGAGTCAAAGAAGTCGTGGTGACCGAAGAGGTCATCTTAAAACGCGAAAAACCAATAATAATTTATGAATCACAGGCCCAGCAGGCCTAAGAGGGATTATGGATACGAAAGAGATTAAAGAACAACTAACACTACCTTTACTTCCCTTGCGGGATATTGTCCTTTTTCCAGGACGTTTGGTGCCCCTTTTCATTGGGCGCGAAAAGAGCATCATGGCCATAGAACATGCTATGGCCGGGACTAAAGAAATCTTTCTTTCTGCCCAGAAAGACGCCCAGCTTGATGAGCCCGAAGAAAAAGACATCTACCGGGTGGGCACCATTGGAACCATTATTCAGATTTTGCGTTTGCCTGATGGGACGGTTAAGGCCCTTATTGAAGGGAAACAAAGGGCTAAGATAACCAAGTTTCTTCCAGGGCATCCCTTTTTCATGGTGGAGGTTGAGCCTAAGGCTGAAGTCATTGAGGCAGGCCCTGAGATCGAAGCTTTAGTGCGTCTTTGCCATCAGGCTTTTGAAGAATACACCAAAATCAACAAAAAGATTCCACCAGAGGTTGTCACTTCTATATTGAGCTTAAAAGACCCGTCTCGGCTTGCGG
>Ga0256840_1004615_pt1 | contig 10237 bp, 9 predicted proteins | sample 355202metaG_FD_185969 | JGI IMG/M metagenome (GOLD analysis project Ga0256840, IMG submission 185969) | Hydrothermal vent microbial communities from Mid Atlantic Ridge, Atlantic Ocean - 355-202 | ecosystem: Environmental > Aquatic > Marine > Hydrothermal vents | place: Atlantic Ocean: Mid...
GGAGGAAATTGTCGATATTCGGGACCGGAATATCGACTTTGCCCTGCGGGTGGGAAAGGTAAAAGACACCACCCTGATTGCGCGGAAAATCTACACCGACCAGATCGCCTATTATACCGCAAGCAAAGGGCCGCACCCGTATATCGAATATGATTTTGTGCCGGGCATCGACCTGCCGGCGCAGGTTCTGGTGCGGGACATCCGCGCCATTCACAAGCTTGTGTGCGGAGGGCTGGGCGGCGCATGGCTGCCCGCGTCGCTCTGCCATGATGACGAGACCGCCGGACGGCTATGGCGAGACCCTGAAAAGAAGGTGTTCTTTGTCGATTTTCATATCGTGTTTCACGCCAACAGGTTTATCCCGCGCCGCACACGAATTGTGATGGAGGCCATCGCCGATTATGCGGCAAGCCTGCCATAAAAACCGGCCCCGCAAAAGCAGGGCCGGTGAAACGTTTATTTATTGGCTTTGAGCCATGCCATCACGGTCTCGGGCGAGCTTTCGCCGTAAGGGTCGTCACCGTGGTTGTCTTCAATACCGGGCTCCTGGAACCATGCTTCCACCACGCCATCATTGATGATGGCCGCATAGCGCCAGCTGCGGAAGCCAAAGCCGATGTTGGTTTTGTCAACCAGCATGCCCATACGGCGGGTGAACTCGCCCGCACCATCAGGGATAACCTTAACGTTCTTCAGCTCTTGATCCCAAGACCATTTATTCATCACAAAAGTGTCATTCACCGACATCACATAGATCTCGTCAATGCCTTCAGCTTTAAAATCCGCGGCGCCGTTTTCGTAGCCGGGGAGCTGCATGGTGGAGCAGGTTGGTGTAAACGCGCCGGGCAGCGAAAACAGGATGACCCGCTTGCCTTTGAAATAATCATCGGTGGTTTTGTCTTCCCACTTGAACGGGTTGTCGCCGCCGATGCTCTCGTCACGCACCCGTGTGTGGAAGGTAATGTTTGGAAGTTTGATGCCAGCTTGCATAGCGTGCCCCTAATATAAGTGTTTCTGTCAGGCATTATATAGGCCTTTATAGAGGAGTCGAAAACCCCCTGCGGCACATTTTCCGGCTGAAAAATAATCCGGGAAGACGGGGCTGGAATATGTGTTTTCATATGTCGCCAATAAGGACCATAATACGTTGTTTTCATTAATAGTTTCAAACATTCAGGATAACCACTAACCTAGGTTAGTGGTTATCATACGCCAATAAGTTGCACTTAACTTCGAAAATTCATGCCGCCTCCATGTGCCGATTACGCTTGTCATAAGCCCTCGCAAACCGCTATCACGCCCTCATGTTATCTTACCAACACGCGTATCACGCCGGAAACCCTGCCGATCTGCACAAGCACCTTGTGCTCGCCGAGCTGCTCACCCTTCTTACCCGCAAAGCCCGTGGCATTTCCTATCTGGAAACCCATGCAGGCCGTGGGCTTTATGATTTAAGCGCGCCGGAGTCACTCAAAACCGGCGAGGCGGCCGAGGGCATAGCGGCGCTCACCTTGCCCGCCTGCCCGCTCAAAACCGCGATTGACGCCGCGCAAAGAAGCTTCGGCCCCGCCGCCTATCCCGGCTCGCCACTCATCGCCCAAACTCTGCTACGAGATCAGGACCGCCTGCACCTGATGGAGCTGCACCCCGCCGAATATGGCGCATTGCGCAAGGCGCTGCGCAGTGAAACCACCGCCGTGCATAAGCGTGACGGCTATGAGGGCGTATTGTCGCTTTCCCCGCCCAAGCCCCGCAAAGGGCTGGTGCTGATTGACCCGTCTTATGAGGTGAAAACCGAATACGAGCAGGTGGCGGATTTCACCCACAAGCTGATGGCTAAATGGCCGGAAGCAACGGTGATGATCTGGTACCCGATATTGCCCGCAGGGCGGCACGAGGACCTGATTGCAGGGCTGAAGCTCAAATTCCTGCGCCACGAGGTCAGCTTTGATCTGAAAGATGGCGAAGGCATGATCGGCAGCGGTTTGGTGTTGGTAAATACCCCCTACGGCACCGAAAAATGTCTTGCCCAAGCGGTGAAACTGGCGCAGCCTGTTCTAAAGTTGTAATCACCCCGTGGAGGTGCCTAATTGACGGGTAAAACCTATGATATCATCCCCGATATTCACGGGCAGTACGAAAAACTGACCCACGCCTTATCGGGCCTCGGCTACCGTGAGCACCATGGCGCATGGCGGCACCCCGACCCGTTGCGCAGCTGCCTTTTCCTTGGCGATTTCATCGACCGAGGTCCGCGCAATGGCGATGTTATCCGCCTCGTGCGCACCATGCTCGATGCCGGCACCGCGCAGGCGGTAATGGGAAACCATGAGCTAAACGCCATCCATTTCCATAGCCAAGACCCTGAAACCGGTACGCCGCTGCGCCCATGGTCCGCCAAAAACCTGCGCCAGCATCACAGCTTTTTACAAGAATTCACCCCGGGCAGCCCCGCCACCCAAGAGGCCATCAGCTGGATGCAAGGCTTGCCGCTGTTTTTGGAACTCGACGGGTTTCGCGCTGTCCATGCCTGCTGGGATGAAGCCCGCATTGACAAGCTCGGCCAGCATACCGCCACGGGCGTGCTGTCAGAAGCCCAGCTTATGCAGGTGGCCGACCCAAAGCACGTGCTGAATGATCTGGTTGAAACCATCACCAAAGGCCCTGATGTGCCACTGCCTAACGGCCACAGATTCGCGGATAAAGACGGCCACATCCGCACCGAGGTCCGTGTGAAGTGGTGGAACGCCAGCGGAAAATCTTGGGCCGATATAGCCATGTCTGTGCCCACCCCCAACGCGCTCCCCACGGGGGCCTTGCCGAAAAACGTGACGGCCATGGCCTATCCGGCCGGTGCAAAACCTGTGTTTTTTGGGCATTACTGGCTTACCGGCACGCCGGTTCTGCAAGCCCCCAATGCCCTATGTCTGGATTATTCCGCAGGCAAAGACGGCCCGCTGATATCCTACCAAATGCATCCCGAAAGCCAGATCACCCTCAAAAATATGAGCTACCCTAACGTCAACCCCCCGCAGACTGAGGCGCTAATCTAGGCGCGTGGTGCGGCCAAACCCTACCCGCATTTGCTATGGCCGCACTCGCCACACGTCATGCAGCCTTCCTGCATCCGCAGCGCATATTGGCCGCATTTCGGGCAGGCAGGGCCACGGGGCTTTACCGTTGGGCTGGCGTGGGGGTCGGCCTTTAGGGCTGCACCGGCTTCCATGAAACCGATGGCAACAAGATGGCCCTCGATCACCCCGCCGATGGCAGCAAGGATAGATGGAATATACTTGCTCCCCATCCACGCTCCGCCGCGCGGGTCAAACACGGCTTTGAGTTCCTCCACCACAAAGCTCACATCGCCGCCGCGCCGGAACACCGCCGAGATCATCCGGGTGAGGGCCACGGTCCATGCATAATGCTCCATGTTTTTGGAGTTGATAAACACTTCAAAGGGGCGGCGCTGGCCATCCACCATCACATCGTTGATGGTGATATAAATCGCGTGCTCGTTTTCGGGCCAGCGCATTTTATAGGTGTTGCCTTCCAGCGCTGGCGGGCGGTCCATCGGGGCGCTGATATCGGGGCTGGCGGACAGGGCCTCGCCTTCCACCGACAGCACAGACCCCGTTATATCATTGGGGCGATAGGTCGTAATGCCCTTTAGCCCCGCCTTCCACGCCTGCATATAAAGCGCCTCGAAATCCTCGAAAGGGTAGTCGGCGGGCACGTTTACGGTTTTGGAAATGGCCGCGCAAATATAGGGCTGAATGGCGGCTTGCATTTGCATATGGTCATCGGCGGAAATCTCCATCGCACCAACAAAGGCCTCGGGCAGGTTAGCCGCATCGCCGCCCGCTTCGCGGTAAAGGCGGTAGGCGTGATCCTCAACCAGATACTCGGCCATAGAGCCATCCGGCTCGCGCTTTTTGCGGGTGTAATGCCACGAAAAAGCAGGCTCAATGCCGCCCGAGCAATTGTCCCCAAAGGCAAGGCTGATGGTGCCGGTGGGCGCAATGGAGAGCAGGTGGGAGTTGCGGAGGCCATGCTTAAGGATGCCAGCGCGGATGTCATCCGGCAGACGGCTGGCCATGCCGGAGGCGAGGAATTTCTCCGCCTCAAACAGCGGAAACGCGCCCTTTTCACGCGCCAGCTCGATGCTGGCGCGGTAGGCGGCGTCGCGCATCTGGCGGGTCACGTCGGCGGCAAAATCGCGGGCCGCAGAACTGTTATAGCGCAGCCCCAGCATGATCAGCGCATCGCCAAGGCCGGTAAAACCAAGGCCGATGCGGCGCTTGTTGGCGGCCTCCTGTGCCTGCTCCTCCAGCGGCCAGACCGTTACGTCCAGCACATTGTCGAGCATCCGCACGGCGGTGGCGACAACCTCGGCAAAGCCAGCGCTATCAAAGCGGGCATCGCCGAAAGGCTCGGCTACAAACTTCGTGAGGTTCATGGAGCCAAGGCAGCAGCAGCCGTGGTCGGGGATGGGGATTTCACCGCAAGGGTTTGTCGCTTCGATCACCTCGCAATAATGCAGGTTATTCTCGCTGTTTATCCGATCCAGAAACAGCACCCCCGGTTCGGCGGCCTCGTAGGTGTTGCGCATAATTTGCTGCCACAGATCGCGGGCGCGGATGGTTTTGTAGACCCATTGGCCAGCGGCATTCTGGGCAGCCTCGGCAAACGGAACGGCCTTGTGGACGAGGTCAAAATCACCATCCGCATCCACAGCCTGCATAAAGGCGTCCGACACCCCGACCGAAATGTTGAAATTGCTCAGCTGGCCCTTGCTGCGCTTGGCGGAAATAAATTCCTCAATGTCAGGGTGGTCCACCCGCAGCACGCCCATTTGCGCCCCGCGCCGCGCGCCCGCACTTTCCACCGTGGCGCAGGACTGGTTGAAAACATGCATGTAAGAAACAGGGCCGGAGGCCGAACTATCAGTGCCCGCCACCCGCGCACCCCGTGGGCGAATGCTGGAGAAATCATAGCCCACACCGCCGCCACGCCGCATGGTTTCCGCCGCCTGCCGCAAGGCATGGTAAATGCCAACCTTGCCATCAACGGTAGAGGACACGCTATCCCCCACCGGCTGCACAAAACAGTTGATCAGGGTGGCCGCGCGCACATCTGCCCCCGCTGCCGAGTTCACCCGCCCGCCCGGAATAAACCCGCGTTCCAAAGCTTCCAGAAATGTGCTTTCAGAGGCCCCAGCGTCGCCCTCGGCCAAAGCCCGCGCCACCCGTGATCGAATCGCGGCCACCATGGCCTCACCGCCCAGCTCTTTCTCATCACCCTTGGCATATTTCTCCCGCAATACATCCACGGAAATGCTCTGCCAGGGGTCATTCGGGATAGGGGCGGTGTCGGGCATAGCGGTTCTCCATGGGTAGGGCGGAAGGCTAGCTTAGGCCGGAGCCGGATTCTTTTCAAGAACAAAGCAAGAATTGGGGGTGACCTTCGCAATGGTTAAGCATAGGTTAATGTCATGAGCAAACTCCACCTGATCAAACTGAGCGTCGGCTCGGAAAGCATAGACACGCAAGCCGAATGGCAGGCCGCGCGGCTGGCTGAAGCCGGCACCTTGCGCCACATTACCCGCATGTGGCCCCGCCGCGAAGATGAGCTACTGAAGGGCGGCTCGATCTTTTGGGTGATCAAGGGCATGGTGCAATCTTGCCAGAAAATCATCCGGCTGGAAGAGGTGATCGGCGATGACGGCATTCGGCGCTGTGGCATGGTGCTTGATCCGCAGCTTTTCCACACCCACCCGCAGCCCAAGCGCCCGTTTCAGGGCTGGCGCTACCTCAAGCCCGAAGACGCCCCCGAAATCGGCGCGCCCTACCAAGCGGGCGAAGAAACCCTGCCGCTGGCCCTGCAATCCGAGCTTGCGGCGCTCGGGGTGCTCTAGCGGCAAACACAGCCCCTCAGCTCTTTCTTTCCTAAACACTCATATCCGGCCTAAGCGGCCTCGCGCCCCTTGCCGGTGATCGCAAACCACAGCAACGCCCCGCCCGCAAGCGCCAGCAGCGGCAGCATGGCAAGGTTCACCGCCTGCCAGCCTTCTTGCGCCGAGCCACCAGAGCAGTTCATCAGCCCGCCCGAGCTGAGCGAGGCCAGCGTGACCATGCCAAAGACCAGAAAATCATTCAGCCCCTGCACCCGCCCGCGCTCCTCCGGGGTGTGGGATGCGGCCAGCATCGTGGTGCCGCCGATATAGCCGAAATTCCAGCCAATCCCGAGCAGGATAAGCGCGCCGTAGAAGTTCTCGATCTCGACGCCGTTTAGCGCGGTAATCCCCGCGCCCGCCAAAATAACCAGCCCGGCCGCTATCACCTTGCGCACGCCAAACCACGTGATCAAATAGCCGGTGAAAAATGACGGCACATACATCGCCAACACGTGAGCCGACACGATATCGGCCGCTTGGTTGGTTTCAAATCCGCAGCCCACCACGGCCAGCGGCGTTGAGGTCATAACCAGGTTCATCAGCGCATAAGCGACCATGGCGCTGATAATCGCGACCGCCACCTGCGGGCTGCGCAGCAATTGGCCGATAGTGCGGCCCGACGATTGGCCCTCCGCGATCGGCTCTGGCTTGGGAATTTTGAGCGCCATAAAGAGAAATATGCCGAAGATATTAAGGGCAATCACCGCCAAATATGCGCCCGCAAAAGGCACGGGATCTAGCGCGTTTTGGGTGAGCTTAACCAGCTGCGGGCCGATGATGGCGGCCAACAGCCCCCCCGCCATAACCCATGAAATGGCTTTGGGCATGAATTCCGGTGAGGCAGTATCTGTTGCCGCAAAACGAAAAAACCCTTGGGACGACATATAAATACCTGTCAGAAATCCACCTAGCAAAAACAGCGGAAAAGACTGGATAAACAACGCATACACTTGCATAGCCGCGCTCAACCCGCCCGCAACTACGCCGAGCATGAAGCCCGCACGGCGGCCGTATTTTTGCATAATGGTCGCCATAACCGGTGCCGTAAGCATTGAGCCAAGGATGATCAGTGATATCGGAAGGGTGGCAAGGCAGGGGTTGGGCGAAAGATATTGCCCGGCCAAGCCGCCAAGAATGAAGCTGATGCCCATCTGCGCACCCAGCACCGCCTGCGCCGTGATCAAAACCACAAGGTTTCGCTTGGCCAGTGAATCGTTTACCAAATATGTCATGGCGCGTTTTGTATGCCTGTGTATGGAGAATGACCAGAGGCAAAACGTAGCGCCCATATCCGCGATGGGTTTTAACGAAATACCCCGCAGCGCAGGCCGAGGACGCTACGACTGCCGGCGGCGCGGGTGCAGCATCGCCAAACTCACAAAGGGCAGACGCGCCGCGACCGTGAGATCGGTAGGCGCAAGGGGTGGAAAATACGTCATATTAAACTGCAAAATACACGACTATCTATTTGATATAAAACGACACTTCTGCCTATCAATTGCCCCTACTAAACCAGTTTAGTAGGGGCTATCAAATGCCACCCTTCCCTCCCCGAAACCGCCGCGCCTGATGCCCCTTTGCATCAGCCCTGTTCTCTGCCATGCTGCAGGTTTTCAGGAGGCCGATTTGGACGAACGGATCATCAAAACCGAAGCCGATATCGCCGAGGGGGCCGCATGGCTCGCTGCCAAAGAGCCGCGCTTTGCCCATGCGCTCACCCTGCTTGCCCCCCTCCCCCTGCGCTTGCGGGATGACGGGTTTGAAGCCCTGCTTTCGGCCATTGTCTCCCAGCAAATCTCGGTGGCCGCCGCGCGGGGCGTGTGGGCCAAGCTCGAAGCCGCCCATGCCACCACGGCCGAAGCCATCCTGCCGCTTAGCGTCGAAGACCTGCGCACCATAGGGCTTTCAAAGCAAAAAGCCGGCTACGCCAAGGCGCTGGCCGAGCATCGCATTGATTACAAAGCCTTGCGCTTCCAGCGCGCCGAAGCTGTGGTGCGTGAGCTGACCGCCGTAAAGGGCATCGGGGTCTGGACCGCCGAAATATATGCTATGTTCAGCCTTGGCCGCGCCGATGTATTTGCCGCAGGAGACCTCGCCTTGCAGGAATCCGCCCGCGTGCTGTTCGCCCTGCCCGCGCGGCCCAGCGAGAAAGACCTGCGCCAAATGGCCGAAGCGTGGTCACCGTGGCGGGCGGTTGCCGCGCGCTTGCTTTTCACTTATTACCACCGCATCAAAGATCGAGAAGGACTAACCTAAATGGCAGAGTTAACAGGCCCAAGGCGGGCGGCAAAATCGGGCAATGGCAAATATCTTGTGGTGTTTGTGCATGGCTATGGCGCAGATGGCAACGACCTGATCGGGCTGGCAGACCCCTTGGCCGAGCACCTGCCAGACGCCGTTTTTCATGCCCCCAACGCGCCCCAGCGCTGCACGGGCAACCCGATGGGCTTTCAGTGGTTCCCCATCCCGTGGCTTGACGGCTCTTCGGAACAGGAAGCGTCTGAGGGCATGGCCACCGCCGCCGCCCTACTCAACACGTGGCTCGATGAAACCATGGTCGCCGAGGGGGTTGATTCCGCCCACACCATTCTGGTCGGCTTTTCCCAAGGCACCATGATATCGCTCCATATCGCCCCGCGCCGCGCCGCGCCGCTGGCGGGCGTGGTTGGCTTTTCAGGCCGCCTACTGGCCCCCGAAACCCTGGAAGACGAAGCCCAAAGCCACCTACCGATCCTGCTCATTCACGGCGATGCTGACGAGGTGGTGCCGCCGCAATCGCTCCCCGAGGCGGCCGATGCGCTCACAAAGGTGGGTTATGAGGTGTATACCCACATTTCCAAAGGCACCGGCCACGGGATCGCGCCGGACGGGTTGCAGGTGGCGTTGCACTTCATTCAGCAACAACTCCCCTAAGGCCGCCGAAAGGAAATCACGCCCCGACAGGCGTGCAGATTTCCACGAGGCATCCGTTCAAATCATGCACATAGGCTATGGTTTGGCCCCATGGCATTTTTTGCGGCGGGCGCACCATTTTGGCACCCGCCGCAACCGCTTTTTCCACCGCCGCGCATACATCCCCGGTGGTGAGGGCGATTTCGAAAACCGGCGCATGAGGGTTGCTGGCAACCGCGCTATGGCCCATCTGTTTAAGCAGGGCCAGCGCCGAGAAAGCCAGTGTGGTTTCCCCTGTTTCCAGCTCTCCATAATCGCCACCTTCATGCAGAAACTTTTGCGCCATGCCAAAAGCGCGCCGGTAAAAAGCCAGCGTAGCCGCCACATCCTCTACGTAAATAATCGTGTATCCAAGTTTCATTTTATCCTCCTGTTGCCCCCATCCTAGCCGATCCGCCCGCCTGCCGTCTTGTATATTTATGCCGAGTGTATATCTACGATTATGCAGCCCTTTTAAAAGGAACCACGCGATGAAAATGTATAATAACCTGCCCGCCACTGTGGGCAACACCCCCCTCATCCGGCTGACGGCGGCTTCTGAAGCGACAGGCTGCGAAATTTACGGCAAGGCGGAGTTTATGAACCCCGGCCAATCGGTGAAAGACCGCGCGGCGCTGGCGATCATCAATGACGCCGTAGCGCGGGGGGCCCTGCGCCCGGGCGGCACCATTGTTGAAGGCACGGCGGGTAATACCGGCATCGGCCTTGCGCTGGTGGGCGCGGCAATGGGGTTTAAAACCGTGATCGTTATTCCCGAAACCCAATCGCAGGAAAAGAAGGACACGATCCGGCTGGCGGGGGCGACCTTGGTAGAAGTGCCCGCCAAGCCCTACAAAGACCCCAACAACTTCGTGCGCTATTCCGAGCGCTTGGCCGAGGCGCTCAACAAAAGCGAGCCCAACGGTGCGATCTGGGCTAACCAGTTTGACAATACCGCCAATCGGCAGGCGCATATTGATACCACGGCTCCCGAAATTTGGGCCCAGACGGATGGTAAAGTTGACGGCTTTATCTGCGCCGTTGGCTCCGGTGGCACCTTGGCGGGCATGGCAACCGGCCTACGTGACCGCAACAAAAACGTGAAAATCGGACTGGCAGACCCCGACGGCGCGGCCCTTTACAGCTATTATACCACGGGCAAACTGGCCTCGGAGGGCGGCTCTATTATGGAGGGCATCGGCCAAGGACGGATCACCAAAAACCTTGAGGGGCTTGCGGTGGATATGGCCTATAATATCCCTGATACCGAGGCGCTGCCGGTGGTGTTTGACCTGTTGCAGTTTGAGGGCCTATGCCTTGGTGGCTCTAGCGGCATCAATATCGCGGGGCCAT
>Ga0256840_1004616_pt1 | contig 10235 bp, 7 predicted proteins | sample 355202metaG_FD_185969 | JGI IMG/M metagenome (GOLD analysis project Ga0256840, IMG submission 185969) | Hydrothermal vent microbial communities from Mid Atlantic Ridge, Atlantic Ocean - 355-202 | ecosystem: Environmental > Aquatic > Marine > Hydrothermal vents | place: Atlantic Ocean: Mid...
AAAACAACCTGTTTTAACCTAGCCATCATTAAAAACCTCCCTTTGCAAAAATTTTAAATTCAGTTTTATATACCTCAACCAAGGTTACAAAACTGTTACTTAAACATATTTTTTTTAAGACAAACTGGCCCCAAAAAAATATGGCTATAGCGAGACGAAACCTTTATTTTGCTGACCAAAATATAATCAGCTACAACAAAAAACAGCCAAGGTAGTTGTAATCTTTGGATAAAGTTGGGCTAGGTGATAAATGAAAATGAGGGCAGTTAAGTTGAGTAAAGCAAAATTAAAAAATCTAAAAATGCAGGTCTAAAGGTTTTGGACCGTTTTTTTAGCCGAAAAACTAGCTCTGTGAAGTAAATACTAAAGTAAAAATTTTTAAAAAACTAGGGAGTAATTTGGGCTATACGAATAATTTCCTGATAAAGGTCGCTTAGTAAAACTATGCCTAAGACCTTACCACCTTCTTCAACTATAGCTCGACCGCGGCGATAATCAATAAAAATTTCCATCAACTTGGCCAGAGGATCGCCTGGTTTGACCCTGGGAATATCAGTTTGGATAAGATCTGTTATGCTTATTTCTTGGGAACAAAGTTGGCAAACCCGGGAAAAGGCTTTGTCCCAGTTGACTTCAGAATCGAACCAGCCAACTTCTTCTAATAAACACGGTCCCAAGGACTGAATGATGTTCCACATCGAAATAAGACCAATAAATTTTTCTTGCTCAAACACGAGCACACAATTTATTTCTGGAGATTTTTGCCGATGTTCAGCCAAAACCTCCATAACTTTATAGAGGTTGACGTCTTTGTTTACCTTGGGAAACTCTTCACGCATGATTTCCCAAACTCGTTCACGTAACAACATAGCTTGCCTCTATTTTTAAATTTTATTTACTATTGACACAGCTGCCAAAAGTAAAAAATTACTTTTTCAAGAAGTAACTGCAAAAAGTCAAAAATTGTATTTTTTGACAAAACCGTTCGCTTGTAATAAGCTGAAATTATTTGACTTTTTATACGTTAAACTTTGTCAATTTCTCCCAAAAACACTTTTGACAGGATCATCATTTAATTTACTATTTATTCAAAATATATTTCTGAACGCTTACTGTCAACTAATTTAATTGGAAACAGCAAAAGGCTGAATAAAACATTGTTAGCCTCTTAATCCGGGGAAATCTCAAAGGTTATAATCTAGCTTGAAACAGGCACGTTTTTTGGGCTTACCAAGAGATCCATCGTTTGTTTTCAGGTGGATAAATTAATAAAATAGCTTCTTAGAAAAATTGGAATTGGTTTAACCTTGCCTTTTCCAAAATAAGGCAAACAAGACAAAATTTAACAAAATAGAGAGTCCAGTTAAAATAGATAGCCAATTTACAGGTTGGTAGATTATAGTTTGAGTTGTTTTTGACTTTACATTTGCCTGTGGGGAATAAATAATTATTTTTTTATGTCCAAAGCCGGCATTAAGTACGATTTTTACTTTTTGTTTAAACGGAGGCAGGGCAAATCTCCCTTGCCAATCGGTCTTTCCTTCGGCCAAAAGTTTGTTTTTAGCTAAGGAAAATACTTTGACCTGAGCAAAGATGACCTTTTCACCCGTAGAATAACTAAAGGTAAAACAAGGCAAATTATATCCAGTAGTTATGGTATAGCCCAGGCCGTGCCCATAGGCCTGGCCTGGATATAAGCAAAGTAAAACTAATAAAAGGGATAAGTACACCTTACCTAACCTCAAAAGTTAAAACAGAGCGGATTACGTGCTGGTCGTAATCTGGAGAATTTACTTTTTCTGAATGCTCGGCCCTTACCATCCAAATCCCTGGAGATGTAATTTTGATATAGGCTATGCCATTATCTTCTGCCTCTGTTGAATAGGCATAGGTATTTTCGTGCATAGAAAACCGATCATAACTTGCTTGGACTTTGATGTTGATTGGTTTGCCTTTAAATAAAACCTGCACAGGCAATTCTTGACCTACTTTTATCTCTTTTGGATTTTTAAGAGGAATGAGCTCCAAGGTCTGTCCGATACGTTTTTGATAAAAGCTATTGGGAGTGCCAACGTTGATAATAGCCTTGGCAAATTTTTCGTACAAGCCACTTTTAAGCACTCCTGTTAATCCTTTTTTGCTTTGTTGTTTCCAGCCCGTTGTAGTTTTGGTCCAAATCATTCCCTGACGGTGAGCAGCCAAAATATAGGTGCCTTGGTTGTTTAAAGTGATCTTCCCATCTAAAGTAAGTAGGTTTTCGTTAGCTGCAAGTTTAACTTGTTCTTTGCCTTCTTGACTATACAAAAAACAGCTAACCTTATCCAAGGGCTCCATTTCTTCGCTTAACATGTAAACGTGACTAGAAACTATTTGGAAAGGATCATCATACCCTGGCGCTAAAGTAAAAAAGTAAGGCTTTAATAAGAATTCATGCGCAAAAGCAGGATTAAAACTTAATAGCAAGGCTCCAAGACATAAAATTCCTAAAAATAACCGTTTCATAAAACTACCTCCTAAAAGTGATTTGTTTAGTCAAAATGTATAAAAAATAATATTTCTAGTCAAGATAAAAAATAAAAAATAGTAGCACGAAAAGAAAAAGATTTATTTAAAGAGGGCATGCTGGTTGGTTGGTTTTGGGGTGAAAAGTGTAAAAATCCTTCAGGAACATGTGGATGTGTTTTTATGCAAGGTAGCAGTGATTGAGCAAAAGATATTAGATACAGAGAGGCGAAAAAAATTTGCTTTTCAGACGTCTATGCAAAAACTCTTTTCTAGTTGGAATTGACAAACTTTAAAAAGTAAAAATCAAATAATTTAACGAAGTTACAAGAGAAGAGTCTTGTTAAAAAAACACAATTTTTGCCTTTTTGCAGTTACGTCTTTTCATAAAAAGGATAAATTTTTACATCGCACCAAATACTTGATTTAAAGGGTACTTTGGAGAAGTAGAGGCTTTGTGCAGCGAAACTTTTAGCGTTTTAAAACAAGACTTAAGGTAAAAAAAAACAGACGACCTATATCTATCAAAGATTAAAAAGAAAGTATTTTGATTTGATACAAATTAATTTTCTTTATTGATTTTTGGTTTTTGCTTGAATAAAAGAAAAGAAAAAGTAAATATGGGTTAGTTGAAAACATGGATAGTGATAAATTTTTAAAAATAAGGCTAAAGGGAGCAGTCAAATGCGATACGTCCTTTGTTTGTTTTGGATAATCTTTGGTTTGAGTAACGTTGCTTTAGCTGGAGAAGTAGGTTTTACCCAGAAAGATAGGGAATTTTTGATTCGTCTGGAGGAGAGATTAAATCAGATGGATAAAAGATTTAAACAAATCGAACTTAGAATTTCTGAACTCAGAGAGGATATGAATAAGCGGTTTGAACAGGTGGATAAAAGATTTGAACAAGTGGATAAGAGGTTTGAAGATATGAACCAAAGGTTTGAATCCATGATTCAACTTATGACGGCCATTATTGGGGCGTTTGCCGGAATTGTCGTTGTGAGTATAGGTTTTGCTATCTGGGACAGAAGGAGTATGATTCGTCCCTTTGAAACAAAGGTAAAAGCAATAGAAGAAGACCTTTTAGAAGATAAAAATCGTCTTAAAAAATTAATTGAGGCCTTAAAACAGTTGGCCAGAGAGGACCATAAGCTTGCTGCTGTTCTTAGGAATTTTGCTTTGTTGTAAGAGAAGGGATAAATAAAATAGGTAGGTAAGGGTAAAGTAAAAGAAGGTTGGAAGTGAAGACACACCTGCAAAAACTCTTTTTTGATTAGAATTGACAACGTTTAAAGAACAAAAATCGTTGGTTTTAAAAGAGTATTTCGTCAGAAAAGTAAGCTTTGTGCAATTACGTCTATTATAGCGCAAAGTTTTATTAAATCAATTTTTGACTTCTTGCCGTTGAGTTTTAACGATAATTTTTCTCTGGGAGAAATGTTATGCAGAGTATATACGTTGTTCATCCTTCTACGAATTTACTTGAGGTGCTTGCCTCAGACCTTGTTAAAAGGGAACATCTATCGTCTTCCACTGTTATCTTCCCCCATAGAAGGCCCGCTGTTTATTTAAAGTATTATTTAACCAAGATCTTAAATAAGCCTTTTATCTCGCCCACTATAAGGTCTTTTGAAGATTGGACAGTGGAGGTGTTTGTAAACCTAAAAAAAGATCCAGAACCAACGCTCTCTGAATATGACCAGGCCTGGATAATATATGAAGTTGCAAAAGAAGTATTTAAGGATACAACCATTGTTTCCTCGTGGGAGGATTTTTTTCCGTGGGCACTTAAAATAGTAAACCTGTTTAAAGAGTTTGACTTGGAACTAACTTCTCCCCAAAACCTTTTCAATCCTCCTCAAGAAGAAGTGGGAGAAAGGGCGGCCAAACTTCTGGAGAAGATAGGAAAACTATACGAAAGTTTTAACCTAAGGCTTCAACAAGAAGGATATACCACTTCAGGCAAGAGGATAAGATTCCTAGCAGAAAGTGATACGTCTTTACCAGATGGTCCAATTTATCTGGTTGGCTTTTATGCCCTTACCAATGCAGAGGATAGGATATTTAAAAGACTCTACGAACAAGGGGCATATATTTACTGGCATGCAGATAAAGATAATCTTCCAGAGCTATATAAGAGATGGAAAAAGGAGTGGAACGTAGAACTCAAAGAAATATCAGAAAAAAAAGAAAGGCCTTTAGAGATTTTCTTTTTTGAAGCTCACGATCTGCATTCAGAACTAAAGGAATTAAAACAGAGGCTTCCTCAAAGTATAAATGACCAGAGACCAGATAGCTGTGCCATAGCTCTCCTTTCCCCATCAAGCCTTATTCCCCTTTTGCACCACCTTCCTCCAGATGTGCCTGTAAATTTGACCATGGGTTATCCTCTCAATCTAACAGGAATATACACCTTTTTTAAATCCTTGTTTTCTCTTGTGACAAACAAAGATAAAACAAGGGGCTATCATACCAAGGATTTAATAGAATTTTTAAAAAGTCCATACGTCAGGGACCAGTTTTATATTGATATGAGTAAGGTTGAGTTTTTAGCTCCATTTTTAAAAAAAGAAGACATATTCAAGTTTTTTAACGTCCACTATTTAGACGAACTGTTTACCAAGGTCATAGAACCAATTGCTGAAGCAGATACGACCTATAAGTTAGCTCAAACCCTGAAAAAAGTTTTTTCTTTTTTAGATCCTGACAAATCCTTTACTCCTTTTGAAAAAGAGTTTCTAAAGACGATATTTGAAAATGTCCTTCCTATACTTGAAGATTCTCTATTTTGTAACGTAGCCATGGGTAAAAGGGGCCTTTTTAGATTTTTTGAACACCTAACATCTTCCCTTAGGATTCCCTTTGAAGGCGAACCTCTGGTTGGGCTTCAGATAATGGGACCCCTTGAGACAAGGCTGCTTTCCTTTGATGAAATATTTTTTCTCGACGTAAATGAAGGTATTATGCCTTCTGTGGAAGAGGTAAATCCCCTTGTTCCACTTGGTATAAGAAAGGCAGTGGGACTTCCCACCAGAGAGAGAGAAGAGGCAATTTTGCGCTACCATTTTGAGAGATTTTTACAAACAGCCAAAAAAGTGCATATATTTTGGCAATATTCAACAACTTCAGGAGATTCTGGTTTTGATAACAAAAAACTGAAAAGCAGATACGTGGAAAAACTTATTTGGGACATTGAAAGCGAAGAGAACAAATTACTTTCAAGCAACGATAAATATAAAAACAATGATAGATTTAAAAAATCTTCTATTGAGATATCTCTGAATGGAGTTTTGCCATCAAAGTTTGTAGCAAACGATGACGTATTTAAAGAAAAAATAAAACAAAGGATAAAAGTTACAAGTCCATCTTTGATTGAAGAATACGTTAAATGTCCCCTTGGCTTTTTTTACAGGGAAATAGCAAAGCTAAAACCCGCTAAGATCCCAGAAGAAGTGGATTATGGAGAAATTGGAACGGCCGTCCACACCACCCTCCAAAAATTTGTCGAACAAATATCAAACAAGAAACTACCTGCAAACATAACCAAAGAAAATCTAAAAATAGACGAACTTATAAAGACGTTTGAACAAGAGCTTGAAAATAGAGATTTTTTTAAGACCTTTTCTCCTGAAAGAAAATACCTCTTGTTAAGGGGAGCAAAATATAGATTTTTAAAATACATTGAAAATCAACCTGATTCTACAACTGTTTTGTCTCTGGAAAAAGAGTTGACGTTAGATTTTAATATCCCTGAATTACAAAATATTACACTTAAGGGAAGAGCTGATCGTATTGATCAAAGAGATAATATCTATATTATTTTGGACTATAAAACAGGCTGGATAAAACACATAGACTATAAAAAGACCTTAGAAGTTGACGTCAAACAATGGATAGAACAAAATCAATATGGTATGGAAAATTTACAACAGATTTTTAAAGTTTTACCAGATATTCAACTACCATTTTATATATACTTATTTGTGAACAATGAAGAAAAAAATGAAGAAGAAATATGGGATAAGACCACGGCAGCGTACGTAAATTTAAGAAAAGATGGAGAAGAAAAATATTTTATAGAGCTAAAAGATTTAACAAAATCATCTAATAACGTAAAAGATTATACTCATTGGATGAAAAACAATTTCCCTGAGCTTATAAAATACGTAATACTCCACATGTTAAATGCTCCACATCTCTATCCTGCAATGGATAAATCTGCTTGTAATTATTGTGAATTTAAACTTACGTGTAGATATAGTGTTTAGGTGCACATTGAAAAATCCATAGATTTGTTCTTATTTATGATACTCCTGCAAAAACTCTTTTTAGTGAAAATTAACGAAGTTTAAAGGATAAAAATCCAATAATTTAAGTTAGTTGTAAAAAAATACTTTGTCAGAAAAGGTATTCTTTAACTTCTACAATTTACGTCCTTTACTTTATTTTTTGGGAAGTTATTAAAGGAGTCAATTATGGATCATCCAGAAATTATTGGCATAAAGGCATCAGCCGGGTCCGGTAAGACCTATCAGCTTTCTTTAAGATATCTTAAGTTATTAAGTTCTTTTCAAAAACAATCCAGGGAAAACTTAAGCAGGATAGTTGCAATTACCTTTACCAATAAGGCTGCCGCAGAGATGAAAGAGAGAATCTTGCTATTTTTAAAGGAAATAGCCCTTAAAACTTCTCATGGTGGAGATCTTTCTGAAAAGACAGGCATTCCTCCAGCCAGCGCAAGGGAGTGGATTGATGTAATAATTTTAAATTACTCAGATTTTCAGGTAAGGACCATAGATAGTTTACTTTTTGCCATATTAAAAAGTCTCTCCTTTGAACTGGGAATAAAGAGCGATAGTGATGTCGTGTTTAACATGGAAAATGTATTGGAACAGGGGTTTGATGTATTGCTTACAAATCTAAAAAAAGAAAAACTACTATGGGATAGTGCAATAACCACTTATCTAGAAATTGATGCAAAGGATGGGTTTTATCCAGAGCCGTATCTTAAAAAAAGATTATTTAAACTTTATCCAAAGATAGATGACGGGACTAAAGTTCCGGATATGGACGTTACTAAATTAAAAAAACTGGAAGAGGAGTTAAAAAGTGCTTATGAAGAATTTTATTCTGTATATAAAGAATTAAAAACAGCATTAAATGGAAGTATATTTAGAAATTTATCAAAAGATATTGAACTGGAAAAACTTATTGAAAAGTCCTTTTTGGAAAAAGATACACCAGAACTTTTTAAAAAGAATAAGGGGTCAGATGAGAATAAAGAAAAATTGAAAAATGTACTTGATTCTCTTAAAAACAAGGTAAAAGAATATCTTGATGTTATGTCAACTCTAAAGGTAGGTGGTTATGTTTCTTTTCTTAAAAGACTGAAAAAAAGTGTTGATGAAATATGCAGGCGGGAGGGAATAATCCTTGGAGGAGATGAATGGAGCAAAAGGGTTTTGGATGAGATGGAAAAAAAAGGGACTCCACCCCTTATTTATGCCCATTTTGCCTCCAAATTCTCCCACTTTTTGTTTGACGAATTTCAGGATACTTCGCGTATTCAATGGAATGGACTCTATGTTCTCCTTGAGGACGTTTTGTCTCAAGGGGGATCTCTTTTTCTGGTTGGTGATACAAAACAGGCGATTTTTAGATGGAGAGGGGGAGACTGGAGTATATTTAACGAAATATTTGAAGAAATATATTTTCCTTGTGTTGAGAATAAAAAAACTTTTGTGCTGGACAAAAATTATCGCTCCTATTCTCATCTTGTTGAATTTTTTAATAAGCTCTTTGAACCCCTCTCAAATGAAGACTTCGTTAGAGATAAAATAGCTCCTCTATGTCTTGGACAAAAATCTCCTCATAAGATTTATAAAGAGTTTGCCAAAGAGGTTTCTTCTGCCTTTTCTAAACACGAACAAAACCCCACAAAGACTGAGAAAAAAGGTAAAATAAATATTTATCAGGTGGAGGGAAATAAAGAGGAAATACAAGCAAAGGTAAAAGAGGTATTTATAAGAGAAATCAAAAGAGTATGGGATGAGAATAGTGGAAAAGATTCTAAAATAGCAGTACTTGTAAGGAGCCACGTAGAAGCAGAGGATATAGCCTCATGGTTATTTGAATTAAATATTCCTGTGGTTACGGAAAAAGGGTTGAAACTAGAGGTATCAGGCGTGGTTAAGGGGATTTTATCCCTGTTATATTATCTTTATACGAAAAAAGAGGTATTCCTTTATGGATTTTTAGCAAGCAATCTTTTGAAAAATGGCCCCTTAAACGAAGACCGTCTCCTTAGAGGATGGATAGATGGAAGTTTTTTAAACTGGGAACAAGAAGTGGACAATATATGTAAGAAGCTAAGGCCATATATAAATCGACGGTCTCCCTATGAACTTCTGTGGGAGGTTATGCAGACTCTATCTCTTTTTGAGAGACTAGACAGTGACCTTGCCTCCCACAAGCCATTTGTGGAAAGACTGCTAGAGGTAAGTCATGATTTTGAGGTCAAGGAAGGACCTTCTCTGGCCAAGTATTTGGAATTTTGGGAAACAGGAGGACTTGAAGAGAGAATATCCTTGCCAGAAAACATAGATGCCGTAAGAATACTGACCATTCACAAAGCAAAGGGATTGGAATTTTCTGTAGTTTTTATTCCTTTTACCGACTGGAGAATAAAGAATAAGGCGCCAATTGATAAACATAATGATCAATTAGTTTATTTAAGCAGTAACCTCTCAGAAGAACTTCAGAATGTTAAATATACTCTATGGGCAAAGGAAATTCAGGAGTTATTAAATCTCTTTTACGTAGCAATAACTAGAGCAGAAGAGGAATTACATTTATTCGTAACGTGTACAAAAGATAAAGGTCTTAAACCTATCTCACACATCGTAAAACAGCTTATTAAAGAGGCAGGAGTTGAAGATTTAGTAAAAGTAGTGGAATAAAAGGGGGGAGTTGTGCACAGGGATAAGATTAGAGTAAGAGTTAGAAGTAATTATGAATTTAAATCCCTAATACAAGAGGGATATAACAAATGTCTAAAGGGTGAGATCTGGCACCTGGCTCTGTCCTTTGTAAGGGATAAAAAAGACATAGATAAAATAGAGTTATTCATAAAAAAAGCCCTTTCTTTGCTTGGGGAAAGAGTAGAAAAATGGGATATTAAAAATAACCTTGTAACTCCTTTGAAAAAAGTCTTTAACCTAAAAGAAGTGGATCTTTTCTTTTCCCCTCATTCCCAACAGATACTTTGCGAAAAAAACATAATTGTACCAGACGACAAAGGAGGATTTAAAGAATACAGACCGGATAGGGTCGTGGTATTTGAGGACAAAATAGTGGTGGTGGACTTTAAGAGCGAAAAACCTTCAGATAAAAACATTTATAATAAGTACGTCTCACAGGTAAAAGGCTACGTAGAAGAATTAAAAAAGTTATTTAATGCGCCAGTGGAAGGTTATTTACTCTTTATTTCTAACCCAAAGGTAGAGAAAGTGAGTTGAGATCAATAAGTTAATTTTTAAACTGGAAAAGTCCATTGCGTACTAAACCAACACTTACGCCCTTACTCGTCTCTAACTTTACTATTCTCTGTATATTTTTAAAATTTTTAATTCTACTTCCTCTTTTATACCTGTTAATACCTTTAAAACCTGTTCAAGATCCTGAATAAAACAAACTAACTGCACGACCGCCCTATACTTATCAATAACCGTAAA
>Ga0256840_1004617_pt1 | contig 10235 bp, 8 predicted proteins | sample 355202metaG_FD_185969 | JGI IMG/M metagenome (GOLD analysis project Ga0256840, IMG submission 185969) | Hydrothermal vent microbial communities from Mid Atlantic Ridge, Atlantic Ocean - 355-202 | ecosystem: Environmental > Aquatic > Marine > Hydrothermal vents | place: Atlantic Ocean: Mid...
ACTTCTGCTGCTAAATCTGTTGTTAGTGTTGCATCTGCTAATTCACTTGCTATTTGATTTGCATCTACATCTGATTGGATTACCCCTTCTGCTGTTGTTGCTCTTAATACTTCTGCTGCTAAATCTGATGTTAGTGCTGCATCTGCTAATTCACTTGCTATCTGATTTGCATCTACATCTGATTGAATTACTCCTTCTGCTGCTGTTGCTCTTGATACTTCTGTTGCTAAATCTGTTGTTAGTGTTGCATCTGCTAATTCACTTGCTATTTGATTTGCATCTACATTTGATTGAATTACTCCTTCTGCTGTTGTTGCTCTTAATACTTCTGCTGCTAAATCTGTTGTTAGTGCTGCATCTGCTAATTCACTTGCTATCTGATTTGCATCTACATCTGATTGAATTACCCCTTCTGCTGTGGTTGCTCTTAATATTTCTGCCGTTATATATGTAGCATTAAGCTCTTCTGCAGCTATTGCTCTTATTGTTTCATTAATTATCGCCTCTGCGTTGGTTTCAATTGCAGTTGATACTTGCTCTGTTGGAGGCTGTGGCATATAGGTAAGGTTTTGCTCACTTAAAAGTGTATAATTACTACCCCCTGAAAAATCAATAGCAACTTTTAATTTCTTGGATGTTCCATCCCAAACTATTTCTGAAAAATTAGCACTGCTTGAAGGGTTTCCTGTTCCTATTAATAAGTTTAACATTCCATACTTATCTGTACTTGTAGTATGACTTTCTTGGTATTCTTCATTTCCTGAAGCATCTATAATGGTAAATTGGATTCCAACGGTAGTGTTGGCTAATATATTACCTTGTACATTTACCCCTGGTATTTCCTGTGCTTCTGGGTTTAAAATAACAGCTTGATAACTAATTCCTTTGGTTTGTGAAAACCCTTGAAATATTGTCAGTATAAATATTAATAATAGTGCTAATTTTTTCATAATTGGTTGTTGTATTTTTTTAGACTTATTTTTTTAATTGAAATGTTACTAGTTATTTTTTGGCTATGTTAATCAATAAACCAAAGCTTATATTATCACTCACATATCTTAATTCTTCCTGATCATTAGTAACTGCCGTTCCCTCTTTTAATTTTAAACTTTTTCCGTGCATATATTGAACGTAGAAACCTAAGTTTTCGGATATAGAGTGTGAAAAACCAAAACCTGCTCTAAAATCAAATACCGTTTTATCAAAATCATCCTGGTTTTTCAAATCAATTACCTTATAGTTAATTGTTTGTGTTCCTTGAACAAAAAATGCCATAGAAGCTGTTCCTTTTATATAAAACTGAGCCTTCTTAATTTTAAACAATTTATAGTCTAACCCTGTATTAAACTCTAAATAATTAACATCCCACTCCATATAATTACCAACAGTATCATCACTCCCAATGGCTCCATAACCAGCGTAACTTGTTCCTAAGGATATATTTAAATTTTTTATGAAAAGTTGATCTCTGTATCCTACAGTCATAAAACTGTGTGGTGTTGCCTGTAAATTGTCAAGGCGATCTCCTTGTGAATTCTTATAGTCAAAAGATGCTAGCGTTTTTCCACCTTCAATGTAAATTTGTTGTGCAAATGTGGTTGTTGCTACTAGTATTAATAGTAATAAAGTAATTTTTTTCATCGGTAAATAATTGAGTTAGTGTTTGGTTGTAATTTTTATAAATATTTTTAGTATCCTTTATCTAAAGTTTACTTTTTAATAATATTCTTAACGAATTGTTTATTATTGGCGGTTACTTTTAGAATATAATCGGCCACTGAGAGGTTGTGAAATTGCACCTTTAAATTTTGTTCTGCTATATAACTATTTGAAAATACTAACCTTCCTAGCATATCAAAAACAGCAACTTCAACTTTCCCTTCAATTTTTTCTACAAATGCTAGAGTGACACTTTCCACAAACGGATTTGGATAAAAACTAGCCTCTAAATCTAAAGAAATGTTATTGTTAATAATTTTAGAAAGTACATCAGGTTGTATAAATCCTTGACGTATGGTATACTTAGTTGTATTAAAAGTACCAATTACACTAGCCTGACCTACACTTTGTTGAACAATAAAGGTTTTAATATTTTGAGAACTAGTTACTGATGAACCTGAAACTCCTGTAGTGGAACGCACCAAATAATCGCTTTGTGTACTTTGGGCTATCGCAAATTGAAATGTAATTATAAAGAGTAGTATACTAAAAAGTAATCTTTGTTGCATATTGAATTGATTTAAAAAGATATCATATAAATTAATACTTAATCACTTAAACGGTAAACTATGATACATAAAATAAGTATTATTACAAATAAACAGCAAACCTAATACTAAATTTATTTTGATAGTAACACAAATATTAGAATGACTAACACTTTTTACTGATAAATTACTTATTACAGAATTTTTTATAGAATTAACTAATTCATATATGTTTGTGTAAACTAATTTTCAAACTTAAGTCTACAAATATTTCATCTATAAAAAAGGACAAATACCAAAACCCAAATTATTCAATGTTTTTTTAATATTGGAAAATAAGAAAACAATATTCCTTTGAATTTTATATGATTTGTATAACAGGTGTGTAATTGTTTATCTTTCTGTAATTGCTAGGTGTAATACCTGTTTTTAATTTAAAAAAGCGCGTGAAATAATGTGGGTAATTAAAACCTAGTGAATAGGCGATTTCACTTACTGAATTATTGCTGCCTAATAGCATTTCTTCGGCTTTTCTTAGTACTAGATTATTGATGTGATCTTTGGCAGAAATTCCAGTTACTTTTCGAACCAAATCACTTAAATAGTTTGAGGATACATTCATTTTTTCTGCAAATTGGCGAATCGTTGGAATTCCATTTTTAGATACTAAATTTTCATCTAGAAAGGTATTTAAAATTATTTCAAATTTAGACAGAATGCATTGATTATCAGCACTTCTACTATTGAATTGACGCTCGTAAAAACGAAGCGAATAGTTAAATAATAATTCTAAATTTGAAATAATGATATTTTGGTTTTGGGAATCAACCATTTGAATATATTCTTCTCGAATGTTTAAAATTATATTAGTAAGTATATCTCTTTCTGAATTGGAAAGATGTAGCGCTTCATTGGCTTGGTATTCAAAAAAATTGTACTGACCTATCTTTTTCGCCAAAAATGACTTTTTGATAAAATCTGGATGAAAATAAATCATCCATCCTTCTTCTTCATTTTTAGTCAGGGGTTTTGTAGCAGAAAAAACTTGATGTGGTGCTATAAAAAGTAACGTTCCGTTATCAAAATCGTAACTACTCATGCCATATTCCAAACTACAATGCGCATCTTTTAAAGCAATAGAATACATGTTTGTTACAACTTTTACACCTACTATTTCTTGTGGTATTTCTATATCGGAAATATTAATTACCGTAATTAGAGAATGCTCCGGCTTATCTAAATTTAATACCTCATGTAACTGTTCAATAGAATTTACTCTGATAATTGTTTCCATTTATAAAATTGAGTTTTTCATTTTCACAAATATTAAAAGAATTAAATAACATACACTATAATTAAAGTAAAATTATTAGACAAACAAATATATTTTTAGTTTTTGTTGATAGAAACTGGTGCTGGAATAATAACTTTATCGCTAAATAAAGTCCAAACTTTCATTCCTCCCGCTAAATTCAAAACATCAGTAATGTTATTATGTTTTAAAATTAATTGTGCAATATATGCTCTAACACCTCTTCTGCAAATTAAAATAATTGGTTTATTTTCATTCTTAATAAAATCTATATAATTTCTAATTTCATCCGTAGGGATATTAATTGCATTTGGTACTGCACCTTCCATAAATTCCTCAACAGTTCTTGTATCAATTAAAAGAAAATCAGAAGTATTTTCACCGTTAACAATTAGTTCTAATTCTTCTGCAGAAATTTGATTAACATTGTTCTTTACTATATTTTCGGCAACAAAACTAGTAACAACAACTGGGTCCTTTGCTGGTGAGAATGGTGGTGCATATGCTAAATCTAATTGTGATAAATCGGTAATTTTTAATTTTGCATAAATTGCTGTGCTTAAAACATCAACTCTTTTATCTACACCTACTTCACCAAATAATTCTGCACCTAAGATTTCTTTAGTTTCAGGATTGAAATACAATTCTGTAAATAAATCTTTTGCATTAGGATAATAACTTGGTGTTGACCCAACAACTGTTAATACAGTTTTAAATGGTATATTATTTTCTTTTAAGTACTTGGTATTTAAACCTGTTCTTGCCAATGTGTAATTAAACACTTTTATAATTGCTGTTTTATAAGCACCCCTAAAAACAATATCTTTTCCTACTGCATTTGCTCCTGCAGCCCTTCCTGCTTTATTTGAATGTGTTCCTAATGGAAAGTAATCATACTCATTAGTTTGTAAATTTTTAATAGAAACATTATCTCCAGCTGCATACACATCTTTTAAGGATGTTTCCATACGTTCATTCACAATCAGCGCACCATTTTTGGTGTGTTTCGCTCCATTTTGAATTAGTAAATCTGTAGTTGGTTTTATACCAACACTTACAATTACAAAATCGGTTTTAAGAACTTCTTTTCCTTCAATTTTAACGCCTGTTATTTTGCCAATTTCATCTAATTCAAATTCTTTTACAAAACTTGAAGTAAACACCTTAATTCCTTCACTTTTTAAAATTGTTTCAGCAAAGTTGCTAAATTTTTGCTGCCACATTGTTAAAATTTGATTATCCCCTTCAATTAAGGTTACCTCTTTACCTGCTTTACGTAAATTTTCAGCAACTTCAACACCAATTAACCCAGCACCAATTATTGTAATATATTTTGAAGAAGTTGCTAAACCTTCTTTCATAATTTTATCAAAATCTATCATTGATCTACACGTTGACCAATTGGTAGCACTATTTATATTTTTAATTGGAGGCACAATTGAAGTTGCTCCAGTTGCAAAAACTAACTTATCATAACTATAATCTTGGTATTTTGAATAAACTATTTTTTTCTTAGTATCAATTTTTATAATTTCTTCATTTATTTTTACATCAATATTAAACCTATCTTTCATTAGTGCTTCATCAACCACTATTAAATCACTACGGTTTTCTATTACTCCAGAAAAAGCATAAGGCATTCCACAAGTTGCATAACTAATATTTGCTCCTTTTTCAATTAGCAATATTTCTGCACCTTCATCTTCTCTTCTTGCTTTTGCTGCTGCTGAAGGGCCTGCCGATAATCCTCCAATTATTATAATTCTTTTCATTATATCCTATTTAAATATTGTGCAAATCTCTACTAATTTTATGAGATATATTGCAATTATTATCACTATAACGTTTTCATAATTACCTCATATTCTTACGCGTTTAATTTCAAGTATTTTAAAGTTAAGAAAACCTTTATTTTATATTCTTTTTTTTTAACAAAATGATTTCTCAGATATTACTACTATTCAGACATTTTAGTATCTTTGCATTTCTAAAAAACGAAGTGAGAACCTATGTTTAATAATTTAAGTGATAAATTAGATAAAGCCCTTCATGTACTAAAAGGGCATGGAAAAATTACAGAAGTAAATGTTGCTGAAACTTTGAAAGAAGTTAGAAGAGCACTTTTAGATGCTGATGTTAACTTTAAAATAGCCAAAAACTTTACAACTACCATTAAAGAAAAAGCACTAGGTCAAAACGTATTAACAACGTTAAATCCAGGGCAATTAATGGTAAAACTGGTAAAAGATGAACTAACTCGTTTAATGGGTGGTGAAACTGTGGGTATCAACCTTTCAGGAACACCAACTGTTATACTAATGTCGGGTTTACAAGGTTCAGGAAAAACAACATTTTCAGGTAAACTTGCCAACTACTTAAAAACAAAAAAATCAAAACAAGTTTTACTGGTTGCTTGTGATGTATATAGACCAGCTGCAATAAATCAATTACAGGTTGTAGGTGAACAAATTGGTGTAGAAGTATATGCTGAAGTTGAAAACAAAAACCCTGTTGAAATTTCAAAAAATGCCGTAAAACACGCAAAAGCTACAGGCAAAAATGTTGTGATTATTGATACTGCTGGTCGTTTAGCTGTTGATGAGCAAATGATGACAGAGATTTCTAATATACACAAAGCTGTAAATCCTCAAGAAACATTGTTTGTTGTAGATTCTATGACTGGGCAAGATGCTGTAAATACTGCAAAAAGTTTTAATGATATTTTAAATTTTGAAGGTGTTGTTCTTACAAAATTAGATGGTGATACTCGTGGTGGTGCAGCGTTATCAATAAAAACGATTGTTAATAAACCAATTAAATTTATTGGTACTGGAGAAAAAATGGAAGCTATTGACGTTTTCCATCCAGACCGTATGGCTGAGCGTATCTTGGGAATGGGAGATGTTATTTCATTGGTTGAACGCGCTCAAGAACAATATGATGAAGAAGAGGCAAGGAAAATTCAAAAGAAAATTGCTAAGAACCAGTTTGGTTTTGATGATTTTTTGAAGCAAATTCAGCAAATCAAAAAAATGGGGAATATGAAAGATTTGATGGGAATGATTCCTGGTGTTGGGAAAATGATGAAAGATGTTGATATTGATGATGATGCTTTTAAAAGCATTGAAGCTATTATTCACTCTATGACTCCTGAAGAGCGTAGCCAACCTAAAACAATAAATGCAAGTAGAAAAAAAAGATTAGCAAAAGGTTCCGGAACATCTATTCAAGAAGTAAATCAATTGCTCAAGCAGTTTACTCAAATGAGTAAAATGATGAAAATGATGCAAGGTGGTGGTAGTAGACAAATGATGCAAATGATGAAAGGAATGGGGAAATAATTACTAAGTAAGCAAACTAAATATGTTTGCTTTTTTTATACAAAAAATTAAAATTTATACTATGATTTTACTAGACGGAAAAAAAACATCTGCAGATTTAAAAATTGAAATTGCCGAATCAGTAAAACAGCTAAAAAAACAAGGAAAAAAAACACCTCATTTGGCAGCTATTTTAGTTGGTTCTGATGGTGCTAGTATGACTTATGTTAATAGTAAAGTAAAAGCATGCGAATTGGTTGGGTTTAATTCAACATTAATTAAACTTCCTGAAGAAACTACAGAAGAAAAATTGTTACAAGAAATTAATAACCTAAATAACAACAATGATATTGATGGTTTTATTGTTCAACTTCCTCTCCCAAAACATATTGATGAGCAGAAAGTACTAATGGCTGTAAATCCAGATAAAGATGTAGATGGTTTTCACCCTACCAATGTTGGGAGAATGGCTTTAGATATGCCTTGCTTTTTACCAGCGACACCTTTTGGAATATTAGAATTATTAGAGCGATACGAAATTGAAACTTCAGGCAAAAATGTTCTTGTAATAGGAAGAAGCCATATTGTTGGCAGACCAATGAGCATTTTAATGAGTCAAAAACGCAAAGCTGGAAACGCCACAGTTACAGTAGCGCACAGTAGGACTAAAAATTTAAAAGAATTTACGTTAAACGCAGACATAATAGTAGCTGCGCTTGGTATTCCTGAATTTTTAACTGGTGATATGGTTAAAAATGGTGTAACCATTATTGATGTTGGGATTACACGAGTTGACGATGCCTCTAAAAAAAGAGGATACCGTTTGGCTGGTGATGTTCATTTTGAAAGTGTAAGCCCTAAATCAGCGTATATTACACCCGTTCCTGGTGGAGTAGGTCCAATGACAATTGCAATGCTTATGAAAAATACCTTATTAGCTTGTGAACGAAAATAATTGATTCTTTTATAGTATATTAGTCTTTTAATATGCTTTTAACTTGATAGATTCAATATTTTTAAAAGACAATCGAGATTTTATAATGTTCGGCAATCAACACTTGATTGCCCTACTTTTTTTTATCACGTTTGGTTATGTATTAATAAAGTGGGCAAAAAAGCAACCTAGAGAAAAACAATATCTCGTTGGAAATATTTTCGCCTTTTCACTTTCAATAACTGTGATAATTTGGACTTTTTTAAAAATTTATACAAGAGGTTTTGACATTAAAGAAGATTTGCCTTTACACCTCTGCAATTTTGTTGCTTTATTATTACCTGTTTTCACAATAACTAAAAAGAAAATTTATTTTGATATTATCCTTTTCTGGGTTTTAGCAGGGACAACTCACTCAATTATAACACCTGATTTACGCAATGGATTCCCTAATTTTATTTTTTTGAAATATTGGTATGTCCATGCAGGATTAATTATTTTTGTTTTATATGCAACGTTTGTACATAATTTAAGACCAAATTTGAAAAGTGTTTTTTACTCTTTTTTTGCTTTACAACTGTATACAGGAATATTATTTATTATTAATAAAAATATAAATTCAAATTATTTTTATACAAACTCTAAGCCCTATGGCTCAACTGCTTTAGACTACCTTGGTGAATGGCCTTATTATATTTTAACAATAGAATTACTTTTAATACCTTATTTTATAATTATATACCTACCTTTTTATTTAACTAGAGAAAAAAACTAATTTTAGGTTTCTTCTCTATTAACCAAGTCAACTGAAAATGCAGGAAAACATACTGCTAGGTATTCACAGGCTTCATCAAAAGGGTTTGAATACCGAACTCTAGCTCCTTTTTCAATTTTAATAGATTGACCTGCCTCTAACACAATAGTATCTCCGTCTACAATCAATTGTTTTTTCCCCTTAATTATATAGGTGTATTCATCAAAATCTGGAATTTGAAAAGGTTCACTCCATTTTGGTGGTGCTATCATATGTGCAACACTTAATTCACATTGGTTACTTAAGCCAAAGTGTTCTTCTATCAATTTACCATCAGTAGTAGGAACTACGAATGGAGATTTTTGTACTTTATATTTTTTCATTATAAAAAATTTAATTATCAAATTTAACTAATAATTAGTTAACTAATTGTAATCCGTATAACTTATTCAATAATACTTTATAAATAAAGTGTAACTAATATAGTTAGCAAAAATTTGGCATAAAATGTTAAACTTTAATCATTATAAAATTGTAATTTTATATGTAGCAACCATACTTTAATACTCATTAATTTAAAACTACTTATGATGAAACTAACATTTTTAGGAGGTGCGGGAACAGTTACTGGTTCAAAAATTTTACTAGAAGTTCATTACAAAAAGATATTAATTGATTGTGGTTTATTTCAAGGTTTAAAAGAGTTACGTAAAAAAAATAGAGAAGAATTACCAATCGATTTAAATGAATTAGATTTAATTTTTCTAACACATGCACATTTAGATCATTCAGGATACTTGCCTGTTCTTATAAAAAATGGATACAAGGGTAAAATTTATTGCACAAATGCAACTAGAGATTTAACAAAAGTCATATTACTTGATAGCGGTAAAATACAAGAAGAAGATGCAAGAAGGGCTAATAAACACAACTACTCAAAACACAAAAAAGCCTTACCTCTATACGATATCAATGATGCAAAAAACACCATTTCTCATTTTAAAACTTTTGATATTGATAAGTGGCACACTATAGATGATTCTATTAAGTTTAGATTTTTAAATAGTGGACATATTTTAGGAAGTGCATTTATTCAATTAAGTATCGATGGGAAAATAATTGTATTTTCAGGTGATATAGGTAGAATAAAACCTATTATTTTAAATAGGTATGAATATATAAATAAAGCAGATTATATAGTAATTGAATCTACTTATGGAAATAGATTACATGAAAATTATGCAATAAAAGATAAATTACTCAAATATATTAAACACACATATTTAAAAGGAGGAACTTTAATAGTCCCTACATTTTCAGTAGAAAGAGCCCAAGAGATTATTTATTTATTAAGCATTTTAAAGCGAGAAAATCAATTACCAAATATCCCTATATATTTGGATAGTCCAATGGGTGTTAGCGCTACAGAAATATATTATAAATATATCAATGAACACCATTTAACAGCTGATGATATTAAAAGTATGGTATCTACTGTTGAATTAATTAGCGATGTAAGTGCTTCAAAAGCTGTAGTTAATGATAATAGCCCTAAAATAGTTTTAGCGGGAAGTGGTATGATTACTGGAGGAAGAGTGTTACATTATTTAGACAAACTTATTTCTGACAAAAAAAATAGTATCTTAATTGTTGGGTTTCAAGCTGAAGGTACTCGAGGAAGATCCTTATTATCTGGTGATACCGAAGT
>Ga0256840_1004618_pt1 | contig 10230 bp, 10 predicted proteins | sample 355202metaG_FD_185969 | JGI IMG/M metagenome (GOLD analysis project Ga0256840, IMG submission 185969) | Hydrothermal vent microbial communities from Mid Atlantic Ridge, Atlantic Ocean - 355-202 | ecosystem: Environmental > Aquatic > Marine > Hydrothermal vents | place: Atlantic Ocean: Mid...
ATATAGATAAACTACTAAATACACTAATGGATTTAAAGAATAAACAGCTTAAAACTCTTAAAATTATAGAGATTAGTATGAAATACTATGAGTGGGTGCCATTATTTGAAATAATTAAAAAAACTAAAACCAATCAAAAAGAAATTTTATATAATTTAGGTATTTTAGATAAATATAAATTAATAAATAGATGTTCTAATGGTTATAGATTATCCCATAAAGGTTACGACCTTTTAGCCCTAAATACATTTATTAAAAAAGGACTTTTAAAAGGAGTTGGTGGGAAATTAGGAGTTGGTAAAGAAGGAGATGTATATACTGTTTTATTAGAAAATAATAGAACTGGTGTTTTAAAATTTCATAATTTAGGTAGAACTTGTTTTACAATGGGTAAAAGATATAGAAGTTATTTAGCTGAAAAGCGACATATTAGCTGGCTATATGCTTCACGACTAACTGCTCAAAAAGAATATGAAGTATTAAATGAATTGTTTCCAATTGTTAAAGTGCCAGAACCAATTGCTCAAAATAGACATGGTATTATTATGGGAAAATTTGAAGGAACAGAATTAAAAAAAATAGATTTAGCTAAATTAGATTTAGATATATCTATTGAAGAATTATTTTGGAATATAATTAAAGAAGTTAAAAAAATATATGAATTAGGATATATACATTGTGATTTAAGTGAATTTAACATATTAATTAAAGATAATGGAGATTTTATTATAATTGATTTTCCTCAAAGTATAAACATTAATGATAAAGAAAAGGAATTTGATAAATTACCAGGAGAATATACTCAGGATACAGAATATTATTTAAAAAGAGATATTGGAAACATAATAAGATATTTTAAAAAATATGATATTAATAATAATTTAGATGAAATTTATAATTTTATTATTAATAAATAGGTTGATATTATATGAGTATTACACCAGATGACCCTCTTTATAATTATATTGATAAAACTAAAGGAAATAATAAAAATAATAAATTATATTTTATTATTATTTTATTATTTATTTTATTAATATTGTTAAGTGCATATATAGTATATTCTAACAATGTTGATAATGATAGTAATAATAATTATAATAATTATAATCATAATGGTTTAGCGAATAATACAATAAATAAATCTATTATAACAAATAATATTATTAATAACACTAATCTAAGTAATACTAATAACATAATTAACAGTAGTATATATAATACTAATAATTATAATAATACAACTAATGAAAATACAAATAATACATACAATATTTCTGAAAATATAACTAATAATGTTAATTATACTAACGATACTACGGAAAATACTTCCTTTGTGGAGAACATAAAACCTATTTCATTAGAAGATTTATTTATTCCAAAATTAGATTATGATAAAACTATAAAAATATCTAATAATGGTTCAGAAGGAGTCATAAAAATATACAATACAAATAATAACAAAATAACATTTGATATTAAAAATTATAAAACTAATTTAGATTTCCCAGAATATTTATCTGTTAAAAAAGAGAAAAAAACTTTTAAATACGGTCCATATATAAAATATTATTATTACTTTGGAGATATAAACAACACTAAAAGTTATTGTTATTATAAAAAAGTTGGAAATTATTATATTATATTAGGATTTGTTAATGATACTCCAGAAGTTTATGAATTATGGTATTCTTGGAATACTTATTTAAATACTAAATTACAATAAATATATGCTAATATCGTAAGATATATTCAACTTAAAGAATAATATCGTATAGGTAACTATATATATGTATATACCATACTTTGTTTACGAAATTAAAAAAAACATAACATTTTATTGAGGGAGTTATATGATGCCATATAAATACATATATGAAATTAAAATACCTTGTGGGGAGTGTATTTGTAAAAATGGAGGTTGCGATTATATGGGGTTTTGTGATATTGGTAAAAATATATGGGTTAATAGTTGGGTAAGTTATTCTGTTTGTGGAATATGTTATGAATAAATATTTTTATTAATATTAATTTTCTATTAATTTTTTAACATTATTACATAATTCTAATTTTCCATTATAAACAACATTATAATTTTTATCTATTTTAATTTTAAAACCAATATATTCTACTCCATTTTTTAAAGCATTTATAAACTCTAATGAGAAATTATTATCCATTTTAAAATTTGGAGAAAAACAGTTAAAATCATGTAATCCTAATATTAATATAATTGATTTATTATTTTCTTTTGACAATATTATTAATTCTTCAATATGTTTTTTACCTCTAACTGTTGGAGCATCTGGAAATAAACCTATTTTTAAATTATCTTTAAATACTAATAAATTACAGCCTTTTACTTCAACATAAATATTATTATTAACTAAAAAATCCAACCTACTGTGATTATTTATTTTAATTTCTGGTTTAATTTTTTCAGGTATAAATCCTAATAAGCCATATTCTATTGCTTTTTTAACAATTTTAGAATGTAAAGAAGTATTTACTAATATCCAATAATTTAAATCTGACCATACACCAATTAATTTATAATCTGTTTTTAATTCTGCTCTATTTTTAATTAACAATACTTCTCTATTAGGTATAAATATTTCTGTTAATCTTCCAGTATCTGCAATATGCATTGTTTTTAATTTATTATTTACTTTACAAACACCTACAAAACGATTTAATCTTTTTATAAATATTCCTTTTTCAATTTTTCCTAATTTATTTAAATCAAATAATATTTTATTATCCATATATTTACCTTTTTATTTTATATTATTTTATATTGTTTTATTTAACATTAAAAATCCTTTTTATAATTATAGTAGCATAGCACCCTTTATTTAAATTAAATTGTATATTAATTTTATATTTTCCCTTATTTGCCTCATCTACTATAAACTCAGAATATTTTATATTTTCAGGTATATTTAATATATTTCTTTGAGAATAAACTAATTTATTTAAATTATTTAAATTATTAAATTGTTCTAATTTTAATTTTTCAATTTTTAATATTTTTAAAATAATTTTATAATATTGTTCTTTTAAATTATTATAATTTTTATCTGGCACAATTGTTGGAAATTTCTCATTTTTCAAATTATTAAATAATTCTTCATTTATATTTTTGTAAAATAACATTGTTCCACAATTATAATCAACAAAATATTTATTTTCTTTTGATATTATTAATTTAAAATATTCTTTTATACATTGATTCCATAAATAACTTTGATAACTATAAACAAACATTTTTTTTAAATTATTATCTATTAAATTAAATGATTTTTTAAATATTTCATTTTTAATAACATTGTAGTTATTATTGTTAGTATTAATATTATTATTGTTAGTATTATTATTAATATGATTAATATATTCATTATTTAAATAATTTATAATTTTAACATAAGTTCTACTTTTTATATTATTTTTAAAAACATATTGTTTTATTTTAGGCCAATTGTCCCAATTTAATTGAATATATCTTTTTAAATTTTTTATAATTTTATTTTCATTAGAAGTATATTTTGTTAAAAATAGCTTCATTCCTTTTTCATAATGTTCTAATAAATAATATTTTCCAATAAAATTATTATTAATTACACTACCAAATCTTTGATTATCAAAATAATTTGGTGCTCCATATTTTAATTTATTTAAATTATTAGATATTATATTAAAATCTTTTTTATCTATATTTCTAATTGTTATTTGAAAATTATTTCCTGTTAAATCTCCTGTTTTTAATTGATTACCTATTGTAGAAATATAATTTAAAGAAATATTTTTTTCATTTAATAATAATTTACCATATTTTTTAGGTATTGTAATATATTGAGTTGTAGTAGCATATTTATCTTTTAAACCACAATAACCAATATCTTTTAATGGAATGTTAAATTTATTTGATAAATATTTAAAAACCTTTAAAGATTCAATATTTGTTTTTTTTAAAACATATAAATTGTAATTTCCTTTATTATCGTTTAAAATAAGATTTTTATTAATTAATTCATTTACAATAAAATCTCCTGTTTTTTGTTTTAATTTCATAATATTATACCTTCTAAAATAGTTTAAATTAAAATATTTTTATTTGAAAACATTATAATAATTAAAAATAATATGCAATATAACAAATAAAATAATTTAGTAAGATATATTGTTAATTAAATATCAATTAACCTCCTTTTCTTAAATACCAACCTTTATCAATTATATTTTTAATAATATCTCCACCACCATAATTTCCAATACCTAATAACTCTTTATTTTCATTAAAAACTGCTACTTTTCCTCCTCCATTTAATTTAATTACAGAAGATTTAAATATGTCTCTACCATATAAAAACAATGTTTCACTTTTAGAATTAATTATAATATAATTTTTAGAGATGTTTTTTTCTAATATACTTAATCCTTCTAATGATATTGTAAATTTTAATTTATTATTTTGCTTTAATTCTAATTCTCCAAATATAATCCCTATACAGTTTATATTTATTAGTTTATCTATATTATTTATTACTTCATTTGTAGTATATATTACATTAATTTTATTATTATTATCTATTAAAATTAACAAATTATCAAAATTAAAAATAGATAAGTCTATATAATTATTTAATTGTGTTTTAATTTCTTTTAGCTCTTCATTATTTAATTTTCTAACTTTCATATTATCTTTTTATTTTTTATATTTTTGTTCTTTTTATTGTTTTATTTACATATCTATTTATTTTCTCATTTATTATATTTTCCATATTATCTACAATTAATTTATTATTTTCACTAATTTTAATATTTTCATTTTTATATTGTGGAAATTTAACAGTCTTTTTTCCAGATAGTAACTCTAAATCTGAAAAAGAAGATATTAATATTCTTCCTGTTGATTTTATTTCATTTTCAACTGTTATCCCTTCTTTTTTTCCATATATTGCAAATAATGGAAATTTAGTAATTGTATTAGCTCCACTTATTACTAATGGTCCAATATTTGTTAATTTATCTACCCAGCTACCAGCTATTATTTCAATTTTAGGAAAATTTAAACGAACTGTTGAAATCCAATTCATATAATCTAATGTATTAATTGATGGTTTTCCATAATATATTGTATCTTTTTGAGGATTAAGTGAGTAAAAAGTAATTCTATCTAATTGTAATTCTTCTATTAAATTTAATAATAATTCTAAATCTTCTTCTTTTTCTCCTAATCCTAATATTATAGTAATACCTGTTTTTAAATTATAATTGTCTTTTGCATTTAACAACATATCTTTTACAGGTTTAATAGGTTTATCTGGACAGATTTCATTATGTAATTTAGGATTAACTGTTTCAATAGCCCCAACAACTCCTTCAACTACATTTAAATTTAATTTTTCAAAATCTATAACTCCTAAATTAAGATATTGTTTTGATTTTTGAATATAACTTATTTGTTCTATTATATTATTTAATTCTTCAATAGAATAACCATAACCACCAGATATAAATTCTAATTTCCAACCTATTCTTTTCATTATTATTGCTTCTGCTAATATAGTTTCAATTTTTCTTCGAGCTATTTTAGGATTTTTAATTTTAGATTTTTGTGAAGCCATAAAACAAAATTTACAAGGATTTTTTAAATTACAATACCAACCTAAAAATAGTGCCCTTTTTAAGTCTGTATAATTTCCAAATATTTTTGTAGTTAATTTAAAAGCTTTTATAGAATTTTCCAAAATTGTTGTTTTATCATTTGTCATATTATCTATTATATTAAATTATTTTTTTAATATATTATTATTCGGCCTATTAATATAGTTATCCTATTACAATAAATTATAAATTTCTAAAACAAATATTAATAATAGTTAATTTTAAATATAAAATTATATTTTCATTATTTTAATATATATAATTTTCGAAACATTTATATAGTAGTATGTAGAAAAGTTATTTGAATAATTTTTTATAGAAAGATATATTCATTATTTTAGATATATAAGTTAATTAGTATAATAAAATAATAATAGGTGTTAGGATATTAAAAGAGTAAAATTATTACATATAACTCCTAAAAAGAAGCTTATAGGACTTTGTTCTACTATGCCAAAAATAAACTCTTTTGTATATTTAAAAGAAAATAACAAAAAAATAGGTAAAATTTACGACATTTTTGGACCTGCAAATAAACCTTATTTAAAAATAATTCCATTAAATAATATGTCTAATGAAATTATTAATAAAGAAGCATACATAAAAGAGGAAAGAAGCCAAAATCAAAGGAATAGAAGAAATACTAAAAGAAATAATAGGAGAAAATAAGCCCATCTAATTATTAACTAATAATATATATTATATAATAACAATAATTATTGGTGTTAATATGGATATTAAGTTAGTATCAAAACAAAAAACTGTTGAAGAAAGAAGGAAATTATTAGATGAATTACATGCCTCTAAACAAGTTATTGTTGAAAAGGAAGAGGATATTATATGTCCTATATGTAATAGTCAGAATATCGTAAAAGATTATGAAAAAGCTGAGATAGTATGTGGGGATTGTGGGTGTGTTATAGAAGATAACCTATTTGATGTAGGTCCAGAATGGAGAGCATTTGACCATGAACAAAGAGTTAAAAGAAGTAGGGTAGGAGCCCCTATGACATATACTATTCACGACAAAGGTTTATCAACAGTTATTGATTGGAGGAATAAAGATAGTTATGGAAAAGACATATCCGCAGATAAAAGAGCCCAGTTATATAGATTAAGAAAATGGCAGAGAAGAATTAGGGTTTCCGATGCTTCTGAAAGAAATTTAGCTTTTGCCCTATCTGAATTAGATAGAATAGCTTCAAAATTAGGATTACCAAGAAATGTAAGGGAAAATGCTGCTGTATTATATAGGGGGGCTGTTGAAAAAGGATTAATTAGAGGTAGAAGTATTGAAGGAGTAGCTGCTGCTGCACTATATGCTGCATGTAGAAGATGTAAAGTACCTAGAACACTTGATGAAATTTCTGAAATGTCAAGAGTAGATAGAAAAGAAATAGGTAGAACATATAGATTTATATCCAGAGAATTAAATATAAGATTAACACCTACTAGCCCTATTGATTATGTACCAAGATTTGCTTCTGAATTAAAACTATCTGGAGAAGTTGAGTCAAAAGCCATATCTATACTTCAAGATGCTAGTAGTAAAGGATTAACTAGTGGTAGAGGTCCAACAGGAGTAGCTGCTGCTGCAATATATATTGCTAGTGTGCTACATGGAACTAGAAAAACACAGCGAGAAGTTGCTGATGTAGCTGGTGTTACAGAAGTTACCATAAGAAATAGATATAAAGAATTAACTGAACATTTGGATATTGATGTAACATTATAATAATTAAATTATAATTTTTAATAACATATATTATTCTTATGTTTTATAAATATTTAATTAAATATATGGTTAATTTAAATATATAATTAAATAGAATAGATATAGTGATATAATGGCCCTATTTAAATCATCAAAAATTATTAGAAATAATACTTCTGAAAAAAAATCCAATAAATTAGAATTTAAACCTAAGAACATATCTGAAAAACCAAAAAATACTGCCGACAATCTAGAAAATAATTTAAATGCAGTAGAAGGAGAACTTATTGATACCTATGATGTTTTAATTGATGATATCCCATTTAAAGTAGTTTTAGAAAAAATAGAGGGGGTCATATATTATACAATACCTGAAATGGATGTAAAATTACCACCTATTTTAAAGAAATTTTCAACTGATATTCAAAATACTTTAAAAGACGAACTTAGTGGAAAGATATTTGATAGTTTAAAGAATTTAAGAGAATACATATATGGATTTTCAGAAAGACATAATATTAATTTAAAAAAACAAGAGTTGGAAATATTATCAAAATACTATTATTTAACAATAGGTAAATTAGGATTAATGGAAATACCATTAAATGATGGTAATTTAGAAGAATTAATGGTTAATGGAAATAAAGCCCCTACATTTGTAGCCCATAGAAAATATGATATGTGTGAAACTAAAATGCACCTCGATAATGATGAGCTAATGAGGGTAGTTGAAGGAATTGCTATGATGGCAAATAGAACTATTGATTCTAGAACTCCCATGTTAGATGCTTTCTTACCTGATGGAAGTAGGGTAAATGCTACTACACCAGATGTTACCTTAAATGGAGTTACCCTTACAATTCGTAAATTTTCAGAAGACCCATTAACTATTGTAGATTTAATTAATTTCAGGTCTTTTTCTGTTGAATTAGCTGCTTTTATGTGGCAAGCTGTTGAAGGTTATTTTGGTTCAAAACCTGCAAATACATTAATTGCAGGAGGTACGGGAAGTGGTAAAACTACTACTCTTAATGTTGTTTCAATGTTTTCAATGTATACTGATAGAATTATTACTGTTGAAGACACGCCAGAGTTGCAAATACCACATAAACATGTTGTTAAAATGATAACTAGACCTGCAAGACCTGGGGTAGAAGGTTTTGAAATTACAATGAATGATTTAATTAAAAATACACTTAGGATGAGACCAGATAGAATATTTGTAGGAGAGGTAAGAGGTCCAGAAGCTCAATCACTATTAACTGCAATGAATACAGGACATGACGGTTGTTCTGGAACACTTCACGCAAATAGTGCTGATGAAGCTATTTCAAGATTAATTAATCCTCCTATGAGCGTTCCTAAAATTATGATTGGTGCATTAGATTTTATAATTAATCAACAAAGAATTAAAAGAAACAGGAAGACAATTAGAAGAATACTTAGTATAATGGAAATTGGCGGTGAAGGGGAAAATATTACAAAAACAGAATTGTTTAAATATGATGGTAATGATGACAAAATAGTTAAAACTGGTATTTGTATGTGGGAAGAAGAAGTTTGTAAAATTGCAGGTATTGATAGAAATGAGTTAAACAAAGATAGAAATAATAGAGAAAAAGTATTAAAATATATGGTTAAAAACGAATTTAAAGGAATAAAAAATGTTGGGAAAATGATATTAAATTACCAGGAAAACCCTGAAAAAGTAATGGAACTAGTTAATAAAAATATGTAATTGTTTTTATATGGTGGATAAATGGCAGAAAAAAAACCAAATAAAATTAAACTTTTTATTGATAATATTTTATTTAAATTAGGATTTAAAAAAAGGAAGGCAATTCCCGTTAAAGAATCTGGTGGTAGATTTAGTAATATTACCTTAGATTTTGTAGATGATTATGAGGAAGGAAATGTTGTAAAAAGTTTAGATGAAATAATTGTTCCAGAGGGGTTTGTAGGAAAATCTGCTGAAAAATTATATGAAACCACTAGCCATATTTCAATATTTCCAGATAAAAAAGATTATCAATATGTGGGTATTAAAAATGTTAACTTATATTTCTTAAATATATTAGTTAAATCTATTAGTTTTACATTATTATATGCCATAGTACAATTAATTGGAGGTACATTATTTGAAAGTATTCCAAATATTATAGGGTTTTTTTTATTTTTCTTGTTAGGTGGGATATATTATCCAAAAATACAACTATTATTATTTAAAGGAGAAATAAAAATACAAATATTAATGGCAATGTTACATATTGTTTCTATGCTAAATTCTGGTTCATCTCTTCAAGAATGTGTTAAAAATATAAGTTCTAATGGTGATTACGGTATTGTATCTTTTGAATTTAAAACAATAATTTATGATATTGTTAGAGGAGGATATGGTTTTACAGAAGCATTAGTTAGAGCTCGTGAAAGAACTAAAATTAATTTAATGAAAAGATTGTATGCTCAATTAATTACAGCATCCACCCAAGGTCAAGGTCAGCTATTATTATATAATTTATATAATGAACTAATTAGAGAAACTACTTCTACATTAGATAACTCTAAATTCCAAATAGGTAACTTAGGTAATTTAGCATTTGGTACTGGATTAATACTGCCATTTTCAGGTATGCTTCAAGGAGCTCTTTCTGGAGGAGGAGGTTATGATGGAATAAACAATACACTTAATTTTGTAATGGGTACTATGGGACCTATGCTAACAATAGTATTTACATTATTTGTTAAATGGAAAATAGATGGATAAACCATAAAATATTGTGGTGGTAAAATGGATTTAAAAAAATTATATGGTTATTTTATATTAAACAATATAATGGTATTAAAAAAAT
>Ga0256840_1004619_pt1 | contig 10229 bp, 7 predicted proteins | sample 355202metaG_FD_185969 | JGI IMG/M metagenome (GOLD analysis project Ga0256840, IMG submission 185969) | Hydrothermal vent microbial communities from Mid Atlantic Ridge, Atlantic Ocean - 355-202 | ecosystem: Environmental > Aquatic > Marine > Hydrothermal vents | place: Atlantic Ocean: Mid...
TTCGTATATCGGCCAAGCCGTCCCATGGGATAACCTGTCATTATTGCGACGATTGCAGGCAGTTGCGGCTCCAGTTCATCAATGTCCAGCCCCCATCGCCCCGCAAGCACCCGTTTGACCAGTTCGGCATCGCCATCAACTTCATCAAAGGCATGGTCGATCTCGCTCCAGTGGTCGAGGAAATCGTGCCTGACATGCGCTCTGGCGATGGATAGGTGTTGGCCGATGAAAACCTCATGCAAGAATTTCAAAAGCTCGGTTTCCACCCTCTTGACAGATGGACCGTAAGTCCCGAAACGATCCGCCAATGCCTCGGTGGTCGGCCTGTTTTGCATGGCTTGGGCGGTTCTCAGTTGAAATGTTTGAGGGGCAATGGCGGATAATTGCCGTGCCTCTAATACTCCGACTGCCGTCGGGATGATTTGCTGCAGGAAGTGCTGCGGCGAGGTGGTTTCGTCTTCCGGAAATATCGGAACCTCTGCCTGCGAAGCGTAATCCAGCCAGTCAACATTGCCGCCAGCATCCACGCTCTGAGCGAGGAAGCCGATATGCTGGCGCGCAATTTTTGCAGGCCCCTTTTCAACATCAATGTTTCCCGCTGCTGCCGCGCCCAGAAAATCGCCTACGTCAATGATGCCTTCCGCTGCAAGGGCGTCTGCTGCCTTTTTCAATTGCAAAAGTTTCAAAGACACGGACAAGGCTTCGCCTGCGCCCTGTGACAGGAGGTTGGCCTCAACCGGCATAGATTTTCTGAAATCTCCACCTGTTGGGAGTTCACCGGTAATGATGGCTGTGATCAGGGGGAGTTGATCCTGAAAGGCCTCCGCAGACACTCCCCATGCCAACTCAAGCCCGGTGATCAGATCATTGAGCGATATGTCTCCTTCAATGGATGAAAAGTGCTCGGCAGCCTTGCGCCAAGGTTCGGTGAATTCGGGACGGAAATGATAAGGGGCTTTGGCATAATCACCATGGACAAGCGATGCCGCCAGACGCCGAAGAATCATTGCTTCCTTTTGCCGGACCCTTTCCCGCGTAATTCGTGTGGGCATCAATTCACCCACTGCTTCAAGAGTAAGTCGCTCTGAAGGCGGTTTCATGATCCGGTTTTCCAGGATGATCCTGTTGTCGTCGGTTTCTCCTGCAAGGACGGTTTCCTCGATAACCAGGGGAAGCAGGGCAATCGTTTGTGCAAAGGTACCGGTTAAGGGTTGTGAGGGCAGAAGCGTAAGCTTCATGAGGTCGCAATAGGTTTCCCAATCCACCTCGCCGTCCGGACCTTGCGCTTTTGTCAAAGCCTCCAGCCCCGCAGTAATCCGGGAGACCGTGGTTTTCCCCATCGAGGGAAGGGACAGAAATTTCCATCGGGGGTAATCAGCAACATCTCCAATGGTTATCAGTCCCTGTTTCCTCAGCATGTCGGATTTCTTGCCAAGGTGAAGCACCCCCAAATCCAAAGCCCGAATTTGAGATGACAGGATGGCTGGTGGTTCGTTGTTTCCTTCCGGATCAGTCTCTTCAAGACTCTCAAACTCGCGCCCAGTGGTTCCCGTGATGGAGTGGCGAATGGCTAATACCTGCAGAAGTTCCGGGTTTTTCCGTATTTCTTGGGCCAATTTGGTCAGGTGGCCCCAGAGCTCCAATAGCTTGACTTTGCCAAAACCCGACGGCAGATCCCTGATGCCATCGCGCAGTTTTTCAACCAGCAATCCAAATGTGCCAATACCGGCGCGTTCCAGCATTGCGCCTGCATTCCCGAGGGATGCTCGATTGACGGAAAACGCCGGGTTGCCAGGGTGAAGTTCCCGAAATTCCATGCAGTTGAAATAGAGGCCTTTTGGCTCGAAATCAGGGTGTTGGTAATAGGACAGCCAGTCAACACCGTCTCCGGAAACACAACCCAGAAGCCTGAAGCTGCATGTGGCCAATTCGTGCCGGTTGGCCGCAGACAATTCCGGGTTGGTCAGAACATCGGCAATATCGGAAATTTCAAGGCAGCCAAGGGTTTCAACCTGGTCTGTTGCTGCCGGATCCATATGAAGATGGCGAATGCTGGTGCCGGAGGCGATGCCGCTCTTGTCTGAGCCGTCTTCCGGTTTTGTTTTGTTCTCTGGCCATTCGTCCATCAGTGCACCCGACGCCAGCCCCTGAGGATGACTTTCGTCGGAAGTGCTTGGGTTTGGGCAAGGAAACGGATGCGGTGGAAAGATTCACTTTCATCTTTGGAAATCTCTATTTCGTCACCCGCCCGCGCGCCGTTGCGGCGCAAATAGGCTGTTAGACAGGTAAGGCGATATTCATTGCGTGTGCCACGTTCGTCGTGAAGTTTGTTGTTATAGTATATATATTGAAGGTCGAGGTTGTCGCCATTTTCGTCCAGGCAGCGTATCGTCTTTCTGGGATTCTTGATGCTCGGGTCCAAGCGGCCGAGGAAATCCCTGAATTCCTGGTCCCCTTTGGGTATCAGCATCCCGGCCTGATGGCTTTTGGTCTGGCCGGTGTCATTTGCACTGAGCGTTTTTCGGAATGCTTGGCGTGTCATTTTTTCCTCGGGCTTATAGTGATGGCTTTTTCGAGATCTTCCTCATCCCGGTTTGAGACTGGCACGATTTCATTTCCCATTTCGTTTTTCCATGCCGAACGGTCGAGCATGACCCGTTCGATGGTATCCTCATAGTAAAGGCGGTAAATCGTTACCGGCAAGGTTTGGCCCCGTCTGTGAGCCCTTGCGCTGGCCTGGGCCTCAAGGGCCGGGTTCCAGACTGGGGTCAAGTGGACCACCACCGTTGCAGCCGTGATGTTCAGTCCGGCACCGGCAGCCTTCGGGTTGAGGACGAGGATGGCCGGTCCGTCAAAGTCGCTGAATGCATCAATGATGCCTTGACGTTCTTCCTGGGGGGTGCTTCCGTTAATGCCCCCCCAATATGCATCGGGCAGGTCTTGTCCGGCCTGCCTCAAAAGTTCCCCCATCCGGTTGAACAGGGCGAATACCAAAACCTTTTTCCCGGTGCTGAATGCCTCATCGATCAGGGCGAGCGCCCGTTCCATCTTGGTGTTGACCAGCGGCAATCCGCAATTCATATCAATAACGGCGTTCTCACCCCCATCAATCTCAGCCTTGTTTCCCCTCAGCCATGGGTGGGCGCAAACCAGCTGTAACTGGAGCGTTGCGACCAAGGCACCGGCCACCGGGTACTGGGCCAAGGTTGCTTCCCGGACATCTTCGTAATGATCCACAAGTTCTTCTTCCATCTCAAGCGGAACGTCGATGTCAATCCGTTCAGGCAGGTCATCTGCGACATCTGCCACCTTTCGTTTGATCATGATCGGGCCAACGACTTCAGCGACTTCCCTGGCGGTTTCAATGCCGTCGGGATAGTTTTCCTGAAACGTGCCCAAATCACCAAGCACGCCTGGAACGGCAAAATCAGCCAGCGACCACAAGTCTGTCAAGCTGTTCTCAACTGGCGTACCCGTCATCGGAATGGTTTTTGCACGGGGAATGGTTGCAATACATTTTCGACGGTTGGAATTTGGATTCTTGATCGCTTGGGCCTCGTCGCATATCACCCAAGACCACTCGAACGCGGCAAAAATCGAGATGTCGTTTACCATGGTGTCGTAAGTAGTGATAACTACATTGGCAGACTGGAGTCCCCTGAAGGTGCCGGTTCTTTCGGGGCCGCGGTGAACAAGGATTGAAAGCGAAGGTGAAAATCGTTGGATCTCCCTAACCCAATTTGCAATGAGGCTGGTTGGGCAGACAATCAGGGCTGGCGCGGCCTCATCCGGGATATTCATCATAAGCAATGCAATGATCTGGAGCGTTTTTCCCAATCCCATTTCGTCGGCAAGGATCAATCCGCCGTGAGAATTGGCAGTGTCCCACATCCAAGCCACACCTTTTGCCTGATAAGGGTAGAGCTTGGCATCCAAGCCTTTTATTTCTATTTCTTCCGCACGCTTTGCTGCCGCAGATGTGCCGGTTTCAAGCACTGCGTCCGAAAGTTTCAATTCCATGTCTGGATCACTTTCGGCCAATTGCCGCCGCAAGGTACCGTATCCAATATCAGTTGATGAATCGCGCCCCAGTTTTGCGACCAAGGTTTCGGGAACATCTCTCGGGAGCGGCCTTACGATAGTGCCATCCAAAACCCAGTCATAATTGTTTGCGGGTGCGGGAATAATCTGCTCTTCCCCCCGAACCATGCGACGGCCAGCCAGCCTTGCAATCAGACGTCCATCGCGTTTTTCGATGATCACTACCGGATCCAGCACTCGTTCGCTTATCCGGAGGCCCTGTGGCAGGTCTTTGACCGCATCCGCGAAACGGGGAGGCATATGAATTGGATCAACTGACATTTTTTTCCATCATACATTGAAGTTCAGCGATCGAATGTGGAATGGGCTTTCGTGTGTGAACGGCGCGGTGGCAGTTGGGGCACAGGGGGGCCAAGTCTGTCCGGGGGTCATATTTGCGTGGCTTTCCCAGAGACGAAAGTGGTTGCAAGTGGTGAACTTCAATTATTGAACCCGCGTCGCCATAAAGCGTTTCAGGAACCAAGCCGCAGGCTTTGCAGACGTGTCCGTGAATTCGCAAACAAAGAAGCCTGTTTCTGGGGTTGCGTTCACGCGTGGCGATTTCCCGTGTAGTCAAAAGGCCTTCCATTGCAGCATCCGGTTCATTGTCCACGACGATGTCGTAACCAATAAGCTCGGCCATCGCTGCCATCAGCGGCACAATCACCTCCCGACAAGTTGCGATCATCGCATCGGGGCTATCGGCGCTTTCATCATGGCGAAGCGTTGCATGCACGCAAAACCTACCATCATTTACAAGCCACGAACTGATTGCCTGTCCGGGAATTTCCACTCTTGCCTCCGGACTGATGCTTTCAACCAAGGATCGTGCAAGCTCGATATCTTCGTCCGGAGCTGCAGAAATTTGTTCAATGATCGGGCGCGAGAAATTCCCAAAGCGTAGTTCAACCCGGTGGGATTTGAGCCCTTTGGGTCTCAGTTCAATAACCGGCCCCCGATTGCGCTCCAGATCACTGAACCAGATATCAAGGCCGGTTCGAAACCCGTCTTCCCGGGTAGAAAGGGAAATTCCGGCCCCCGTTCCTTCGGCGATCTCCTTTGAGATCAGGTCAGTATGGTTCTTGAGCATCTCACGTGTCGCCTTCCCCGACAGCATCGATGTCGTCTGAATCCGGGGTGGTCAGATCACGCAGGAGCTTGCGCAGGTTTGAGGAGACCTCTTCGCGAATGTCAGCAAAAATCGCTTCCAGCTCCTCGTTGGTATTGTTTTGTTCGGCCATGGCGAAAGCCCATAGCAGCAGATCCATGCCTTGGACCGAATAGCCACTGTCGGCGGCGCGCAAATAAATTTTCTGATAAAAATCGTGGTGCTTGTTCAGAAGTACGGCCCCAACATGCCCCGCATCACCAGCGCTTCGGTAGCTGGGTTCCCACAAATCACCCGAGGTAATTGTCTCAACCGGTTGGATGTAGAGGTTTGCCGGATCGACATTGTTTTCGATTTTCTGTTTGATTTTGATCCGGCTGCCACGGTTGTTCGTGACAACAGCGGTTTGGGTTCCCTCGTCTGCATCTTCAACGCTCGCCTTGCGGGTGTTGGGCGTTCCCGCAACAGTATTGTTGGCTGACTTGTGGTCCAATCTTGCAGTCGCTGCCGCTTTTTGCGTCTTCTTGCGGTATCGCAGGTTTGCTTCCCGCCGCGCAGGGGCCAAGAGGCTTACCAAATATTCCGACAATGCTGGATCTAGCAGAATACGCGATTTTTTGACATCTATTGAAAAGGCCTCATCCAGTTCATGCCCAAAGTCAAATTCGACGCGAAGGAGGGACATATGGGGATCAAGGCCGCCAAAAACACTCAACCACCCCCCATTGCTAATAAGTCGACCTTCACGGTAAATATAAAAACCCTGACCTTGGTTTGAAATTCTAGCCTGTTTTTTTTCTTCGTCCGTCAGATCATCACTGTGGGGTAAAATCCATGCGGATACTCCAGCCTCATGGGTGTTTCCATCTTCGACTTGGATCTCCATAACCTGTGCCGTCTTCGAAAGAACCTGTTCCGATTTCTTCTTGAAAAAGGGATCCCAAGGTTGAACCAATTGGCCGTCAATTGAGATTGCTATGTTACGCTCCCGATCATCGGTCGTATCCAAGAACCGATGGTAAATCATGCCAACATGCGATCTTAACCCGTCTGACAGGCGTTTGATTGCGGCTTTTTCTTTCGAGCCGCCAGGCTCATCGTAATTCTTTGTCAGGATGCGATCGCATTTCGACCAGATTACGAGTGTCCCGGAACCTGTCCCGCACAATTCTTCAAAGGATTCTTCCTCATCAACGGTAACCGGAGATTGGCACATCTCCCATTTTCCAATTTTTTCAACATGGTCGAGATCCCATGTCAGTTTGTTGAATTCCGCATCACCGGATATTCTTGAAATAACAGTAAACTGCCGACATACAGAGGTGGATGCGGTTTTCAGTCCGAGGCCGAATTTTCCCAAGCTTTCGGGGTTATCCCGTTTTGGCGCGCCGTAACGCATAGCCATGAAGACACCATCTGCATCCATTCCGGAGCCGTCATCTCCAAAATAAACAAACTTCCTGCCGTCCTGGTGCAAATCGACCGAAACATTTATCTGTGTCGCTCCAGCCGCAACTGAATTGTCGATAATGTCTGCGGCGGCAGTGCGAAAATTGTATCCCGTATCACGAAGGCCGTTTATCAGCCTTGGTGCGTCAGGTTCATTGATCAAATCTCTGCTCATTCAATAGTCCTTGGCTCCCGTTTTTCGGGAATGATTGTTTTGATTTCTTCAGCTTGCGCGCTCAATTCTCCAAATTTTTCGGGACTTTGCAACCAAAGAGTGATCTTCTGGATGAGTTCCGCCGCATTTTTCTTCCGGGTAGCGCATTCCCAGACCACAAAAACCCGCCAGCCCATTCCCAACAGGTTGACGATATTGGTTTCATCTCGCGCCCTGTTGCCCAACAATTTCTGTTTCCAAAAGTCGGTTCGAGTGCCAGGTATCTTGAAATTTCTGCAACCTGAATGCGCGTGCCAGAAACAACCATGCACGAACATGGCAACGTTGAATCGCTTCAGGACAAGATCTGGAGTGCCCGGCAAATCGCGCCGGTGGAGGCGGAATCTGAAGCCCGCAGCATGAAGCCCCCGACGGATTATAAACTCCGGCTTTGTATCCTTGCACCGGATGCGTGACATGTTTTCTGAACGTGAAAGCGGTTTTCGGATTTTTTCAGGCAATGCTCTTACCTGGTTTTCTTAGCGCAACAGTGTTGCGCAACCACGGCTCCATTGCATTGGCAACGGCCGCTGCCGCCGGGGCTGCAACTGCGTTCCCAAATTGTCGATAAGCCTGAGTATCCGATACAGGAATTATCCAGGGATGATTTGATCCGGGTTTGTCAAAACCCATCAGGCGTGCACATTCCCTTGGCGTCAAGCGGCGCGGAATGCCTCCCGGTTGCGCAATGAGGATTTCCGAACCGTCCTTATAATATCTCGCTGACAATGTACGGGCTACATCTTCGGGCCCACGCAATCCAAATCCGAATCCATTGCCCTTTGCCTTGTGTTTTGCGGCGTAGTTTTGGAGATATTCCCAGAGTTTCGGCGTGAGCGTATATTTTGAGGCTACCGTTGCCCGGGGCCCTTCAGTGAAGGGTTCCTCAGCCATCTCGGAGCCATCCTCGGGATGCAGGATATCACCAAGCTTGGGAGGCTTGCAATCAGGGAAAACCACATCATCCATAGTAAAATTGGTTGGATAGTTCCGACGAAACCCAACTAAGAAAATCCTCTCCCGGTGCTGTGGCACCCAGCTCTGGGCATCAATAACCCGATAATCGACATCATAATCCAACTCGTCCAGGGCATGTAGAATGACCCGCATGGTGTTTCCCCGATCGTGGCTGAGCAGATTTTTCACGTTTTCGAGCAAAAACGCTTTCGGGCGGTGATGCCTTAGAATGCGGACAACATCAAAAAACAGGGTTCCCTGTGTCTCGTCAGCGAAGCCATGTGCTCGGCCAAGTGAATTCTTTTTTGAAACACCCGCAATGGAAAAGGGTTGGCAGGGAAACCCTGCGAGGAGCACATCGTGCTCGGGAATATCCTTTTCGTCTATTTTGGTGATATCGCCATAGACTACATGATCATCGTCCGGAAAATTGGCGCGATAAGTCTCTTGCGCGTATTTATTCCACTCGGAAGTAAAAACACATTGTCCGCCGATAGCCTCAAAACCAATCCGTAACCCGCCGATTCCAGCGAATAGATCGATAAACTTGAACGGTGCGTCAGCGGAACTCATAGTCGGCAACCTTTGTTGAAGCCACTGGCCTTCATGGCTTGGGCGGTTCTCTTTATCATACCATGCCCTGGGATGGTGTGAAAAAGCTAGGCCTGAAATCAATTAAGTGGTACGGAAACCGTTGATACCGCGAAGAATCCTAGTGCCAAGACGAACTATGTAAATGCCTCGGGAAAACTTCTGAATTGAAGCTTCCACTGCACTGGAAACGGCTCAAGCAGGGTCGCCAACGTCATCTCCGGCGGCTGTCGCCCTGCAAGGATCATCTCGACAATGTCCGGTGCCAGCAGGCTTAGGCGCAAAACGCGGGTCATATACGTCAGGGCGAGATTTTCGTGTTTGGCCAGTTCGGTTATTGTGGCGAACTGGCCGCTTTCCAGCATTTTCTTCCAGCGGAAGGCACGGGCGAGCGCCTTGACCAGCGTGCTGTCGACGTGGGATTTTTCGATGGCGGCGGGTTCGCCGTTCGGGGTGATGACCTGTTTGCGGCCACCGTATTTGCGGATACAGAAGGGGATGTGCACTGTGACAGTGTGGGCGGTGGTTTTCATGCCGCCGCCTCCCGCATTTCCCGCACCAAGCCCGAAAGCCCGTCGATGCGCAGCCGGACGTCCAGCCCGCCAAGGCCAATATCGACCCGCTCCACCAGCAACTGCACGATACGGGCCTGCTCGGCGGGAAACAATTCATCCCAGAGCGGATCAAAATGCATCAGGGCCGTGCGCGCTTCATCTTCGGTTATGTCCGCATCATGGGGCCTGGCCGCTTTCCACGTGCCAATGATGATCTCCGGTTGGCGAAATACGGTCCGCAGCTGGTCAACCACCGCCGCCTCGATGTCACCTGCGGGCACGCGGCCCACCGGACAGGTGCCCGCGCCGTGTTTCAGCACGGTCTGGCTGACGTAGTAGCGGTAAAGCCGGTTCTTCTTGCGGGTGTGGCTGGGCGAAAACGCCGCTCCATCTGGTCCGAACAGCAGCCCCCCTAGCAAAGCGGGCGTTTGCGCGCGGGTGTTACTGGCGCGCTTGCGGGGGCTTTCCTGCAATATCCCGTGCACTTTGTCCCAGAGTTTGCGCGGAATAATGCCTTTGTGCTGGCCGGGGTAGGACTGGCCTTTGTGGACCGCCTCGCCAATATAAACGCGGTTATTGAGCAGGCGGTAGATGTAATTCTTGGTGACTGGTTTGCCTTGCTTGGTGGTGGTGCCATTCGCCCGCAACTCCCGCGCCAGAACGGTGGCGGAGCCGATCTCGGCGAAGCGATCAAACACCAGACGCACGGTTTTGGCCTCTGACCGGTTGATGACCAGCTTGCGGTCCCTTACGTCATAGCCCAAGGGCACAGTGCCACCCATCCACATGCCCTTCTTGCGCGAGGCGGCGATCTTGTCGCGGATGCGTTCGCCGGTGACCTCGCGTTCGAACTGGGCAAAGCTGAGCAGGATGTTCAGCGTCAGCCGCCCCATGGATGTGGTGGTATTGAAGGATTGTGTCACGGAAACAAATGTCACACTGTTGCGGTCGAACACCTCCACCAGCTTGGAAAAATCCATCAGCGAACGTGACAGCCGGTCGATTTTGTAGACAACGACCACGTCGATCAGACCCTCCTCAATATCCGCCAGCAGCAGTTTCAAACCCGGCCGCTCCAGCGTGCCGCCCGATACCCCGCCGTCATCGTAATGCTCGCGGATCAATGCCCAGCCTTCGGAGCGCTGGCTGGCGATATAGGCCTCGCAGGCTTCCCGCTGGGCGTGGAGCGAGTTGAATTCCTGCTCGAGCCCTTCCTCGGAGGATTTGCGGGTGTAAACGGCGCATCGCAGCTTGCGCTTGATGTCCTTGCTCATGC
>Ga0256840_1004620_pt1 | contig 10228 bp, 8 predicted proteins | sample 355202metaG_FD_185969 | JGI IMG/M metagenome (GOLD analysis project Ga0256840, IMG submission 185969) | Hydrothermal vent microbial communities from Mid Atlantic Ridge, Atlantic Ocean - 355-202 | ecosystem: Environmental > Aquatic > Marine > Hydrothermal vents | place: Atlantic Ocean: Mid...
TTAATTTTGCACTGAAATAAAGATTTTCAAAAACCGTAAGCTCTTCAATAAGCATATCGTCTTGCGACACGTAACCGATTAAGCCTTCTATTTCTTTTTTGTCTTTGTGTATATCAATTCCGTTAATTAGTATTTCTCCTTTTTCAGGTGGATAATTTCCGTTTAAAACATTCAGTAACGTTGATTTTCCCGAGCCGCTTGCACCCATTATACCCACCAGGTTTCCTGATTGTACCACAAAATTCATTTTGTGCAATCCGGTTACTCCGTTTTTAAATTTATACTGTAAATTATGCGCTTCGAGTACAATTTGTGCTTTTACTTTGTCAATATTATAAGCGCTGATAATATCGCTGTAATAAATAGGTTTCATTCGGGCATTTTTTATCGATGCCCCTTGTGAGAGTATATGAACTTTTGTTTGATCCAATAATTGATTGTTCATATACAATTCATTTTCTCCGCTAAAGCGGAGTAAGTGCATATTTGCCGAAGGAATTGCACATATTTGAATTTGCCCGCGAAAATTATCTACTTGCAAAAGTTTACATTTATCGCAGGGGGTATTTTTAGCAGAATTTATTACTAATAACTCTTTTTTATTGTTTATGGCACCCGGTTCTGATAACACAAAGTCTTTAATTAATTCATAATCATAACGCGGTACATGAAATGTATCAGCTACGGTTTGAACAAATTCCAATTCTTGTTTGGTGATTTCGTTATCTGATTTGATGAATTCAAACAAACGTACCAAAACTACTAATTTCTGCTTTTGGGTAAGTTCTTTGTTAATTTCGGTACAAATCATCAATACTTTTACGGAGCTGGCTGCTGTTTGTTTAATACTTTTTATTTTTGATTGATGTTTTTGCTTTTGCTGATGTATGGCATAATAATATTCAAAAACATGCAAATATTCTTCAACCAATTCTTTGTTTAGTTGTTGATTAAGAAAAGATTCCACAACAGGTCTCCGGTCGGTATTATTGCTTTTGGGGTTAGCAATAATAGCGAATAACTGCATAAGGGCTTTTAGAATCTTTTCGCTCATTGATTAAATTATTTACTCAGGACAATTTAGCTTAAAAGTAATAACAAATTTCGGGCTATTTTTTATTTTACCTTAAATATAAATTTAGCATTTGCCTATTTGTAGGAAAAAGGCTAAATTAATAAAATATAAATATAAAAAAAACAGGAAATTTTGTTTTGCTGGACTTTCTTAATTTTCAAAAAGCGGTTTTTATTCTAAAAGAAAGGCTTATTTCAAGCTTAAGCAATTAGATTCTCAGGTAGTAAATTATTTGCTCAAATGTTCTAAATTATTATTTTTTAAATCCAACCAGTAATATGGCAAATCCTGATTGCGGTCCTTTGGGGTCTAATTGAGCCTCGATTATGCACTGCATTGTTGATTTGAATTTAAAATCCCAATAAGGAGCATTTTTATAGTTGCGGTTTGAAAAAAGTTCGTTTCTTTCCCTGTCGTAAACGGTGAAAATTAAATTGCCTTGGGTTAGTCCACTACAAGCAGCTATCCTGTAGGTAGTTTGTCCGTAAAAAGTAATTCTGAATTCAGCAATTTCATCGCCGTTGAGTAGTGCAATGTATTGTTGTCCGTCCGAAATATATTCAGTAGTTAAATTTTTTGCACAAAACTGTATTAAGGTGTCTGCCTGTGCAAATACTTTATGTTGTATTGATAATGATATCAATAAAATAATCGTATAGTATGCAAATTTCTTCATTTATCTTTGTTTAAAAAAGATTTATTTTTTCAACTTGTTAGTTTACAATACCTGTTCTTATAGAGTCAACCATTTCGGTAATTTTTTGAATTTGATATTCATTAATTACTGTTTTAGTAGTACTTGTAATGGTTGTTGTTTTGTTTTCAACATCTGTTATCGGTTTAGAATAAGTATATTCAATGGCAACTCCATCAAAAACCGAAGCTAAATCAACTAATTGCAATAAAAAATTATCGTATTCGTCTGAAATATTATTGTAATAAGGACGCATTAATTCAATTAAATTGTCCAAAGGATATTTTTGTTCTCCAATTCTTCGTAAAATTTCCTCATTATTATTGGTTTGTTGCAAAATTTTAGTCATAATATACAAACTTTCAATCCAGCCGCCTGCAATTACCAGTACGCCAATCTCATTTTGTCCGCTGTTGAATAAATAAGCATCGGCATCTCTAAAAACAGTGGACATTATATACATCAAAGAATCTTTATTATTATTGTTTGCTTCAATACGTTTCATTATTTTATCGTCCAAAGTACTTAGAATGTTTAATTCTTTGGATAAAACTTTTACCACTGCAAAATAAGAAGCTGCATCAGGAAGTTGTTCGTAAATATTCAGATAACTTAAATCAGCACCATAAACACCAAGGTTAAGAGCTTGCTTAAAATTAGTAGCATAATTTGCTTGATTTTGTACCGGATTCAGTAAATCTTTGTTGTAAGGAACATGATTATTCTTTACTAAAACGGCTACTTGATAAGGCGATGGAACACTAAAAAGCCGGTTATTAATTTTAATGATTTTCGGATTTTTTAAATCAACCGTATCAATGCTATTTTCTTTATTGTCTTGTTCTTCATTGTTGTTGCAATTACTAAAACTTAGTAGTGCAACAAAAATAAATAACAGTACTTTTACATTTTTTAAATATGTTTTTAACATAACTATTTTATTTCAAGCAAAACTTAATCAATGACAAAGATAATAAAGCTTAGTTAATTGACCAATTTCAATATGTTTTTTGATATATAATACTTAAATTTCGTGCCAAACAACTGAAAAAAAACTTTTTTCTGTTATTGCTATTTATTTAATAACAAAAATAGGTAGAATTTTATTATAATTGATAATTAAATAATGTTGTTTAAGTTGTTGAAACTTGTCCAACTACCGGCAGATTGTTTATTGAATATTTATAAAACTAGTCAGATTTTTGTTGGATTATTGTTGGTGTTGTAAATATTATTATTGTTAGATTTGCTGTTTTATTTGGTATCCGGCTGCCATAGCTTTGAATGGGTTGATACTTTAACTTAAATTGAGCGATTAGCATCCGAATTTTGTTTCATTATGAAAAAAAGATTTTTCATACCTTTATTTTCTATTTTATTTTTATTTGCCGGTTTTTTATTGGCTTATGATTTTGAATATAATGCCCGCTTAAACAACAAAGGAGGCACTGATATGGTTTTGTTAAATTATGAAAAACCGATTGATTCACTTGCCAAAATCTTTGATTTACCGAAAGATTACTTGTTTGCATTAATAATGCTCGAATCATCAGGCAGAAAAAATGTACCGCTACGTTTTGAAAAGGAGGTTTATCGCAAACTCTTACTTACGCAAAAAGGAGAAATTGCCGATTTTGAGAAAATTACGAAACATCGCTTAAAAAATATTTCAAAAAAGGATTTAAAAAAACTTGCTTGCTCTTATGGCCCTTTTCAAATTATGGGCTATAAAATTTTTGAGTTAAATATTTCCTTAGCTGAATTAAAAGGAAATAATAATATTTATTGGGCACTGGTATGGATTAATAATAATTATGGAAGTTATTTACGCAATAAGGATTATAAAAATGCCTTTCATCTTCATAATGCAGGCAAAAAATATCCTGCTAAGGGAAAGCCGGAGACTTTTGATCCCGATTATGTGCAAAAAGGTATTATGTATGCGGAATATTTTAAAAAACAGATAAGTTATGAACAAAAATAAATACAATTATATTATTTGGGATTGGAACGGAACTTTGTTTGATGATGTTCACTTATGTGTTGATATCATGAATAATATCTTAAAAAAACGAAATTTGCAAACTTTAAGTGTTGAAGGATATAAGCAAGTTTTTAATTTTCCGGTAAAAGATTATTACCAAAAGTTGGGTTTTGATTTTGAAAAGGAAAGTTTTGAAAAATTAGGTATTGAATTTATAAATGAATATAATCAAAGGCGCTTTGAGTGTAACTTACATGATTATGTTGTTAGACTATTGCGACAACTACAAGATAATGGAATAAAGCAATTTATATTATCGGCGCGTGAGCATAATAAACTGTTGGAAGATTTAAGATATTTTGGTATTTCTGAATTTATTGAAGATGTGTCGGGTTTGGATAATCATTTTGCAGGTGGTAAAGTGCTATTAGGTGAAAATTTATTGCAAAAGCACAATATACCAAATACAGATTGTGTACTCATTGGTGATACAATTCATGATGCAGAAGTTGCTCAAAAACTGAATATTGATTACATTCTGATTGCTTCGGGGCATCATAGCATAGAGCGCTTAAACACTCTTGATTTAAATGTGGTTCAAAGCTTTTATGAGATAGAAAAGTACCTGTAAAAAAAAGACACTCATATTTGAGTGCCTTTTTTAATTAACCTAATTATTAATAACGAGTTTAAGTGTTTTTATTTGTCCGTTAATATTTATCACGGCAATATATACACCTGATTTTATACCTTCCGGCTTCCATATAAATTCTTGATTTCCGGCTTCTTTTTCGCCATTGAAAATACTGCTTATTTTTCTGCCTGTTTTGTCATAAACATCTATGTTAATGTTTGACTTATCTGCTATGTTAAATCTAATTCTTGTTGATTCTGTAAACGGATTAGGAAATACTTGAAAAGCAAATTTATCATCAGTTAGTGGTATCAACGATTGAGAATTGTCAGATACTAAAGAGCTTTTTGTGCCATAGGCTACATAATCGGTAGATTGTACATATATTGCATACGACCTGGGCGGTGCCTCAACCCAAACTCTTCCATCTGCATAAACAGTGGTTGTTGTTCCTGTAAATGCATTTGTTAATGTGGTATTGCTCCAATTTGTAAATCCTGTGGGGCTGGAATCTACCCATAAGCCTTTTGTAGTAGAGCTATTGTTAAGTACAATAATTGCTCCGTCTTTTGTGCCGTTTCCTTGTCTGCGAGCAACATAAACATTATAAGCATCTCCTGCAGGATAAGGATTACCAATTTCACTCAATACACTGAGCGTACCTCCTAAATAAGTTTTTCGCACAAAAATCAATTTGTTTATATCGTCTTTTAAGCTTGCATCGGGAGTTACGGTAATTGTATTATCATTATTATCGACCATTGTAACACCATAATAATGAGGATAAAATACACAAGGACGACCTTCGTGTGTTAGCATATAAGCGTAGCCGAGTTTCCAATCTTTTGTTACCCACTTATCATGTTCTTTGCCGGTATCATGGTTATCTAAAAAGGTAACAACCGATGTTCCGGGCAGTGCATTGCCGTTTGCATTTCTAACCATTCCTGCATGATTTAACCAACGCATATCAAAACTATACTCATCCCCATTACACATATTTGTAAGGCTTGATTTTAAAGGAAAATCAAAACCATCGGCATCTGCACCGTAGGAAGCTACATTATTTACCCATTCTTTAATTCGGTAGTCTGCTCCCCAATATTCTCCCACTATAAATCTTTGCTGCCCATTGATAAGTGGTAAATTATTTATCCAACTTGCCACATAGGATTCTTGAAAACCTCTCACAAAATCCAATCTGAAACCATCAAATGCAATTTGATTAGCCAGCCAGGCTCCCCAATCGTTCATTCTTTGTTGTACCGTAGAACTATAGGTATTAAAATCATTTCCAAATCCTTTTGTATTTGGAATAATTTCATCACTTGTTCCCCAATCGCCCAGCCAGTCATTTGCATCTACGGGATGAAAATCATTGTAATGCCAATTAACATTTGCTTCGCCTACACCTGTATGAGTAGGATAGCTTATATTGGTGTTTGTATGTGCTTCTAGTTGACTTACTGCCAAATTTTGACCATTGTGCCAAATTTCAAAAGGGTAATATCCTCTGGTTTGATCTGCCCAATCCCATGATGTCCCTACTTGTCTTCTTGATGTTAATTTTATAACAATATCATTGCTTGAATTTAATGTAATTTTGTATTCATCAATATCTCCTTCTGCGCCTATAAAACCACGCATGGTTTGACCCGATACCGAAACAAAATTGTTTTGTCCGTTTCCGTCATTAGGTTCCGTTTCCCAGTTATAAGTTGTATTAAAACCACTTCCTGTCCAATCAACTTGAAAATCATAGCCACGTTCCTGATAACTTAGAGTGTAGTCATGATAGTATCCTTTAATTTTAATATAATAATCTCCGGCTCCCGCATTGGGTATTACCCACTTAATTTCATTTGTAGGGTAAGGTACATGTTGACTACCGTTGGTAAAAGCTTCTAAAAACACATAATCTTTAACTGCCGGATTTACTTCATCGTTTTCATCACTAGAATAAACATGGTTCAGTACAATATCTGCATAAACCTCAATTTTAGGACTGTTATGCATTGTCGAAATCATATTTTCAAGTTCGGCACGACTTCCAAAGCGTGTTTCAACAGTTCCTTTTTGATTGTAGTTGCCTAAATCATAATGGTCATAAATTCCGTAACCCATATCGTAAATTCCCCAATTTCCTTTTGCGGGCGAGGGTACCCAAATTCCTGTAAAACCGGCTGTTTTTAATTCGCTTGCTTTTGATGTGAGGTTATCCCACCAAGTACCGTTTTTTGCACTTGCATCAACCGGTAAATTCCAATAAAATGCCTGCATCATTACATCGTTTTGTGCACTAAGATGCTGAAAAATGCCCCAAAACATTAAAAATAAAATAAGCTTTTTCATTTTTTTTAGATTAAAAGTAGATTAATAATAGTAATTAATTGGTATTAAATTGAACTAATCAATAAAATAGCCATAACTCCATTGGTTTTGTGTTTTTGGTTTCAGGTTTTAAAAATCTACTTTAAAATTAAGGAGGCTTTGTATATTTCGTATTTTTTTATTGATATTTTTGAAGAAAAATCGTCGCAAACGGATGTGCAAACGTTTGCATAAAAATGCAAAGGATTGAATTTTTTTTATCTATATATTACCAGGTTAGGATATTTTTACAGATTTTTATATTAAAAAGTGAGTTGTTTTGATGTTTATTTAAGCTCTAAAAGTTCCAATTCATATACAACTATTGAACGAGCCGGAATTTTTTTTTGGTCACCCAACAAACCGTGCGCTCTGAAAGGAGGAAATATAAAGTGAGCTTTGTCGCCTTCATGGAGCATTAATATGCCTTCTTCAAGTCCTGATTCAACACCACCGTGTCCTATTACAAACGCTTTTGCTCCAAGCGAATCGGAACTATAACATAGAGTACCGTCAAGTAAGGATATTTTATAATTAAACACAGCGGTTTGCCCTTCTTTAGCTTTTTTTCCTTTTCCGTGTTTATAAATTTCATACCATATTCCGGTTTCTGTTTTTTTCATATTCCAGTTTCTTCTTTTTGCAAAACTTTCAATACGCTCTGCATCAACAATTGATAAATACCGGTTGGCTGCTTCCAAAGGTTTATCGTATTTATCCAATTCTTTTTTTGATAAATGTTTTTTTTTCGTTTTATCATCATTGCAGGATAATAATACGCCGGCTATCAGCATTATGAAAATGAGATATTTTAACATAAATGTGTTATTATTTTATGATTTCTTGCTTATGTTTTTCAAGTAATGTAACGAAATTTTCTATGGTTTTATTTAATGATTTGTATGATTTTCCTCCTGCGGCATTTTTATGTCCTCCGCCATGATAATATATACGTGCAAATTCATTCACGTCAAAGCTATCTTTTGACCGTAGTGATATTTTAACATACTCATCTTTTTCAATAAAAAGGGCTGAAAAATTTACATCTTTAATCGAGAGCGGAATATTTACATGTCCTTCGGTATCGCCAATTTTGTAATTGAACTTTTGTTGGTCTGCTTTTGATAGCACAATAAAAGCTGTTGCAAATTGAGGATAGTAGTGCATTCCGTTTAGCAAGTTATTTCCAAGCAATTGTAATTTGTTGTAACTGTTGTTATTATAAACTTCGTTTATAACTTTTTGTTTTTCTCCACCCAAACGAATTAAATCAGCCATGATTTCGTAAGTGCGCGGCTGCTCTGAATTATGATTGAAAACTCCTGTGTCGGTAATAATTCCGGTTAAAATACAATTGGCAAATTCAGTGTTCATATAATCATTAGCTGATATTTCAAAAAGTACTTCAAACAATAGCTCTGCTGTTGAACTTACCGATGTATCCGAAAATTCAATATCTGCAAAACCGGTTGGTTGCGGATGATGATCAATCATTACTTTGGGTAGATTTGATTGTTTAATTTCTTCTTGTACTTTAGACAATCTTTTTAAATCGTTAAAATCGCAAAAGATGAGTACATCAGCTTTTTGAATCAAACCTCTCGCTTCATTTTCATGATTTTCAAAGCATAGTATTTTATCTGCACCGGGCATCCAATTTAAAAAATCGGGAAAATCATTAGGGGTAATTATTGTTGCTTTTTTGTTTCGATTTATTAGGTAATGATATATTGCCAAAGTACTACCTATTGCATCACCATCCGGGTTTACATGTCCGAAAATAATAAAATTAGTGTTGTTTTCTATAAGTTGATTAAACCCTTTTGCTTTATTTTTTATTTCGATGTTCATATTTTTATTTTAAGATTTGCAAAGATAAGAAAATTGCCGGTTATTGATGTCTCTTGTTAATTATCAATTTATCTTTATCTTTGCGCCCAATTAATAATTAAAATTAAGAATTATAATGGCAAAAAACAGAACATTTACTATGATTAAGCCCTGTGCCGTAAAAAACGGGCATATTGGAGCTATATTAGCAAAAATAAATGAAGCAGGTTTTCGTATTGTTGCAATGCGTATGACGCGTTTGAGCAAATCGCAGGCAGAAGCTTTTTACGGAGTTCATAAAGAACGTCCTTTTTTTAACGATTTGGTTGGTTTTATGTCATCAGGTCCTGTGGTGGCTGCTATTTTAGAAAAAGAAAATGCCGTAGAGGATTATCGTAAATTAATTGGTGCGACTAATCCTGAAAATGCAGAAGAAGGTACTATTCGTAAATTGTATGCCGAATCGATGCAAAATAATGCAGTACATGGTTCAGACAGTGATGAAAATGCTGCTTTGGAAGGAAGGTTCTTTTTTCCGGCAAACGAATGCTTTTCTGTTGAAGGAAAAGAAGAATTGGTTTAGAGAAGAAGGGGTGAACAGTAAGTTTATGCTATAGCCAAAAAATAATTGGATTCAAAAAAGGCAGAACATATGTTCTGCCTTTTGTTATTATAAGCTTGTCGAGTTTTATAAGTTTAAGGCTTCATTAAAACTTATGGTTTTCGATGCATTCAAATTATCTTTTTGATAATTAATAATGTTTGAAGTTTCCGTATGTTCTTCAATATTCTCTTTTCCTTCATGCAATTTTTCAGGGAATAATTGTTCTTGAATATAATAAACACCGGCTCCCGCAAAGTAGCCAATGGCAGCTAATAAGGAGATTTTTTTCATGTACCAAATAAAATCAATTTTTTCCATACCCATTGCAGCAACTCCGGCGGCAGAACCAATTATGAGGATACTTCCACCTGTACCGGCTGTATATGCTAAAAATTCCCAAAAAATACCGTCTTGCATAAATTGAATGTGGCTTGGATCTATTGGATACATACCCATAGCTGCTGCTACAAGAGGTACGTTATCAACTATTGCCGATAAAACACCTATAGTTAAGCCTATGGAATATACATTTAAGCCCCAGTTTTGTAATGTCATTGCCAATAAATCAAGATGCCCCGCCGATTGTAAGGCAGCTACTGCGGTTAAAATACCCAAGAAAAAGAAAATAGTTGGGACATCTACTTTTGTAAGTATTTTATTTACTGTTAGTTTTGTACTCTCCTCATGTGAGCCCTTATGCATAATTTCGGTTGTTATCCACAAAATACTTAAACCAAAAAGCATTCCCAAATAAGGAGGTAAATGTGTAAATGTTTTAAAAACAGGTACAAACAATAAAGCAGAAACTCCCAGTGCCAACATTAAAATTTGTTGATTGTGTGTGGTAAGTTGTACTTCATTTTCATCTGTTTTTGGGCGTTCTACATCTCCTTTCATTGAAAAACTTAGGATTGCCAAAGGAATAATCATGGTAAATAAACTGGGGATAATCAATTTCATAATAATGTTTAGGGTGGTTACCTGCCCGCCTATCCATAGCATAATAGTAGTAACATCACCAATGGGTGACCATGCAC
>Ga0256840_1004621_pt1 | contig 10228 bp, 16 predicted proteins | sample 355202metaG_FD_185969 | JGI IMG/M metagenome (GOLD analysis project Ga0256840, IMG submission 185969) | Hydrothermal vent microbial communities from Mid Atlantic Ridge, Atlantic Ocean - 355-202 | ecosystem: Environmental > Aquatic > Marine > Hydrothermal vents | place: Atlantic Ocean: Mid...
GGCTCAATGACTCCAAAAGAGAGAGAAAACCCAGACCTCTTAAACAACTCTCGCAAAACACGTATCGCAAAGGGTTGTGGTCTATCGCAAGTTGAAGTTAATCGTATGCTTAAGCAGTTTAAAAATGCCTCAAAGATGGCAAAAAAATTCTCTGGCAAAAACGGAATGAAAGATCTTCAAAATATGATGTCTCAAGCACAAGGTCCTAGAGGGATTCCTCGTTAAGGCTTACATGTAAGAGTGTAAGCGTATCTGCTTTTAGAGCATATACGCTTGCATTTTTATGCAAAACAAACAAATTCAGCATGTTGAAATAGAACATGCGCAGAGAAACAAAAGGATAAACATGGCAACAGTCATTAGATTAACTCGTATGGGTCGCAAAAAGCAACCGTTTTACCGAATAGCGGTAACAGATTCTCGTAAGCGTCGTGATGGAGGTTGGATTGAACTTATTGGTCATTACAACCCAATGGGTGAAGAGAAAGTACTTAAAGTAGATAATGAAAGACTTGATTACTGGTTAAGTGTTGGTGCTAAAATGAGTGATCGTGTTAAAAAGATTACAGGTCGTTAGTCATGATTGAAGATTTCGTCGCAGCATATGCACGCCTTATCGCTACCTATCCTGATGATGTCTCAGTAAGCACATTTGAAGGCGACGAAGTCACAGAGATTTCTCTCTATGCCAATCAAGCCGATGTTGGTAAACTTATTGGTAAAGAGGGAAAGATGATTGGAGCGATTAAGACTGTAATTTCTGGCTGTAAAGCCAAAGATGGCATCAGTTATCGAATCAATGTCGAATCCACATAAACACCTTCTTCATGTCGCCACCTTGGGTAAAACTGTAGGTTTAAGAGGCGATATGAAACTTCATATCAAAAGTGACTTTCCTGAACAATTTTGTGCTGGTGCAGAATTTTTGAGCAAAGATTCCAAAAAAATTATTTTAGATGCTGTCAATCCTGCGCGTGGCACTGTTCGTCTCAAAGGTATTGATAATCCTCAAGATACAAAAGCCTATATCAATCAAGACCTTTTTACTACCTACGAGGCTACAAGAGAAAATATACAACTCCAAGAGGGTGAATTTTTTTGGTTTGATATTATGGGATGCAAGGTTTTTGAGGGCCCTCTTGAACTTGGCATTGTTCAAGAAGTTGAACGCATTGGTATTGTTAACTATCTCAGCGTTGTAACTTCTTCTGAGTTGGTGGCAAAAGGCGAAAGTAAAAACTTTCTCATTCCTTATCATACTCCTTTTCTTATTGAAACTGATATAAAAGCAAAAACAATTTTCGTAGAGGGTTGTTTGGATATTTTACAAGCTTCTTAATGCGTTTTACCTATATGACTCTCTTCCCTCAGCTTATTGAGGGCTATTTTCAAGATTCTATCTTAAAGCGTGCAATAGATAAAGGGATTTTCTCTTTTGATTTTTGCAACCCTAGAGATTTCTCATCTTCGAGGCACTCTAAGGTAGATGATACGGCTGCGGGTGGTGGTGCAGGGATGCTGATGAACCCACAACCTCTTTTTGATGCACTTAATCAATTTCCAAATGCCTATGTTATCTTCACAACACCCGTAGGAAAACCTTTTGTTCAAAATGATGCAAAACGGCTTGCTAAAAAAGAGCATATAATCTTTGTGAGTGGACGCTATGAGGGAATAGATGAGCGTGTGATAGAGAGGTATGCAGATGAGCTTTTTAGTATTGGAGATTATATACTAACGGGAGGCGAATTGCCTTCGTTGGTGATGAGCGATGCCATTGCTCGAAATATAGAGGGAGTGCTAGGAAATAGCACCTCTTTAGATACAGAAAGCTTTGAAACTCTCCTTTTGGAAGCACCGTCTTTCACAAAACCTGCAAATTTTAAAAATTTAACGACCCCATCAGAATTCTTAAAGGGAAATCACAGTAAAATTGCGGCACTAAAAAATGCCCTATCAATCGCAAAGACAAAATACTTTCGACCTGGGCAGTTATTAAAGTATAAAGTTAATATGCGCAGTTAATCTGCGCATGAGCCTTGCGCTGAGTAAAACTCAGTGTTAGCGTAGTAAAATGGGCTTTGCTCATTTTATGTATAATAATTAAGCAAAAGGACAACTTATGAGAAATAAGTATATAGAAAACTTTGAAAAAGCACAAACGGCTGAGAAAAATATTCCTGCTTTTCGTGCAGGTGATACACTTCGTTTAGCAGTTACTATTAAAGAAGGTAGTAAGAGTCGTATTCAAAATTATGAGGGTGTATGTATTGCGCTTCATGGTGAAGGTACTGGTGCTACAATGACAGTGCGTAAAATTGGTGCTAATGCAGTTGGTATTGAGCGTATTTTCCCAATATACAGTGATAGTATTAATGATATCAAAGTTATTCGTCGCGGTCGTGTGCGTCGTGCAAAACTTTTCTATCTTCGTGATCTCGCAGGTAAAAAAGCTCGTATTAAAGAACTTAGAAGCTAGTCTTCTAAGCCCTCTCCTTTCACTTACTCTTTTATGATTTTTAACATAACACTTTTTTTATTGGTTGTACTATTTGTTATTGGAACTTTGAGATATCTCTTCCATGTAAAAAGCTTTTTAAATCGTATAGAGTCACATCATAAAGAGTTATGGCTTTCTATGGGAATGCCTAAGCTGAATTTTCAGTTTGGAGATACTCGTTATAGAAATGCTATGAATTTCATACGCAAAAAGAGTTTTAGAGAGCTTCAAGATGATGTTCTTGAGGCAGAGTATAAAAAGATTGTATTTTTAGAGAAGCTAGGTATAGCTTTTTTTATAAGCTTTTTTAGTGTTTCAATTTTTCAGGCACTTCAGGGTTAGGCACTTTCGTAAAGTCAGTCTCATAAATATACTCAGTAATCTCTTCTAAGGTCTCCATATTATAGCCAAGTTCTGGCATAAGTCCATGTTTCTCAATTGCTGAGTGCATGATGGAGAGTTTGGCTTTTGGATGCAGAACAAACTGTGACATATATTTTATAAAATCTTCTTTTTTACTAAAAGCACTTTTGTAATGGGCTTTGACTTCAATGATAGAGGGTGCAGAAACTCTTCTATCTTCTACATGGCACATAGTACAATTTCCATGAAAAAGCAAAGATGCCATTTCGCTTGCATAAGTGAGCGTAGCGAAGCTTAGAGCTAAAGTAAGAGGTACGATTAGCTCTCCTTTTTCTGCGGTAAAAACCAATCTTTTAAGATTAAAAGAGCTGAAATTATCCATAATATATTCATAATATAATTATTGTTATAGTCTAAATAGATGTAGCCAATGGGTAAAAAGACAACAAGAGGATACTTGAGAAAATAGAAAAAAATTATGAGAGTTCCGTAGATATCTTTCACTAATACTCTTTCATTGCTCTTGCAATATCTCTTTTTTGATCTTTTGCCTTTAAGTCAGCACGCTTGTCATAGAGTTTCTTCCCTCGCGCAATTGCAATTTGGAGTTTAGCATAGTTTTTGTTATTAAAATAGAGTGATAGAGGCACAACAGTATGCCCCTCTTTTTCTATGGCAATTTGCAGTTTTGTTATCTGTTTGCGATGCAGTAGAAGTTTACGACTGCCTCTCTCTTCATGACGATAATAGTGATGCGTAGTGCTTAAAAGTCCAATATGAGCGTTAAATAGTATAGCCTCATTGCGAACTATCTTGATAAAACTATCTTTGAGATTGACGCGTTTTGCACGAATTCCTTTTATCTCACTACCAACAAGCACTATCCCTGCCTCAAATTTTTCTAATATCTCATAATCATGATAGGCTTTTTTATTTCTTGCTATGGTCTCACCCATGGGAATCCTTTAGTTATTTAAATTCAATTCCTTAGCCTAAAGAAGCTACTTCCGCTTCCTGAAAAGAAGTTGTTTTTCTTTACATGTAAGGCTAATTCTGGATAGAGTGCAAGAGCAGGTGCGAAGAGATCATTCGCCTCAGAGATGCTTAAATTTTCTAAAATATTTAAAGAAGACTCTTTTGCCATTTTTTTACGTGTAAGGCTATCTATCGGCTTAAAAAAGTTACGGCGATACTCTTGATAGACGGCTGGGGTTGATATCTCTATTTTTGGCGTTGTTATCTCAATATCTAGTGCTTCTTCGTCGAAGGCTTCTACTATCTCACCCACGCCAGAAACATTTGCGCTAGAGTGCCCATAAATAAAAAAAGGAAGATCTGCACCAACTTTTGCCCCTATATGACTTAACTCATCCACAGAGAGCTTTAAATTGGCTAGATCATTACAGATGTGCAAAAAAGTGGCAGCGTTTGAGCTACCGCCACCTAAGCCAGCAAAGGCGGGGATGTTTTTCTCCACATGGATACCAAACTCTTGCAAGAGATTTTTTAATTGAGGAGATTTTGTGTATTGGTATAACTCTTTATAGGCTTTATAGATTGTATTGTCAGAACTCTTACATGTAAAGCTTCCCTCTATAAGAAATTGCGCACTTTTTTTTGGCTTCAAAGTTAGTGTATCATAGAGCGTATCGATACGCATAAAGCGTGAGATAATCTCATGATAACTGCCACGAGTGCCAGTGATTTTTAAAAAGATATTGACTTTTGCAGGTGAAATATATGTCTTCATGCGAGATCTATAATTTTAAACTTTCACTGAGTTTTTTCAGTACTGAAGAGTCAATATGAAATGACGACTCTTTGTTTGAGTGTGTCACTTCTTCGGTAAGTTCTGAACGCAAGATAGAGATTTCAGATGGAGCATCGATACCAATTTTTACTACACCTTTTTCAATAGCGACGACTTTTACCGTGATATTTTCATTTATAACAATAGATTCTTCTGCCTTGCGTGAGAGAATTAGCATGCTTCAACCTTATTGAGAAGATAGGTGACTGTGAAATCTTGAATCTCGATAATAGCGATAGTATCACCACAGTCAAGCCAATACTGCCCATCATCTTGAATTTGAATATCACTGATATCTATTTTTCGACCATAAAAAAGTGTCTCAGCATCGCCACTGAAATAATTTTGAGCGATATTAAGCGACTTTTTGATATCTAGTGCATTTTCATTATTATAGCGAAAAATTCCCTCTTCGAGTCGCTCTAAAGCACTTAATATTCCTCCACTAAGACCTAAGCGTGAAGCTATGATAGCGCCAAGAGAGCGTATGTATGTTCCCTCAGAGACAGATGCCTCAAAGGTGACAAAGGGGTGGCAGTAGTGTAGGAGGGTGATATCATGGATCTCAGAAGTAATGGGCTCTAGTTGTATCTCTTTGCCTGCTCGGGCTAAGTCATAGGCACGCTTGCCATCAACTTTCTTAGCACAAAAATGGGGAGGCTCATAGCTTAGTGAGCCTCGCAGACTTTCAACTGCCTCTCTTATCTTCTTTACATGTAAGGGTTCTATCGTGTCAATCTGTCTTACAGCTTCAATATCAAGGGTATCAGAATGAGCCCCCAGCCACAGAGTTGCACGGTATCGTTTAGGCGTTTTGCTTAAAAAACGAAAAAGTCTTGTATGTCCACCAAAGGCGACAATAAGCGCACCTTTGGCAAAGGGGTCAAGTGTACCAGAGTAGCCAGCTTTTTTGGGACTGTATTGACGCTTAAGTTGCCCTAAAAACTGATTAGAGCTTAGCCCAGTAGGCTTGTAAGCTACAAAAAGTTTGTTTATTGTTTTTTTCAATATCAGTAGTCTCCAAGGGCATGATTTGCCTGAATATAGGCTTGTATCGGCGTAGTTTCAAAATGAGCAATTTTGACTTTGAATTGATTAAAAATATCAGGATGCGTTGCTGCAGACATAAGCTTAGCTTTAGAGTTTTTCGACAAAGGAGGCTAAAATATCGCGTTTTGCACCTCCAAAATTTATAGAGAGTTTGAACTCACGACCTGCTCTGCTTACACCTATTACGCGTCCTGCTCCAAAAATTTTATGACGAACTAAGTCCCCTTTTTTAAAAGCAGTATTTTTCTCTAGTTTAAGTGAGCCTTTACAAAGTCCTGCCTCATTAAAAAAACGACTTTTTTCAAGCTCTGTACGGCGACCTTTATAGTAACGACTCTTGACATGTGAAAGTGTCAAAGTCTCTTTTGCTCTCGTGATAGCAACATAACCTAAACGACGCTCCTCTTCTATATCGGTGCTATCACCAACAAGAGGTAAAAATCCCTCTTCCATGCCAATAGTAAAAAGGTGAGCAAATTCTAAACCTTTAGCCGCATGAATACTCATAATATAAATACTCTCACCTTCTATTTGGTCTTGTTCGCTTTGCAAGGTAAGTTCATTTAAAAATTCATCTAAGCTAGCTTCTGGAAACTGAATGATAAAATCGCGAAAGAGTCCATAAAATTCGTCAATATTTGAAATTCTATCATAAGCATCAGGAGTATTTTCATAAATACTTTTGATCTTAAAATTCTCTTCTAGGGCGTCAATTAAGGTATAAGTTGAACCTTTTGCAACTGCTATAATCTCTTTTATGTCTTTTACGAACTGCTTGAGTGTATTAGAATTTTTCTTACGAACAAGCGCTTCTAAGTCACTTAAGCTATGACGATCTATGTAATCAAATATGGATATCTCTTCTTGTAGTGAAGCGAATTCTAGCTTATCTATTGTTGCTTTGCCGAGACCACGCTTGGGTTTATTTATGATACGTTTAAGCGAAAAATTATCATGAACATTAGTAACAACTCGCAGATAACTGATGAGATCTTTAATCTCTGCACGATCATAAAAACGCAGACCACCTACAAGCTTATAAGCAATACCTGCACGATTAAGACCCTCTTCAAGGGAGCGTGAAAGAGCATTAATGCGATAAAGAACTGCAATCTCATTCGCGCAGACACCCTCATCCATAAGGGAGCGAATTTTTGTAGCAATTTTGCGTGCTTCTTCATTTTCATCTTCGCTGCTGAGCGTGATAACATTTTTACCATCACCTTTGGTTGCAAGAAGTTTTTTTCCATGACGGGTTCGATTATGTTCAATTAATGAATTGGCAACATTTAAGATCTGCTTAGTAGAGCGATAATTATTTTCAAGCTTGATGGTACAAACCCCAGAAAAATCTTGGTCAAATTCTAAAATATTACGAATATGTGCACCACGCCAGCCGTAAATACTTTGATCGTCATCACCTACAACACATATATTGTTGTGTGTGTGACAGAGCTTTTGAAGAAGACGAAGTTGAAGTTCATTCGTATCTTGATACTCATCAATCATAATATATTGGTATTTTTGACTTGTTTGCTTGGCTAGTTCTTCATTCTCATCTAGGAGCTTAAATGTTAAAGAGAGTAGATCGTCAAAATCTACAAGGTTGTTTTCTTGTAAGTAGTTTTCATACTCTTCATAGACTTTTGCAATCTGTTTGTAGTTTGGCATTTCAGCTTGAGAATACGCATCAGCAGGTGTTAGCAGTGAATTTTTGTAACGAGAAATTTCACTCGCCATAAGTGGCAAGGGTAATTCAGAATTGATTTTTTTAATAATGCGTTTCTTGTCATCACTATCTATGACAACAAAGTTGTTTTTACGACCTAAAAGATGAATATTAAATTTTAAAAAGAGAAGACCAAATTTATGAAAAGTACACAATAGAGGTGGATAAGTTGCTGAAGTAATCATTGAAAGTGCCCGTTCTCGCATCTCTTTAGCTGCTTTATTTGTAAAAGTCAGAGTTAATGTTTGTGAAGCAGGTATTCCTATGATATCAATAAGATAGGCCAAGCGTGATGTAATAGTTGTAGTCTTACCACTTCCTGCACCTGCAAGAATTAAAATAGGACCATCTACTTGTCGAACAGCTACAGACTGTTCTTCGTTGAGAGACTCTAGTATTTTTTCCATACCTATTCCAAAATTAAAGTTCATTATTGAGTTCATTATAGCATAAGCTCTCTTTTTAAAGCTAAAATTTGATAAATTTTTCGAGATAGTTTGCTTAAATATAATGTACGCTTGCAATAAATATAATTATTAGTTATACTTTTATCATACTTTCTGCTTATAGGATTGATTATGTTAAAAGATTTTGCAAAACTTCATACATTTTTGACTGTAGTTAAAGAGAAGAGTTTCTCTAAAGCGTCAGCAAAATTAGGAATTTCTCAGCCAGCTGTCACACAACAGATTAAGTTTATAGAAGATTATCTTGATACAAGGGTGTTAGAGCGCAAGAAGAATGGTATTAAATTGACAAAAGAGGGCGAAGACCTTCACCGCATAGCAACTCGTTTGGAAAAATATATTAATAGCAGTGAAAAAGATCTGCTAAAGATTATTAATAAAGAGTTCACTTTTATTATTGGTGCTTCTAACTCTATTGGAAATTATATTTTACCAAAGCATTTGGGAAAAATTAAAGAGTTAATCAATAATGAGGTTTATACTCGTATTGAGCTTTCAATGAATGTAATTGATCAATTAGAAGATAAAAAAATAGATATCGCCTTAATCGAATCACCTATTTTTCGTGATGGAATTATGTATCGTGAATGGCTAGAGGATGAATTGGTATTGTTTTCAAACCAAGCTATACCAAAGCAGATGCGAGTAGAAGATTTTTTTGATTGTGACTGGATATGTCGTAATGAAAATTCACATACACGAAAATTGACTGCTGAAATGTTTGATGATCTTGGTGTTGATTGCTCGACTTTTAATATCATTGGAGTTGTTGCAACTCCAACAGCGATTAAAGAATCTGTTTTGCGCTCTTCGCGTGACGGTCGTCCTGTTGTTTCTGTGATTTCTCGCCATGTTATTGCAGATGAAGTTCAAGAGGGAAAACTATTTGAAGCCCGTGTTAAAAATTATAAAATTTATCGTAAATTTTTTATTGCGTATTCAAAAGAACGCAAACATGACGCCTTTGTTGATAATGTTGTTAATTTTCTCTCTTCAATACGAATCTAGTAATTTTTTAACTGAGCTTAAGCCATAGGGCTTAAGAGCGTTTTTATTTTTTCTTTAGAAACTTTTGATTTTCAGGGTTCGATAAAAAAGCACTCATCGAATTTTTAACACCCTCAGGTTTTATCTCATTTTTTTCTACTCCATTTATATTTTTTACCTGTGATAAATTTATAAAAATAGGGTTTTCATCAATAATAATTTGCATAATGCTTAAGAGCGGTACATGTACAAAACTACCAATATTTTCAGCTCCAAATCCCGCCTCGAAACTTAGATATTCATCTTCAACGATAGAACTTTCAAAGGTATAGCCTGCTAAAAAAAAGAGGGTCATCGGACGAAATTCAGCATGAATATTTGGAGGCAAGGGAGGATCGAAATCAACCTCTTCGATTTTACACAAAATACCAAAATTTTGTTCCTGCTCAAAGAGAAAAAATAGAATATCTCGAATATTGCTTTGCATTATTTTAGCATACTCAGGGTTTTTTATAACATCGCTCAACATGGTGCTGCCTTATTTTTTTATTGCCATTATACCATCTTGAATGATTTCAAAGTCAATCATCGCATTCATAAGAGCAAAACCTTGAAAATTATCCAAATCTTTTATAGCAATATCGCTTACATGTAAGAAACCTTCATCTATGAGACGTGCTCGTGTTGTTCCTTCTAATAAGGGGGTTTTTGGGGTAAACCAACTTCCATTTTTAAAAAAAGCAAGGTTGGCTATGCTTGTATCTGTAAGAAGATTATTTTTTACAATAATTATCTCATCGTATTTTGCGTATTGGGTTTTTAACTGATTGAGCTCTTGCCTGTTTTCATATTTTAAGTGATAATTAAGTCTATCAGCATGAACAAGTTTAAAACTTTTTGCTAGCTTAAGCGTGTAGGGATGATAGCTAGTTGTTGAGGTGTTTTTATCATAAACAACACGACAACGAAAATACCCATCTTGCGGAGGATTCAAGAGTTCAGATAAAACAAAACTAGAAGTTCCTAGTGTTTTATTAACTCTTTTTTGGTGATAGTCTAAGTGCAAAATTTCACCATCTATAGAGGCAATTGTTTCTAAAAACCGCATTTACTCTTCATTAAAAAGTGCAGTGGAAATATAACGCTCTCCTGTATCACAGAGGATAGTTACGATAGTTTTCCCTTTATTTTCTTCTCGTGAGCCTACTTGCATCGCTGCATATACATTTGCGCCTGCTGAGATACCTACGAGTAAACCCTCTTCGCGTGCTAACATCTTTGCAGTAGCGATAGCATCTTCATTGCTAACTCTAACAACCTCC
>Ga0256840_1004622_pt1 | contig 10227 bp, 12 predicted proteins | sample 355202metaG_FD_185969 | JGI IMG/M metagenome (GOLD analysis project Ga0256840, IMG submission 185969) | Hydrothermal vent microbial communities from Mid Atlantic Ridge, Atlantic Ocean - 355-202 | ecosystem: Environmental > Aquatic > Marine > Hydrothermal vents | place: Atlantic Ocean: Mid...
GATTAAAAAACCTGTAAACATATCTTCAGCGCTAATTTGTTTATGTTGAGATAAGTATTTTTCAGATGAAGATTGGGTAGGGAGGACGGGTTTCTGTTGAGAAGCACTGCCTACTATCTTTGTATTAGTTTTGAGGTTAAATGCTATTATTTTATTCGTTAATGACTGCATATCCATCCTTTGCTATTCAATAATTAAGTTTTATTAAAGTGTAACAAAGTAAATATGAATATAATGTGAACTATTCACTGTTTAGTTTATAAATATCTATATAGGAGCAAGTTAAATTTGAATAAAAATAACACTTTCAAAGTCATGTTTAGCGCTGGTGAGTCTTCTGGTGACCAGCATGCGGCTAACATGTTTAAAGAGCTACAAAAGCAGTTGCCTGATATTCAAGGCTTAGGTATGGGCGGGGCAAAAATGCTGCAAGCGGGTATTGATGTCAGGTTTGATTCATCTAGTATCGCCGTTATTGGGCTAGTTGAAGTGTTAAAGCACTATGGTGAGATCCGAGCAGCTCTAAAGTTAATGCAAAACATGCTGCTTGTTGAAAAGCCAGATTTACTGGTTTGTGTTGATTATAAAGAGTTTAATTTAAAATTAGCGCGATTTGCTAAGCAAAAAGGTATTAAAGTTTTATTTTATGTCAGCCCTCAAGTATGGGCTTGGCGACCAGGCAGAGTGGTCACTTATGGTAAAGCTATTGATATGATGGCTGTTATTTTTCCATTTGAAGTGGCTTATTATCAGCAAGAAAATGTGCCTGTAACTTATGTAGGGCACCCTTCTGTTGATAAAGTACACCCTTTGCTGAGTAAGGCTGAAGATATATCAAAATTCTCACTGCAGGAAAATGCAACCATTGTTGGAATATTGCCGGGTAGTCGGGAAAATGAAATTAAGCGGATGCTACCTATTATGTTAATGGCGGCTGAAAAATTACAACAAACACATCAAGCTATTCAATTTGTGTTGCCACAGGCTGATTCAATTAGTGATGATTTATTACAGCCCTATTTACAAGCAGCATCAGTTAAGGTTAGGGTGATTAAAAACCAGCCTTATGATGTAATTCAATGCTGCTCTGCCATTATGACTACCTCAGGAACAGCATCACTGGAAATCGCTTTATTGCAGATACCCATGGTAATCGCTTATCGTCTATCCGCTATCACCTATTTTTTTGCTAAATATTTAGTTAACACAAAGTTTATTGGTTTGCCCAATATTATTGCCGGTAAAGGTATTGTTAAAGAGTTGATTCAGGATGAGGTAACGGTAGACCAATTAGTAGCTGAGATAGATAAGATTTTGCTGGATGTAGAATATAGAGAAAATATGTTGGCTGAACTTGCTGTCGTTAAGGAAAAATTGGGGCAGGGGGGCGGTTCTAAAAATATGGCAGATCTTGCTGTTCGGATGTTATCTAAGTAGTTTTTTTATTATATAAAGGCGCGGCGCGGTTTCTTTTTCTGAGCTATAGATAGTTTGAGTGCTGTATTGGTCAGAGGGGAGTTGTTCGAGCCATTGCTTAATAGCATCCGTTTCAGACTTTCCGCCTGAGTGCCCGGGATAAGCAGCAATAGTCAGCAGACCCGGTTTGGCCAATAAGTTAATAGCGTGAGCTAAAGCGTTAAGGGTAGATTCTGTCTGAGTGATGATTGATTTATCACTGCCTGGTAAATACCCAAGATTAAACATAATAGCCTTGATTTTGCCATGAAAATTCAAGGGAATGGACTGCGCTATATTAGCGTGACTTGTCTGAAATAGCTGGGTGATATTTGAGCAGTTATTATCATTTACCCTAGTTTGTGTTGACTCTATCGCTTGTTGCTGAATATCAAATCCAAAAACTGTCCCCGTACTTCCAACTTGCTGAGCCAGAAATAAGGTATCGTGACCATTGCCTACTGTGGCATCAATGGCACACTCTCCTGAACCTAAATGTTTTAGAATAATGGAATGTGCCTGGGCTGTTAAAGATATGCGTTGGTTCATAATTAGAATAATGAATGATAGCGGTGGATATCGCTAGTCTGAGAAAGGGGCTTGTTGTTGATTAAATTATCAGCAAGTTGAGAGCAATGCCAGGGGATTTGTAAACTTCCTTTAGCACCAAAACCATTAAAAATAACAAGCTCAGGATAATAAGGGTGTGTCCCTACAAAAGGCATTTTATCTAAAGTTGTTGGTCTAATGCCCGCTTGGTGATTGGTTATTTGCTCAATAGTTAAAGTTGGGTACACCTGTTTGAGTGAGTCGAGTAGCATTTTTTTGGCTGTTGAGGTGGTTGTGGTATTGATATTTTCTCTATCAAAGCTAGCACCTGTTCGAAAAGTTTTACTGTCTAAAGGGATGAACCAATGACCATAATTTAAGATGTTTTGTTGAATATTTTGCCCAGCGGTTGCCGTTATAATTTCCCCTTTAACTAATTGAAACGGGAGGGCTGAAAACCAAGGGTTATTTGTGGCAAGGTGGCCTTCGCAAAAGATAATTTGGCTAGGCTGAATATTTTTCCACTGCAAAGAAGGCGATAATTTTATCTCTTGGTAGTGTATCTCGGCCTTGATGTAAACGTTAAGGCGAATAAAATAATCTTTTAAACTAGACAGTAGTGGCTGGGTTAATAAATAAGCCGTTTTATTTTGTTTTAAGATGCCTACTGTTGACTCTATTTTAGGGAAAGAGGGAATAATTTTTTCTAAATAATCATGGTATGCAGGGTCTTTAAAGCGTTTACGGCATGCCATAAGCTGTTTTTGGTTTTTTAACAGGCGTAGCATAGGTTTTTCTATGTAAAAAGGCTGGTTAAAGTATTCAGTTAGCTGTTGGTAATAATTGATTGCCGTGGGTAATAACTGGTCTACAGCCGCTGATTTAACAAAACGCATGCCAGTCACAGGGTTTATCAGTCCAGCTGCTACTAAAGAGGCATTTAGCTGGTTATTATCAATAATAATAACTTTTTTTTGCCGCTGTATCAGCTCCCAAGCTAATAAACTACCAGCCAATCCTTGGCCTATAATAAGGTAGTCAATTTTCATTGGAAAATACTCTTTATTTAGCGGTTAAAGCAACACTGCTAAAGTGAATACCCTCCCAACCAAATTTCATAAAATTCCTAATGTTTTGGTGTCCATCCCCTGATGGGCTATCTAAAACATCCTTACGGTAATAGTCACCAAATAAATTAAGAGTGTGTTGCTGGTTTAATTGATTGATTTGAGCAAATGCAAATATTTTGCAAGAGCCTTCATTTGATCCGGCAGTATTAATTATTTTTTCATCAGCTAAACCATTACTAAACTCTGTTGCGGTGTAGATATAATTTTCAGTGATTGTGGCTATTGTTTGCTCAAAACTGATATTTTCATTATTTTTAATTTGTTGTAAAAAGGTGGGTAAAGACATATTGGTACTAAAGTAGTTATAAATAAGAGTCAGTTTACAATATGAGACCAATATTTAATATTAATTTGCTTAAAGCTTCCTGATTACGTACGAGTCTCAGCCATTTTATAAAAAGGCCGATTCAACTGTTATACGTCATCTCGGCAGGGATTCACATTATGCTATCCTGCATAATGCCCTTTGGGTAAATGCAAATCTGTTCCAGACAGATTTGTGCCGAGATCCAGAACCCAAGGATGGGGTGATTGTATAATCAAGTATAAGCTAATTATCCAGATCGTATGTCCCTATACACTGGATACCAGCAATCCCTGCTGGTATGACGTGGATCTAGTGTGTTATATACGGCTGAAGCTCATGGGTAATCAGGTAAACCTTTATAAAACAAGTTACTGTCAGAGAAAAAATATAAATAAGTTGTGGGATAAAAATAGACCAAGAAATATTAAAGCACTTACTAGAAGTTTCGTAAATTATAGACTAGGCTAATGCTAAGAACATTAAAATAATCTTTGAGTTGATACATGAATGTAGGTCAAACAAAATCCAAATTTGTTGCTGTTGCATCAATTGCTGCTGAGTTAAGTGCTGTCATGGATGTTGCGAAAGAAATTTCCTTGGCTGCAGCTAATGCCAAAGCCATTGCTTTTAGGGCGGGTGAAAAGGCTAAAGGTTTTCAACCCATTACTGACTTTATTAATGAGTTAGCTAAAGAGACAATAGATTTGGTCTTTACCATTAATCAGCATGCTCTTTCTTTATACCAATTGACTGTTAATGAACACAGAATGACGGAAGCTTACAATAAGTTTGTATTGGTCTCTGTTTTAGCGAAAGGCGTTACCTATGAAGAGTCGCTTGAGGAGCCGATGAATAGGTCAAAAGAAGAAATGCTTGAATGTAGACGTAGCTTTAAATTGAAAGTGGCACAGCTTTTAGATCAGTTAGAAGAAGTTATGCATCCAGCTCGAGCGGCGCGTGTAATCGCTGCTAATTCACGAATTGAGGCATCTCAAGCAGGGGAATACCTGCAAAGTTTACAAGCAGTTGCTGAGAGTGTTGATAATGCAGCTCAAGTTATTCATGATAATGTTCAAAGATGCCGAGCTGCTTTGTCAGTTGTTGATTTGACAGAGTAACCTAATAATTAATTTAATAAGAGGCTTGTTTTAAATGAAAATGACCAGTATATACGAGGGATCGTATCAGTGGATTATGTTTGGCCGGGATGATAATAAGCCTGAGAAGATTATTGATACTAATCAATATATGGTGAGAACGGCTAATCGGTGTCTGTTAATTGATCCAGGGGGGGTTGAGTTGTTCGCCCCTATGCTTGCAGGTGTTTTACATTATGCCCCTGTTGATCAAATTACCGATCTATTTGCTTCACATCAAGACCCTGATATTATTTCATCTTTAGGGCTGTGGGATCAGGCTTTACCTAATGCAAAATTGCATGCATCTGCTTTATGGGAAGGTTTCCTAATGCATTTTGGTTGTGAAAGTATTGAGTACATGCCTATTGCTGACAATGGTGGGGTTATAAATTTGGAAGGAGTGGAGTTACAAATTATCCCTGCTCATTATATGCATTCATCGGCAAACTTTAATATTTATGACCCACAGGCAAAAATATTAATGTCAGGTGATGTTGGTGCAGCATTAGAAGAGACTGGCTCGCCATTGTTTGTTGATAATTTTGATTCACATGTTGAAAAAATGCGCTTTTTTCATCAACGCTGGATGCCATCTAATCAAGCAAAAAGAGCTTGGATTGATCGAGTAAGAGAGTTAGATGTGGAAATTTTAGCTCCACAACATGGGCGCATGTTTAAAGGTGATGATGTTAAACGCTTTCTAGATTGGTTTGAAGCATTGCAAGTGGGAATTGCTGTTTAGGAACGTGCACGAAACAACTTACCGATTTCTAACTTGTCTTTTTGCTCCAGGTGGAATGATCTCATTCGTTACGTAGCTTGCTATGCACCTCATGAGATGATTCCACCTGAAACAAAAACCCTACGTTATAATTTCGGGAAGTTATTCCATACACGTTCCTTAGTGTTTTTTTGCAAGGGCGGGCATTGCCCGCCCTGTATTTTTCTAATGACTTTTTTTGGTATCTTTCATCACTCGCTTTACACTTTTTCGGAAGCAGGTTTTTAGCTCAGCACTCAGCTCACTCTTTAATACAGAGTCTCTTAAGGTAACGCGCAATATACAATGATTCATATTTTTATAGTTCCCATGCTCCAGCGTGGGAATTCAGTCCAGAACGCTCCAGCGTTCCGTGACGCTGGGGCGTGAGAAACGATGAAATAGGAATTCTAACCCACTGCAATTACTGGGTGGGTTATTTGTTCCCGGTTGTCTAAGCTACTTTGGGTAAGATATGAGGGGTGCCCTTTTTCGGGTATAACAACGATAGTCAATATCAGGAAAGATATTATCCATTGTCTCTAAAGCAAGCAGGTAATGTTCATCAATTTTATTCTTACGAATACTTTCGTGTAAATAATTAAATCTAGCTAAATGATCTGTTATGCTTTTTTTAGCGTATTCGGTGGTTGTGCCTGACTTCATAATAAAAGGCCAGTCAGAGGCTTGAGCGAGCAATAATGACCTAGCAGCTTGGTTTAAGGCTCTTTTTTGAAGACTTGAGACAGTTACTTTTTCAAAATCAATGGCTAATTGCTCCATTTCATCTGCCGCCCCATGAATAAACGGATAAATCCAATCATTTTCGTCATTGATCCAGTAGCTAGAGTCACCGTCATGTCCCCACGTTGAAGCTGCTGGTGTTGCTACTTGGTGGTTAATCTCCAGTTTTAGATAATCTGAGCAACTCACCATCTTAAAATTATTATTTTCCTTGCTTGCTAATCTAAAGACAGACTCTAACCAACTTGGGCCTTCAAACCACCAGTGGCCAAAGAGTTCAGCATCATAAGGTGCGATAATAATGGGAGGGATCTCCATTGTTAAACTTAATTGGTCAATATGTTTTTGACATTTAGATATAAAATCTTGAGCATCCAGCTCTACTGCAAGCTGCGCTTTTTTAGGATTATAAAATGCTTTCTCGGCAACTTTTCCAGTAATGCGATGATATTTAATCCCTGTATTCATTCTTATATTGCCATCAACAAGATAGGGAGCAAGATATTCTTGGTTTAGCTCAAACCCAATGTCACTGTAATATTCTCTATAGGTAGGGTTCCCTGGGTATCCCGAATCAGCACTCCAAACTTGCTGGGAAGTCTCCGGGTCGCGGGCAAAAGCCATTACCCCGTTGCCGCAATTAATAGGCGCGTAAACACTGTTGCTGACTGCGCTACTTGCATCGGTAATACCATGAGTGTCAGTAAAGAAGTATTTGATCCCAGCATCAGCTAAGCTAGATTCTAAATTTGGGTAATAACCGCATTCAGGAAGCCAAAATCCTAAAGGGGTAAAACCAAAGTTAGATTCAAAAACATTAAGGCCTATTTCAATCTGGTTTTTGATGGATGATTGGTTGATATTTAATAAAGGTAAAAAACCATGTGTTGCCGCTGTTGTTATCAGCTCAAGGTGGCCTAATTGATGGTGTTTTTTAAAGGCTAAAATTAAATTATTTTGATATTTTTTATAGGTATCCTGAGTGCGTATAAAAAATCTACGATATAAGCGGGATAATTTTTGAACTTCAGGTTGCAGACGAGTCCTGTTAATTTCTTTTTCTGCCAGTTTAATTTGTTTAATAAGGTGCTGTTGGTAGCGCGATTGCAATAAATCATCCGTCAGCATTGAAATTAAAGTGGGCGACAGAGAAAGGGTTAAATGAAAAGGGGCCTTGTCTTCAGCCAAATGATCAAGCATATTGATTAGCGGGATATAACTCTCAGTCATTGCCTCGAACAACCAAATTTCTTCAAAAAAACTATCATGCTCTGGGTGCCTAACGTAAGGTAAATGAGCGTGGAGGATGAAGCTAAGAAACCCTTTATTCATTGTTTAAACTCTTCTTTCCTTGTCCTGAATGGTTGCTACTGGCGTAATGTGACGGTGTGTCATTAGAAGATAGAGATGTCTTTATGGGCAGGGCAGGGGTGTCACTATCAGAAATATAAGGAGGCTCATCAGTAAAGCAACAACCTGCCTTGTTTCCATTTGAAACATGTAATTGATTTGACTGTATTATGGGGGCAAAATCTTTTTCAGCACTACTGTTACCTATATAGGCGGTATAGACCCAATTATTTTTTGCCACAGGTACTGTTATTTTCTGTTGATGCTGGAAGTCATTAATGTGTTTTTCAAAGATTAACTTAACATTTTCTTGTATATCATCTTTTTCAGGCCGAGAATAAACCCGCAATACTAAATCATTGTTAAAAATGCTAGGTAATAATGAATGCGAGTTATTTGCCCCAAGATTCCAATATATATAAAGTTGACGAGGGTTGATGGCAAGAAGCCTTAGGTTTTTAATATTTGAAATGGTTTTTGGTGAATAGTATTGACTAATATTTTGACTCACCTCTAGCAATTCACGACTAGTTAGGCTTTTTTTAGAAACGTTTGATACTTTTTTTAAAGGTGCTGTTGGAGTATATTTTTGGCTAATATCATAAGCAATACTTAACATTTCTGCTTTGGAAAGCGAGGCTGTAATAGTGTTACGCGAAGAATAACTAAGGGGCATTAGGTGATTAGTTAAGCTAAGTAATTGAAATGGTATAAGCATCAAGAGTTTTTCTATTTAAAGATAAGCCATATTATATAGCAAACAGTCATAATCTTTGTGACAAAACATGATGGAAATGCAAAACTTACAACCAAAAATAAAGTTCTAGCTAGGATGAAATAGCTTGTTTAAGGAATAAATAATATTTTTTAAAAAATCATTGAATATAAAAAAAATCTTGTTATAATAATCAGCTCAGTTTTACTAAGGCTTTGTAAAGAGCTTGTGGGGAAATTTAATTTAGCAAAATTTTAAAAATAAAAATCTTGCTAAATTATAAAATACCTTTATAATAGTAAATCTTTGTAGGGTCCTTAGCTCAGTTGGTAGAGCACCGCACTTTTAATGCGATGGTCGCGAGTTCGAATCTCGCAGGACCCACCACGAATTGTTATATAAATAAAGCAGTTACAGTTAATTCTGGACTGCTTTTTTTATGCCTGAGATTTACTGTGGTCACTTTTGTTATTACCATTATCCTGTCCTCCTCAGGATCTGAAATGGCTTTTGGTGAGCAATGTATTCAGCAGTCTCCAATAGTTCAGATAGCTCTGCAGGTGAGTAGCGAGTTGTTGTCTTCAAAATGGAAAAGGAACTTTAGGCAACAGTCAATCATTGCACCTGGTACTCGAATTGAATTAAGAAATGAAGAGTGGCTGAATCGCCGTGCAGATGCTACTTTTTTAGGAGGGCAACAGCTTACCTGTATTGGATTAGTTAAAGATAAAGAAGGTGTGTTTTTAACTGAGCTTGGCCAAAATAAAGAGTTGGGTATTAAATTAAGTGTTTTTAAGCCAGAAGACGCAGAATTTATTCAAGATAACTCAGATGGTTTTATTTTTCACTCCTAAGGTTGAAATCTTTGCCTTTCAGGCGAACAGATTTTTCTCAAATAAATAAAAATTGCTTACCCACTTAGAATTCAAAAGAGCCTAAATATTATTGTTAATAAAATAACTTTGATTCTTTGTCGAGATAGCTTAATTACATTTATCCTTAAAAATTCAACACAGGGAATTGGTATAGATACTAGCAACAAAGAACAAGTGCTGGCAACAATAATTTAATTGATTTTTTACCGCAACATATTGTTACTCAATTTATGGTATTGTTGATTGTATTTAGAGTTTTCTTTTACCCGTAATAAGAGGCAAGAAGAAATTACAGGTGTTATATAAATGCCTATGGCATTGGTTCTTTATAGAGGAGTAAAACAATGAAAGCATTAAATATACAAGTAGATGATTCACTCTACCCGGCACTTTTAGAAATATTAAAAAACTTACCAGCTAGTAAAATTCAAATACAAGAACAAAGCCTAGACAAAGAACTTGGCTTTGAACAAGCAATGGATTACACGCTCGATAAAAACAAAGAATTGTATAAACGCCTGTCTTGATGCAACTCTTAACATTAGAGCAGGTTTTAACACTTCAGCAACGGATTATTGAGCAATCAGGTGGAGCTACAGGCATTCGTGATAGAGGTATATTAGAGTCAGCCTTGGCTCAACCTTTTATGAGTTACGATGGTCAAGAATTGTACCCAACACTAATAGAAAAAGTGGCCGCGTTAGGTTTTTCATTAATTAACAGTCATCCCTTTGTTGATGGCAATAAACGTATTGGTCATGCAGCTATTGAGGTGACGTTGTTAATGAATGGTTATGAAATACAGGCTGATGTTGATACACAGGAAACCGTTATTTTATCTATGGCCGCTAGTGAAATGAGTAGGGAATCATTTTTAGAATGGTTACAGAGGCATGTCATTTCTCGGTAATTAACTTAAATATCATAAATAATCAAACCAATGAATTTGCCTTCCCTTTTTGGTGTTACTAAAAAAGAGTTTCTTTATATTTATAGGGATTATGTATCAAAAATCTACGATGGTAACACAATTACTGTATCTAGTGAGCTTGGGTTTAATGCTGTACTCAAAGGTGAAAAACTCCGTCATCTTTGATATTAACGCCCCAGAAGTAAGAGGTGATTCCAAACCTGAAGGTGTTAAATCACGAGGTTGGTTAAGAAATAGAATTTTAAATAAAGATATTATTATCAAAACTATTA
>Ga0256840_1004623_pt1 | contig 10227 bp, 11 predicted proteins | sample 355202metaG_FD_185969 | JGI IMG/M metagenome (GOLD analysis project Ga0256840, IMG submission 185969) | Hydrothermal vent microbial communities from Mid Atlantic Ridge, Atlantic Ocean - 355-202 | ecosystem: Environmental > Aquatic > Marine > Hydrothermal vents | place: Atlantic Ocean: Mid...
TGGTATGAAATATCTACTTTTCCTAAAGATTTTTGTTTGTTCATTCTCCTCAACAATCTTCTCGTCTTTCCATCTGATTTGTAAAATGTTGTGGAAAGCATGCGCTTTGCCTGTGTAAACCGCTTTTTGTATTTCTTCCTTTCCTCATCTGGTGATATCTCATAAAGGAAGATGAAATCCTTCGCTATCTCGTAAATTGAATTGTCTCGTGATTCGTTCAGAACTTCCAAAGCGGTGTCAAATACGTAGAGTTTTGGCCTTTCAAAATACCATCCCATCCAATAAAGCGCTTCCTTTGCATAACGAGTTGCTTCATCCAAATCATATTCTTTTCCGTACCACGCCAATGCGTTCAAAGAGGTTATCATTCCAGATGGATGCGGAATGGATTTGGCAATGTTCAACGCTTTCTTGAAACGCTCCAATCCATTCACATCGCCATTTCTTATTAGATTCCTTCCAATGTTTATTTCAAGAAATGCTTTCGCTGAGTCACTTAAACAATTTCCATCCACGTGAAACTTCCCAAGACAGTTTTTTAAGAGATCACTCATAGAACAATGACCAATAATTTCATCTATTATGACTTCCCTTATGCTTGGTGAAACCGTAGAAACGTTCTTTCTAAGTCTGTGATACACTTTTTCTGCTTGTTTATACCTTCCAAAACGTCTAAGAAGTTCCAACTTTTTCACGCAAAAAAGGAATTTAATATTTTTATCCGGAGCGTATTTCCTGAGCCCTCTTTGGATCTCTTTTAATCCCTCTCGATAGTCAAGAGCATATTCGCATCTTAAGACATTAAGGAATGCCCTTTCCCCATTCGAAATTGAAAAAAGATCTAAGGATTCATTCAAGAAAGGTTTAGAAAAAGAACCGTAGGTTTTTATGATATGTATAACTTCAAGAAATCTATAATTCATAAATCCCCTTTTCAACTGAACTGCGGGTAGTTTTATGAGTAATTATATCGCAAAAACACTCAAAACTGCAAGAATGTAACAATTTTCACCCATTTCAAGTCCTTATCTCACAAGGCTTTGCGAGATCGCCAAATTTGGTCCTCAGAAAAAGTGGTGATATGCTAAAAAGAGGGGATGATAAGAGAGATGAAATGGAAGATATTGATCGTTTTAATGATTTTCGTTTTATCTTTTACGATTTTCCTTTCGAGTTCAATTACTTACTTCAGTGATGATGGAGGAGGAACGAATAACACCAATTCGAAAAATCCTCAAACTGCTGTGGTGTTGAATGTTCAATATCAACATTTTGCAAATTACAAGATAAACCTGCCTGCGATTGCAAAACGGGCATAGTGAAAGGAGGTGAAGTTATTATGGAGAAATTTGAGAGAGTTGTCAAAACAATCGAGAAAATTAATGAAGAAGAACCACCAGCATATTGCTGCGAGTCAGCAGAAGTTGTCACTGCTGATACTGTTAAAGAATTGATTAATAAAACTAACAAAGAGTAGTTACTTTTTCAGTAGCAGCCCCTTGCACTAGCGGGGGCTCTGTCATAAATCAGGAACTGGGGGAGAAGACAAGAATTGATGTGTCAAGTTCACTTTACATCTGGTAAGTTGTCGTGGGATGTTTTTTACATAACAAAGATTTTCAAAACTTTGGAAGGCAAAACTATGAATTTCATTTCACGTAAATTTCCTGAATTTAATGACTTATTGCAGGATAAAAAGCATGAACCAAAATTTGTTACAAAGGTTCGAAATATCACTGAGATTATTTATCAGAAGCACAGTGAGGAAATAAAAAAGTCAATAGGAAAATTTGAAATTTGTTGGGAAGTTATCGAATCACAGTTCATAGAAACTTTAAGTAGTATCTTTGAAATAAAGAAAACAGATTTGGGTAGAGAGTTTACTTGTTTTGTGGGTATCAACCCTATTTGTCCCAGAAGCATTAAAGATGGAACTTTCTCAGTACCATTTTATGTTAGGTGTGACACATTAAAAAAGTTAATCGCTCATGAGATGGTGCATTTTTTTTACTTTACAAAGATAGTGAAGATTGATCAACACCTAAATCCTGGGAACTTTGATAAGCACAGCTTTGAATGGCTGATGAGCGAGATTATAGCACCAGTTATATTAAGTGATATAAGAATCCATAAGATAGTAGGAAACGATACAATTTATAGCTATGTTTGCTCGAAAAGTATGAGCGAAACGATTCATGACTTATATAAAAGGATTAGAAATAATGAATGGAGCTTCGAAAAGTTTTATTTAACCACGAAAGAGTTTGTTTCACAAAGAATAGAGAGGTGATTATAATGGATTGGAACAATTTTCGCTTTTTGCGCTTTGTTCATAATTTTTATAATAAGAATGAAAAACTGGGTTGTCTTTACAATGCACTTACCTTAGATACCATATATTACGATGGATCCATGTTTGATATAGTAAATCAAGGATTAAAAAATGGATTGCAAGTTGTGATTCAGCATTTGGCTGATAGCCCAAAGTTGGAAAAATTATTGAGAGCATTATTATCAAAGAAAATGATTGTTAAATTCAAATACGACGAACTCAAACTTATGAATAGCATTGTAAGAAAAGTACTAAAGGGCCCTAGAATAAGAAACCTTATCATGTTAATGACCGATAATTGCAATATGAGTTGTAAATATTGCTATATAGAGAAAAGTCTGCCAACGGGCTATAAACATAGCTTTATGACTATCAAAACCGCGAAAGCAGCTATTGACAAATTTATCTCGATAGCTAATCCAGATGCAAAAGCATGGACTATTGAGTTTTACGGTGGGGAACCTTTGCTTAATTGGGAAGCCGTTAAGTTCTCGCTGCAGTATTTGTATGATCTTAAAAAAAGTGGCAAAATCAATAAGAAAATAAATAAAATTCTAATAACAAACGGTACATTAATCAATGAAAAAAATGCAGTAGAACTAAAGAAAAATAATGTTCACGTAGCCATTTCCATTGATGGTCCAGCAGAAGTTCACAACATGAATAGGGTATATTCAGACGGAAAGGGAACTTTTGACGATGTTTATCGTGGATTTGAATTCTTGAAGAAGTCAGGGATAACACCTAGCATTTCAGCGGTTATGACAAAACAAAGTATGCTTACAGCTATAGACAATGTTCGATATTTCATTGAAAAATTGGGAGTCAAGCAAATAGGGTTTAATCACGTTTCTATAATACCAAACGTAAATAGCTATGATCCTGATTACGAGAAGAACTTTGGTGAAATCTTGCTTAAAATACAAGAATTAATACTTAATACTGATAATGCCTATGAGCGAAGAATGAGTAACAAATTGTATAATTTTCTAATGGGGAATATTCAAAAAGCTGATTGCACGGGATGTGGTGAACAAATTAGTGTCAGTCCCGATGGAACAATAGGAGTTTGTCAAGGATTTGTTGGGAGTCGTTTCACTTTTAACAAAAGTGTCTTTGATCCAGATTACAATCCTAACAATGATCCTGTGTTCAATGAATGGAGTCTTCGTTCCCCCTTAAACATGAAACAGTGCTATGATTGCCCAGCATTAGGTATATGTGGTGGCGGTTGTCCAAGAAATGCTTATATGTTACATGGTTCGATTTGGGAGAAAGACACTGCGTACTGTCATTTTGCAAAACAAGCTGTAGAGTGGTTGATTTGGAAAAAAACAAAGCTCATGAAAGATAAGATAGAGGTGCTGAAAGTGTGAAAAATTTTAAACCGTTTCAAGGATTTAGCATTCCCAAGCTCCATCCAAACGGTTGGGAAGTAGTTTATTTCCTGAATCCTTTTTGTAGTGGAACGTGTGCTCATTGTTGGTCGGCCGATAAAATTTTAGGTAGTTATATGCCTGTTAAATGGCACATTTCTTTCTTTGAAAGAGTAAATTTCAAGAAAATTAGAGAACTGAGAATAACTGGCGGAGAACCTTTGGAGTACAAGAAAATATCTATTGTGTTAGATAAAATTACAGAGAAAAACAAAAATTTTCAGCTCCCGATACGAATATTTACAAGCGGACGAAATATATTATCCATAAAAGAGGGGAAAGAAGGAATTAAAGAAACATTAGACAATCTATTATCAGTAGGTATCGCCCGAGAATCTGTCGAAATTCATTTATCTGCTGACGAACATCATGCTGGGAGTTTCTATGATTATCTAACGGGGAGGGCCACTTCACCAAAAACTCTTTTCGAAATTCGTAAACGCAATCAAGTAGGAATGAAATTGATGAGAATTGCTGTGAAAAACTTTTTGACTGCTTGTAAACAGTTGAAAAAAATTGTTCCAAGATTCCGAGGATGCTATCTAAAGATACACTGCGAAAAGGGGCAATTGAATTATCATAGAAATACTTATTCTTTCATTACAGATCAGGAATGGAAGGAACATGTTATTGCAACAGAAGGACTTTTTGATTCTGGTAGAGCTTTACAACTTGAAAACACTATTTCTATATCCTCAGACAAGTATCCACCTATTTTCATAATACCAGGAGCTGAATTTGTTTTGGAACCTTCGTTACATGAGCGATACGAACGTTATATAGTTATGGAAAACGGAAATGCAAGTGGTGAAGTTTATCTTGTTCCAAATTCTAAGAATTCGAAAGGAGCAGCTATAATAGGATTCTACAATCTCATGTATAATTATTTTTGTGGAGGAAGTGTAAACGAAGCACTGAGAATGTTCTTGGAATAAATTGCAATCAAAATCTCAATGGGAAAGATACGAGAAGGAGTTCGAAGAGAAAAGAGAACCATAGAAACTGCCATATTCCAAAGTGATCATGAACAAATGAAATGTGCCAAGATAATGTGGCCTAAGAAAGTTTGTACTGTAAGAACTGTAAAGTTTCTCGTTTTCAAGAGGTGATATTATGAATGTTGCAATAGACATTCACGAATTACGTCGAGATTATGTCATTCGCAGCATACTCTCAAACAAAATAAAGCGCGTTGTGAAGGCTCTCAACGGAATAAGCTTTAAAGTCAAAAAAGGGGAAATATTTGGCATTCTTGGGCCGAATGGAGCTGGCAAAACCACAACGGTTAAAATACTTTCAACTTTGCTCTTACCCACAAGTGGAACAGCGAAAGTTTTGGGGTACGACGTTGAAAAACATCCCATTGAAATACGAAAGAGAATAAACCTTGTTATGGGTGGAGAGAGGAATCTTTACCAAAGGTTGTCAACTTTGGAAAATATGGAATACTTTGCTGAGCTTTATGACGTACCCTTGAAAATAAGAAAAAAAAGAATTTATGATCTGCTTGAACTTGCTGGCTTGCAAGAAGAAAGATGGAGGGACAAAGTAGAAACCTACTCAAAGGGCATGAAACAAAGACTCCAGATCGCCAGAGGCCTTATAAACGATCCGGATTTTCTGTTTCTCGACGAACCTACTATAGGTTTAGACCCTATTGGAGCAAGAGAGCTAAGAAATATAGTAAAAAAACTAAAGAGGATGGGGAAAACCATTATTTTCACAACTCATTACATGCAGGAGGCGGACGAACTCTGTGATCGCATCGCTATTTTAGACAAGGGAAGAATAATAACTATTGGAACACCAACTGATTTAAAGAAAATGCACACAGAAAAGTTTCAAATAGAGTTAATACTAAGTTTTATTACACATGAACATATTGAACGTTTGCAAAATTTGAAATATGTGAATCATATGAGGACAAAAGAGTTAGAGAAGAATATTCATCTCTTCATCGACACACAAGCTTGTTCTGAAGCGGTAGAGTCTGTTTTCAACGTTTTACATGGAATTCCCATCCAGGACGTTTCAATTAAAAAATCAACCCTTGAAGATGTATATGTCAAACTTTTAGGGGGAGAGCATAACCAGTCATGAGGTACTTGCGAGTTTTTTTAGCCGTCTTGAAAATGCAGACAAAAATTTCATTCTCAAGAAATCTTTTCAAATTTTCTGTGCTAATCATGCCCATCTTTTTCTCAACACTTTTGTATTTTGTTTACGATAAAGCAAGCAACTCTTCCAGTTCTTACATAATGCTTGGAAGTGCTGTTGCATCATTGTGGGGAGTTACTTGTTACTCATCTGCCATTGAAATAGAGAGAGAAAGGATCTCTGGAACTCTTGAATCGGTGAGTATGACGCCAATTGGTTTTGAATTTATAATCTTCTCAAAAATTATTGCAAATACTGTAATTGGCCTTATCTCCTTTGGCGTTACACTCGTTTACTCTTCGTTGATTTTGCAAATTTCTCTTCCTGTATATTCTTACAGACAATTCGTTCTATGGTTTTTGATTCTATTGTTTTCATTTATCTCGATGTCATTCCTTTTGGCAACGTTACTTACCCTTTCTGGAAACGCTTTTGCATGGATGTCAACGGTGCAATACCCTATCTATTTTCTATCTGGAATGCTATTTCCAGTCAAAATACTTCCGAAATGGGTCCAGTACATATCATCAGTTATACCAATTCGATGGTCAATGGAAAGTCTGATGAAAATAGTGAGTGGGATGCCTAATTCTTCAATTATTCCAAATCTCATCTCGATAATTTTGAGTTTGCTTTATCTTGCGTTAGCACATTACAGTTTTAGAATCATTGAGATAAAAAGAAGAAAAGAAGGGACATTGGGAGGTTTTTAATGAGAAGAATAGCAGCCTTTCTCAGGAATTCTTGGTTGGCATTTAAAGGTGTATCGCTTTGGTTGAATCCACAGGCTTATCTTACCGAAAAAATCGTAAATCCCATGTTCCGCCTTTTATTCTACGCTTTTTTGCTCGCTTATGGGTACAAAACCATGGAAAATGCCACTGTGTATATTTTTGCAAACGCAATGCTCCTTTCCACGATAAGTGCTTTTAATGGAGTGGGAATCATCTATTTTTCTGAACGGCATCAAGGTACGCTTATTTACACGATAATGACACCGAAATCCAAGTTCGTTGTTATTTTTCAAAAAGTCTTGTTCCATATTCTTGATGCTTTGATAACTGTGACAATAGGAATGCTGTTAGCAGTAGTGATATTCAACTTTAAATTTGCTGGAAATATCTACGCTGCGTTACTTCTTATATCGATTTTGGGTACGGTATCAGTTAGTGCTTTTGGAATTTTTGTATCAAGCTTCGGACTACTGACAAGAGATATAAATATGTTACTTAGCATTGCAGAAAGTGTGGTGTTTTTGTTCAGCGGAGCGAACTTTCCAATTAAGCGTTTACCTTTTGGATTAGGATTCGTTTCACAAATTCTTCCGCTTTCTCACACGGTGTTGGCAATCCGATCAGTAGTAAGGGGTAATATCTGGTCTGGGCTAAAGCTCTCATATATGGAGATCGTTGTAGGCTTGGTGTACTTTGTGCTAAGTTTTTTCTTCATACGTTTCCTTGAACATCAAGCACGCGTTCAGGGTAATAGCGATTTATATTGAGATAAAAACAATTCAGCAAAACATCGTTCATAAAATTTATTTTTTGGTATTTTTCTTAGTATAACCCTTATAAGTGCTCATTTGGCAAAATGAACTCTGATTTTTTTAGCTTCTTCAAGCATGATCTTATTTGAGAAAGTATCTAATGTAAAAAGTCAAGATGTTTTTGATCCATCAGGGCCAGAGTTTTTGATCCACCCACGCAAAGATTTATTGTTTTGTGTTTTTCCTTCTTCTGTAACTCTCACAGTTCATGTTCAATATGACAACGTTGTGCGCTATCCTGTCCAGTAAAGCAATCATGGGCACGTTGGAATGATCTTCATCTTCTTGGTGTTGGTCTTCAATGTACAGATGGAGATAAACATCCTGCTTTCAATTTTCGTGCTTTTGCTGTCAGTTATCTGCATAGGAGGGATAGGACTTGTAAGCGCTGGAATAATCATGGTGACAAAACGTGGAGATCCTGTGAGCTGGATATTCACAACGCTATCCGGATTGGTGAGCGGAGCGTTCTTTCCGATAGCGATACTTCCCATATGGATAAGATGGACATCTTACATCATGCCAACGACGTACGCGATCAGGGCATTGAGAAAAGCACTGCTTGTCAACGCGACGTTTTCGAGTGTGAGAGGAGATGTTCTTATCCTAACGCTTATGAGCCTCATAACAGTTCCAATTGGATTGGCAACATTCAAATGGGGATTCAACAAAGCAAGAGAAAAAGGAAGCCTCGTGGAGTATTGAGTCGAATCATCTAAAATTCTCCAATACTTCGACCAGTTTGTCTCTTTCCTTTTCATCATCCAATCCAAAATAAGCAAGAGCCGTGGGAATCTTCTTGAGATGAAAGGCTTTGGCGTATTTCTCCATTTCTTCGGGCATTTTCGCACGCATACCCCAGTGTATGTCGTATCGAATGTAATCACGTGCGAATCTGTCGATGATTTCTTTTTCCTCATCGTCGAGTGTGAGGTATCTTTGGATGAATCTTTCCCTTATTCGCTTTGGCATCCTTTCAAGATATTTCATCGTCAAATCTTTTCTCGCTTGAACGAATGGATCCAAACTCTTTTGATCGTTTATTATCGATTCTATTCCATCTTGAAGTCCCACTTTTTCCTTCGCAATCTCGCATGCGAAGCCTTTTGGAAGTTTGGAAAGCTCTATTTCTTTGAAGAATTCGCTATTTGTTGAGATTATCTTTCTTATCGTCTCTCCCCGTATGCTTTTTACTTTTGAATGAAGCAGATTGAAGATTTCTTTTCTTGAAATATCCACTTTTCCTAAAGATTTTTGTTTGTTCATTCTCCTCAACAATCTTCTCGTCTTTCCATCTGATTTGTAAAACGTTGTTGAAAGCATGCGCTTTGCTTGTGTGAACCGCTTTTTGTATTTCTTCCTTTCCTCATCTGGGGATATCTCATAAAGAAAAATGAAATCTTTCGCTATCTCGTAGATTGAATTGTCTTGTGATTCGTTCAAAACTTCCAAAGCAGTGTCGAAGACATAAAGTCTCATATTTTCAAAATACCATCCCATCCAATGAAGCGATTCCTTTGCATAAAGATTCGCTTCATCTAAATCATATTCTTTTCCGTACCATGCCAATGCGTTCAAAGAAGTTATAATTCCAGATGGATGTGGAATGGATTTGGCAATGTCCAACGCTTTCTTGAAATGCTCCAATCCATTCACATCGCCATTCCTTATTAAATTCCTTCCAATGTTTATTTCAAGAAATGCTTTCGCTGAGTCACTTAAACAATTTCCATCCACGTGAAACTTCCCAAGACAGTTTTCTAAACTTTTTGATAGTGCACAATGACCAATTAATTCAGAGATGATGAATTCTCTTATTGCGGGTGATACATTCACTATGTTATCCCTGATATGTTGATAGATGTCATCTGCTTTCCCCTCTTTTCCTAACATTCTTAACAACTTGAGTTTTCTGAACAGTAGCAAGTACAACATGGAACTATTTGGTTTCGTCCTCAATCTTGCATTGATCACCTTTAAAGCCTTTCTGTTTTTAGATTCATACGAATACTTTAGAGACAGAAGAAAATCTCTTTCTTGAAGAAGAAAAATATTGCCATTTTCAAGAACATAATTCACAAAGGGAAAAGAGTAAGAACCATGCTTTTTGATCACGTGAATTATCTCCAAAAACAACTCTTTCATAACATCCCACCAAATCGGAGAAATACAAACATTCAAATGAAATTATACACCATAAAGTATCAAAAATGCATTTTTGTTACAATTTTCACCCATCTCAAGTCCTTATCTCACAAGGCTTTGCGAGAACGTCAAATTTGGTCCTCAGAAAAAGTGGTGATATGCTAAAAAGAGGGGGTGATAAAAGAGATGAAATGGAAGATATTGATCGTTTTAGTGATTTTCGTTTTATCTTTTACGATTTTCCTTTCGAGTTCGATTACTTACTTCAGTGATGATGGAGGAGGCACAAGTAACGCTGATTCAAAAAAACCTCAAACTGCTGTGGTGTTGAATGTTCAATCTCAACATTTTACGAATTGCAAGATAAGCCTGCCTGCAATTATAAAGCGGGCATAATGAAAGGAGGTAAGGGAAAGGAGTTTTCTTAAAATTCTTAAGGTTCATAAAGTTTTCTTGCAAATAGCTATTTGTTCTTTCAAGGAGGAATTTGCAAAAGGAGGGAAAAATGAAAAAGACTTATGAAAAACCGGTTTTGATAGTTGGAGGAACTTCCAGCAAGTCATCTGAATCATATTGTGGATGTTCATGTTGAAAAATAGACGTAGTTAGCC
>Ga0256840_1004624_pt1 | contig 10227 bp, 7 predicted proteins | sample 355202metaG_FD_185969 | JGI IMG/M metagenome (GOLD analysis project Ga0256840, IMG submission 185969) | Hydrothermal vent microbial communities from Mid Atlantic Ridge, Atlantic Ocean - 355-202 | ecosystem: Environmental > Aquatic > Marine > Hydrothermal vents | place: Atlantic Ocean: Mid...
TCAAAGTGGCTTCACTTAGTGGACTTAAATGGCGCCTTTGCAGGTGAGCCAAAAAACCTGAAGCAGATTGAAAAAATACGCAAAAATTGTAATCTAAAACTTGAGCTAGGCGGTGGAATCCGTGATGCTGATACTATCAAAAGATATACAGATTTGGGCATAGATAGAGTTATATTGGGCTCAATTGCTTTAGAAAATCCTACCTTTGTCAAAGAGATGTGTAAATCATATAGAGTTGTAGTTGGAATCGATGCCATTGACGGGTTTGTAGCAGTTGAGGGTTGGGCTCAGAAATCCACCATGAGAGCAGTTGATTTGGCAAAAGAGTTTGCAAGTGCTGGTGTTGAAGCTATTATCTGTACAGATGTAGGAAAAGATGGTACTTTGAGTGGTGTTAATGTTGACTTTACTCTTGAAATTGCAAGAAATTCAGGAGTAGACACAATAGCAAGTGGTGGGGTCAAGGATATAGATGATATCAAATTACTTTTAGATACAAAAGTAGTATCTGGTGTTATTGTTGGTAAAGCTTATTATGAAGGCACCTTAGATTTAAAAGAAGCATTTAAGTTAGTTGATTAAAGTAGATTCAAAGTAAATTTAGATAAAATCAATAAAAATAATGATTAGAAAAAGGAGTGACATTGAGATTGCTTGTAGTAGATGACAGCTCAACAATGCGCCGTATAATAAAAAACACCCTAGCAAGGTTGGACTATAAAGATGTTTTAGAAGCAGAAGACGGTGCAGTTGCTTGGAAAGTAATGAGCGAAAATGACGATATTGATATCTTGATAACTGATTGGAATATGCCAGAGATGAATGGACTTGAATTGGTTAAAAAAGTGAGAGCCGAAGAGAAGTATGCTGATATGCCTATCATTATGGTAACAACCGAAGGTGGCAAAACAGAGGTTATCGTGGCGCTTAAAGCTGGAGTCAATAACTATATTGTAAAACCTTTTACCCCTGCTGTGTTAAAAGAAAAACTTGAGGATGTTTTAGGTTAATTGTGAAAGAAACCTATAATGAATTGCAAGTAACTCCTAATGGCGAATATAATCGTTTCGTCGATTTTATATTAACTCTTACCAATGAAGCTATAGAAGAAAAAGATGATGTGATTATAGTTCGTAGTGAAGAAGAACTAGACAATGTCGAATTTGGAGTCAAAATCTTTGCTCAAAGTCTTGCAACTACTCTTGATAAAGATATACAAGTCAAAACTAAGCTAGAAACAAAAGAAAATATAGACTGGATAAGCGAGTATCAAAACTCGGTGCAGCCTATAGAGATAGGAAAATTTTATATCCACCCTAGTTGGATAGGAAAGAAAGAAAATAAGCTCAATATTCTGATTGATCCAGCTCTTGCTTTTGGCTCTGGTCACCATGAGACAACATATGGATGTCTTTTGATGTTACAAAAATATTTACAAAAAAATGATAAAGTGTTGGATGTGGGTTGTGGAAGTGGTATACTTTCTATAGCTAGTGCTAAATTAGGTGCTGATGTAGATTTGTGTGATACAGATGAGCTTGCAGCTGGTAGTGCGATTGATAATTTTAAATTAAACAAAGAAGAGTATCAAAACTCTTGGGTAGGATCAGTTCAAAAAAGAGATAAGCAGTATGATGTTGTTATAGCAAATATAATCGCAGATGTTTTAGTAATGCTTGCTTCAGACTTGATGAATGCTACTAAAGATGATGGTATATTGATTCTTTCTGGTATACTAGACAAATACGTAGATAGAGTTGAAAAAAGATTTAATTCTATGGCAATTTTAGAAAAATATAAAAAAGATGAGTGGTATACACTCGTATTAAAAAGGTAAAAACTTGAACCAAGACAACAACAATAACAAAGACAACAAAAACAATAATTTTTTTAATCAAAATCCACTTTTAGTGTTTGCGATTTTTTCGATTGTGATTATTATGGTATTTAAAAACTTTTTGGCACAAGACGATGGCATGGGTGGAACAAATGGCATGTCTAATGGAAAAGCAATCAACAAGACTATAAGTTATTATGAACTTAAAGAGCTTATAAAGAAAAAACAGGTTACTTATGTTGCTATGGGGCAAACCATGCTAAGAGCTGTTGATGATAAAGGCATGGTTAAAACAGTATACACAGTAAAAAAAGTCGGACAAGATGCAAGCTTGATACCTCTTTTGGATAAGCAAAAGATACCTTATGGCGGATACAATGAAACCAATATATTGACAGAACTACTTTTTTCTTGGGTAATCCCAATTGCTATATTTTTTGGGATTTGGATGCTTCTTGCGAACCGTATGCAAAAGAGTATGGGTGGCGGAATGCTAGGAATGGGAGGTAGCAAAAAGCTTGTAAATTCAGAAAAACCAAATGTAAAGTTTGATGATGTTGCTGGTGTTGAGGAGTCAAAAGAAGAGGTAAAAGAGATAGTCGATTTTTTAAAGCATCCTGATCGATATCTAGCCTTAGGTGCCAAGATACCAAAAGGTGTACTTCTTGTAGGCCCTCCTGGTACTGGTAAAACACTTTTAGCTAAAGCAGTAGCTGGTGAAGCAGATGTTCCTTTTTACTCTGTTTCTGGTTCAAGTTTTATTGAGATGTTTGTTGGAGTTGGAGCAAGTCGTGTTAGAGATTTGTTTGACAATGCAAAAAAAGAGGCTCCCGCTATAGTTTTTATAGATGAGATTGACGCTATCGGGAAAAGTCGTGCAGCCAATGGACAGATGGGTGGAAACGACGAAAGAGAGCAGACTCTAAATCAGCTTCTTGCAGAGATGGATGGATTTAGTTCTGACAAATCTCCAGTCATTGTTTTAGCAGCAACCAACAGACCAGAAGTGCTAGATGCTGCGCTTCTTAGACCAGGTAGATTTGATAGACAAGTTCTTGTTGATAAGCCAGATTTTAAAGGCAGAGTTGACATTTTAAAAGTACATGTTACTGATATAAAACTGGCTAAAGATGTTGATTTAGAAGAGATAGGAAGATTGACTGCTGGATTAGCAGGTGCTGATTTGGCAAACATCATCAATGAAGCAGCTCTTTTGGCAGGTCGTGCTAGTAAAACCCATGTTTACCATAAAGATATGGTTGAAGCAGTAGAGCGTTCTATCGCTGGGCTTGAGAAGAAAAGTCGTCGTATAAACCCTGAGGAAAAAAGAATAGTAGCTTATCACGAGAGTGGACATGCGCTTATAGCAGAGACTACAAAAGGAGCTAAAAGTGTTTCAAAAGTTTCTATCATCCCTCGTGGACTTGCTGCTCTTGGATATACGCTAAATACTCCCGAAGAGAACAAATTTTTGGCTCAAAAACATGAACTTATAGCTGAGATTGATGTGCTTTTAGGTGGTCGTGCAGCAGAAGAGATTTTTATAGGCGAGATTAGCACGGGTGCCGGCAATGACCTTGAGCGTGCAACAGAGATAGTTAAATCTATGGCAAGCATATATGGCATGAGTGATATAGCTGGACTTATGGTTATATCGCGTAATAGAAATACATTTTTAGGCAATAGCGCAAGCAATGATTGTAGCGATAAAATGGCAGAAGATCTTGATATGCATATTAAAGAAATGCTTGATGAAAGATATAAAATAGTTTTAAAAAGGCTTGAGCAGTATAAAGAGTGTATAGAAGAGATTGTTGTGTCTTTAAAGAAAAATGAGTCTATTGATGGAGATTTGTTGAGAGAGATAATCCATGCTTATGAAGAAGAAAAAGGTATAGAGTCAAATAGGAAGGTAAAACCAAAAGATAGTAGTGATGAAAAATAACACAACAACACAACTCATAGCAAAAGAGGGCTGGAAATATTTTTTAGTTACTTTAGTATTGTTTCTTCTATCACTTTGGTTTGATTTTTTACCTTGGGTATTTTTTGCTATAGTAGCAATTACACTTTATTTATTTAGAAATCCAGAAAGGCTCCCTGCAGAAGATGATGAGATGGCAATTTTAAGCCCATGTGATGGAACTATATCTTCTATATCAAAAGCAAAACAGAGTGATGGTAAAGAGTATATAAAAGTAGAGATTCAAAAATCATTTTTAGAAGTTTCTATGTTGCGGTCTCCTACTAAGATGAGTATACAATCAACCAAAAGAAGACATGGACTTTTTTTAGCAACCAATACGGAGTTGAGTAAAAAACTTGGAGAGAGAGTCACCCTTGTATGTAAGAGTATTTATAGTGAGCTTTTTATAAATATAAACGCGGGAAGATTATCAAGAAAAATTGAACTATTTAAAACAGTCGGTCCTTTGAAGTCATCACAAAGGTTTGGACTTTTAGTAGAGGGAGATATTGAGCTTTTTTTAGCACTTGATTCGCGAGTGAAAGTTGCTGTTGGCGATAAAGTAAAAGCGGGTGAAAGTGTTCTTGGCTATTTTGCTCATAAAGGAAATGCAGATGAAAGATAATGGTAGTGAAAAATTGCAATTGATGTATATATTTCCAAATCTTTTTACAGCTGCAAGTGCTTTTCTTGGTGTGATTGGAGTTATAGCATCTTCAAATGGACAGTTTGAAAAGGCTGCGATTTATATACTTCTATCATTAGTTTTAGATGGACTTGATGGAAGAGTAGCAAGACTAACCAACACAACAAGTAAATTTGGTGCAGAGTTTGATTCACTAGCAGATGTTATAGCATTTGGCATGGCTCCTGCTATGCTTTTTTATTTTAGCATAGGTTATCAGTTCGGAAAATTAGGAGCTCTTTTTAGCGCTTTGTATGTTGTATTTGGTGCAATTAGACTTGCTAGATTCAATGTTATGAGTGGAGTTAGTGAACCTTCTGTTTTTATAGGTATCCCAATCCCTGGGGCAGCTGTTGTCCTTACTATGTGGATACTGTTTTATCAAAAATACCAATTTATGCATGGCTTAGAGATTGCGATGCTTATCTCTCTTGGAGTTTTATCTTTTCTTATGGTTAGTAACATAAGATACCCTAGTTTTAAAAAAATTGATATGAAAAAAGCAAATATCATGAAAGTTTTAGTAGCTTTGATAATCGTTTTTTCACTTCTTTATCTTTATCCAATTGAGAGCACTACACTGCTTATAACAGGATATCTTTTTTATGGTCTATTTAGAGGAATTTATACAATTGTAAAAAAGAAGAAAAAGTAGTATAATAAAAATAATCTAGTAAAAAATCAACAAGGAGATTAACATGACAACTTTACATGTAAAGCATATTTCAATACAAAAGAGAAATAGTAATCTCCTTCTTCTCTTCCTTCTTAGTCTCTAAAATCAAACTTAGTAAAATAACTTAAACAAACACAATATAAAGATATATAAGGATAATAAAATGAATAATTCTATGCAAAGCATAAGCTTTAGTCGCAAGGAATTTAACTCGGACTTGTTCGAGTTAAAGGGGATGGTAAAATGAAAGATATAATAATTTTTGATACAACATTAAGAGATGGAGAGCAGAGTCCTGGGGCTTCGATGAATACTGAAGAGAAGATACAGTTGGCTTTACAGTTAGAAAAACTTGGAGTAGATATAATAGAGGCAGGTTTTGCAGCAGCGAGTCCTGGCGATTTTGATGCCATAAAAAGGATAAGTGAACAAGTAAAAAATTCTACAGTATGTTCACTTGCTCGCGCGTTAGACCGCGATATAAAAGCAGCAGGAGATGCTGTTAAAAGCGCTACATTACAAAGAATACATACTTTTATAGCCACAAGTCCAATTCATATGGAATACAAGTTAAACATGACTCCTGACGAGGTCATAAAAAAAGCAGTCAATGCTGTAACATATGCAAAAACATTTTGTGATGATATAGAGTTTAGTTGTGAAGATGCAGGTAGAAGTGATATAGTTTTTATGAAAGAGATATTGGATGCTGTCATAGAAGCAGGAGCAACAACACTAAATATACCTGATACAGTAGGATATAGAATGCCAAGTGAGATGGGTGCTATCATAAAATCTTTGTATGAAAGTGTAGGCGACCGTGCTATTCTTTCTGTCCACAATCACAATGATTTAGGAGTTGCAGTAGCTAGTTCTATAGAGTGTATTTTGAATGGTGCAAGACAAGTAGAATGCACTATCAACGGACTAGGAGAGAGAGCAGGAAACGCGGCCTTAGAAGAAGTAGTTATGGCACTTCGCACAAGACATGATATATTTGAAGGATACAGTACAAATATAAACATTAAAGAGATATATCCTACTAGTAGATTAGTCGCAGCTATAACTGGAATTGAACCACAACCAAACAAAGCTATAGTGGGTAAAAATGCATTTGCTCACGAGAGTGGCATACATCAAGATGGTGTTTTAAAGCATATTGAGACATATGAAATCATGAAAGCGACCGATATTGGGCTTGATAAAAACTCTATAGTTCTTGGTAAACACTCAGGTCGTCATGCTTTTAAAGACAAGTTGTCAAAACTAGGATTTAATCTTAAAAATGATGAGATTGACGAAGCATTTGGTAGATTTAAAATACTTGCAGATGCTAAAAAAGAGATTTTTGATGACGATATACGAGCTTTAGTATCTTCAGAGATAGCAAAAGTTAAAGAAGTATTCAAATTGGTTTCACTTCAGCTAAGTGATTGTAACCCAGGAGGCATAGCCAACTCTGCTGTCACTATTGCATTTGATGGAAAAGAGATTACAGATGCAGCTATTGGCAACGGAACTATGGATTCTATTTTTAAAGTCATTGACAGAGTTTGTAAAGTCAAAGGTGAACTAAGAGACTATAAGGTTGACGCTGTTACTGAAGGAAAAGATGCTTTAGCACGAGTTGTTGTTAAGGTGGCATTTGAAGAGGGAAAACCTGCCATCATGGGACACGGATTAAGTGTTGATACTATGCTTGCAACTGCAAATGCCTATATAGGAGCATTAAACAGTTATATCTCTATGAAAGATGGCTTTAAAAGCTAAGATTTATCTAGTAACTTTAAAACTAAAATATTTAGATTTGAAGTTACTATTTCCTACTTTATTGTATTGTATAATTGCTCCATCCCAATTTCCTATCTCTTGATATAAAAGCCCTAGTGCATATCTTGACTCAAAGTTTTTTGGGTTTGTGAGTTTTGCTAATTCTAAAAGTGCTACAGCATTTTCAGTATGATTTGCCCCTATACTCGCAACCGCAGCAAAAAATATAGTCGCACTATCGCTCTTCTCTAAATCATCAATAAGTTTATTGTACAACACATAGGCTTCTTCAAAATTATGCGTATAGATACTCAAATATGCCAAAGTTTGTATGATAGCCGCTTCATCATTCTTTTCCAGCGACACTTTTTTTAAGAGTTTATTTCTCTCATGATGAAGTAGACCTCCAACTTGAAGTAGTTTTATATATGACTCTTGAACAATTCTAGGACCATAATAAAATGCATCGTAGTCTAAATCCAATTTTTTAAAATCTATTTGTATTGCTTTTGCATACTTTTTTATATCTGTTTTTTTATACTTTACATTGAAGTTGATTATATTTGCCATGATATCTTTTGGTAAGATTGATTTTAGAAGATTTGCTTTTTGCCTATAAGCTTTTTCATTGAAAATTTTCTGAGCTATAATAGTGTCAAACACTAAGTTTAAAGGAGTTTTCTTTTTATTATTCTCTAGCCATCTAGTAAGTGAAAGTTGATTGTTTTCGGTTAGATGTAATAGGGACATAAAGAGATTAGATTTTTTCAAGTTATCATCATTTGTCATGCTTTGTTTTATATCTTCTTTTAGTTTTTTAGTATCTTTTTTTATCAATTGCCCAGTCATCAAAGCAAATACTCCCGCTAAATAATTGCTATTATTTAGATGATAACTTTTTGTAAAATGTTTATACGCTTTTGAAAAATCAGCCATTTGTGCATATGTTAGCGCTAGATTATAGTGGAGTATAGAGTGTTTTGGATAGGTGTCTATCATCTTTAAAAATATCTGATTTGCTTGTTCGGTATGGTGGTTTAGTGCTTTTTTGATTCCATTACTTATGGATATATTTACTTTTGAGATTGTAGAACTTCTTTTTAAGTACGACAAAGCTGGACCAATTTCATCTATAAAGATATTGAGACTACCTTTTCTTATGTAGTTTATAGTTTGTTTTGCGTTAAAAACTTTAAATGGGGCGAAGTAGAAAAGTAATCCGTATGTCATTTTGTCATCAAAAAATAACTCTTTGTCAAATTCACTTTGTGCTAGGTTTACATCAAACAGGGACTCTTTCAATATGGCTTTGATAGGATAAACTTTCGTTGCATTTTCATCATATTGTTTATATATTTCTCGCATTGTTGTAGCACTATCTTTTAGGTTGCCAAGCTTATTATCTACAAGGGCAAGTGCAGCTTTTACATGTAAAGGATGTTCAGTATGCCCATTTGCTTTTATAAGATATCTTTGTGCAACTGAAAACTCTCCAATTCTTGCATATAAAAGAGCCATAGTTAGAGAATCATTAGTTTTTGCTTTTTTCTCAAATATATTTAGCGCAGCATTATCTAGATTTAAAGAGGTCAATATTTTTGACGAAAGATAGTTTTGCTGATACTCATAGTACTTTGAATTTGCATGCGTCATAGCCGAAAGAGCTTCATAGTCATAATTTCTATAATAATTTATAAGACCTACATAATACGAGTATAAAGGGGCATTACTTTCTTGTGGAAGATAAGTAAAGGCTAGGTCAATATAGTATTTAAACAGGTCATTTTGTTTAAGTTCGAGTGCACATACGGCAGCATTGATAGCACTTACGCATCTTTGTTCGCCATTTCCTATAGCTTTTTTAAAAGAGTCCAATGCTTCTTTGAAGTTCTTTTCCCTCATCTTTGCTACACCAATGTTATAGTAAGATATAGCTTCATTGAATGTTGAAATTCGCTTGTACACTTTAAGTGCTTCTTCTTTATTTCCGCCTTCATATAAAAGATTTGCTTTTTTAATCATATTTTCAAGATGAGATGGAGAAAACTGATCAGCATTGTTTTTGTTATTGAGTTTCTTTACTATTTCACTAGTATTTACATCAAAAACCTTTGGCTCTTTAGAACCTCTTGTTGAGATAATAACGATGACTATAATAATAATCAACAAAACAGAAAAAACAGCACCACCTATAATGATAAGCTTTTTTTTCTTATCTTGTGGCTGTTTTGTCTCTTTTTTTTCCTCTTTTTTGGGTGCAGACTCTTCGTCGTCACTCGCCTCAAGGATTATTATCTCTTCTTCTGCCATTATGAGACCACTGCACAGTAAGGATACCCACAAAAGCTTAGTTTTTGGTAAGATTTGAAATATAAAATTTGAAGTACTAACTTGTTAATTCGAAAACTTTTATCTTTTGAAGATTGCCTAAAACTAAGCTTCCCTTCGGGTATCAAGAGGTTTCGCATATACTGCGTTAATTGCTCTTGAACTAACCAGTTAGTCCTGTGAACAATTGCCTTGTCTATACAAGACCTCTTGATATTGTGGGTATTCTTACTGTGCAGTAGTCTCATTACATGTAGCTCTTAAGTACTTCAGGAATAGCAACACTTCCATCTTCATTTTGATAATTTTCCATAATAGCTATCAAAGTTCTTCCAACTGCTAGTGATGAGCCATTGAGTGTATTGGTCAATCTGTTTTTCTTTCCATCTTTGTATCTTATCTTTGCGCGTCTTGCTTGAAAATCTAATGTATTTGAGATTGAGCTTATCTCTCTATATCTGTTTTGTCCAGGAAACCAAACTTCAAGGTCTATAGTTTTTGCAGCACTAAAGCCCAAGTCTCCACCGCAAAGCATAACTTTTCTATGAGCCAATCCAAGAGCACTAAGCAAATCACTAGCACACTCAACCATCTCATGAAAAACTTCTTCGCTTTGCTCAGGTTTTGTGATACAAACAAGCTCTACTTTGGAAAATTGGTGTTGTCTTATCATTCCTCTTGTGTCTCGTCCAGCACTTCCAGCTTCTTTTCTAAAACATTCGGTATAGCAGGTCATTTTGATGGGCAACTCTTCGCTACTCAAAATTTCGTCACTAAAAAGGTTTGTAACAGGCACTTCTGCTGTAGGAATCAAAAATAGATCTTCACCCTCTATCTTAAATAGGTCATTTTCAAACTTTGGAAGTTGTCCAGTTCCTGTGAGTGCAGCTCTGTTTGCAATATATGGAACACAAACTTCACTAAAACCTCTTTTAGAGTTAAAATCTAACATAAAGTTTATAAGC
>Ga0256840_1004625_pt1 | contig 10226 bp, 12 predicted proteins | sample 355202metaG_FD_185969 | JGI IMG/M metagenome (GOLD analysis project Ga0256840, IMG submission 185969) | Hydrothermal vent microbial communities from Mid Atlantic Ridge, Atlantic Ocean - 355-202 | ecosystem: Environmental > Aquatic > Marine > Hydrothermal vents | place: Atlantic Ocean: Mid...
GTATAACTTGTGATTAGATACTTCTGTTATGAAAGCGTCATCAATTTAATTGATGAATTTGGATAGTTAAAGGAATGATTACTTTCGTCGTTTTTTCGTTAATTTTGTCTAATTTTATAGAATAGTACTTTTCTGTAAAATCCTTGATATAAATCAATAGTTATATATATTTATATCACTAGACTATAAATGTATATGATTTCTTAAGGAGGAAATATGTCATTAAATAGACGTGATTTTTTGAAAAATTCAGCAGCAGTCGCAGCAGCAGGTGCAGTGGGAATAGCAGTTCCCCAAGAGGCTCAAGCAGCAGCTAAACAAGCAGAATCTAAATGGAGATGGGACAAGGCGGCTTGTCGTTTCTGTGGTACAGGTTGTGGGATAATGCTCGCAACTAAAGAGGGGCGTATCGTTGCTGTAAAAGGTGACCCTGCTGCTCCTGTAAACAGAGGGCTTAACTGTATTAAGGGGTACTTTAATGCGAAGATAATGTATGGGGCAGACAGGCTTAAAATACCACTGCTTCGTATGAATGACAAAGGTGAATTTGACAAAAAAGGTAAGTTTAAACCCGTAAGTTGGGAACGTGCCTTTGATGAAATGGAACACCATGTCAAAAAAGCACTGAAAGCTTCAGGCCCTGAAGGTGTGGCTAACTTTGCTTCTGGTCAGTACACCGTCATGGAAGGCTATGCCGCTCAAAAGATGATGAAGGCAGGGTTTAGGTCTAACGCCATCGACCCCAATGCCCGCCACTGTATGGCATCTGCTGTGGTTGGGTTTTACCAAACCTTTGGGATAGATGAACCTAGTGGATGTTACGATGACATTGAACTAACAGATACCATCATCTCTTGGGGTTCAAACATGGCTGAGATGCACCCTATACTCTGGTCAAGGGTCACAGATAGAAAGCTCTCAAATCCAGACAAAGTAAAAATAGTAAACCTTTCTACCTATACACATAGAACTTCTGACATCGCAGATATAGAAATCATTTTTACGCCTAACACAGATTTGGCTTTATGGAACTATATCGCACGTGAGATTGTGATGAGAGATGAGGCAGAAAAAATCATTGATTGGGATTTCGTAAAAGAACATATGGTGTTTGCTACAGGCCCTGCAAACATAGGGTACGGTATGCGTCGTAAGGGTGAAAAGTCACTCAAAGACGGAAAGTATTCTAAACTAGAAAGGGAAGTGGTCTCAAAAGAGATGTCTACCATCGTTTCTGAAAACGAAGGTAAATCACTTGAACCTTATGGGTACAAAGCGGGTGATACCATGAAGCATACTGCGGGTACACTAAAGCATTGGGAAATTTCTTTTGAGGATTATAAAAAGTCTTTAGAACCTTATACATTAGAATATACTGCTAAGGTTGCCAAAGGTGACCCAGATGAAGACATAGAAGTCTTTAAGCAAAAACTTCAAGCCCTAGCAGACCTGTACATAGAAAAAAGAAGAAAAGTGGTTTCTTTCTGGACGATGGGGATGAACCAACATACCCGTGGAACATGGGTCAATACACTGGCGTACAATGTACACTTTTTGCTAAATAAACAAGCAAAACCAGGTTCTGGAGCATTTTCACTCACAGGTCAACCTAGTGCTTGTGGGACAGCCAGAGAAGTAGGTACATTCTGTCATAGACTGCCTGCAGATATGATGGTGAAAAACCCTAAACACAGAAAAATAGCAGAAAAAGGCTGGATGATACCAGAAGGTACACTCAACCCTGTGGGCAATCAGCACTTTATGAAAATCATGAGAGATTTAGAAGATGGTGTGGTCAAATTTGCATGGGTTAATGTAAACAACCCGTGGCAAAACACTGCCAATGCCAACCACTGGATAAAAGCAGCACGTGAAATGGACAACTTCATCGTGACTTCAGATGGATACCCTGGTATCTCAGCCAAAGTCTCAGACCTTGTACTTCCTTCAGCTATGATATATGAAAAGTGGGGAGCGTATGGAAATGCAGAACGCCGTACCCAACACTGGAGACAGCAAGTCCTTCCAGTAGGTGACGCGATGTCTGACACGTGGCAGTGGATAGAACTTTCTAAACGCTTTACCGTGGGTGATCTTTGGGGTGAGTCAACCTTACGTAATGGTAAAAAACTTCCAAATGTCATAAAAGATGCGAAGAAAATGGGCTACACAAAAGATACCACGATGTATGACATCCTCTTTGCAAATGACAGAGCAAAATCATATAAACTCACAGATGCTTTCCCTCAAAAAGGGTATGATGATTCTGATTCACGTGGAGACAGTAGAAATGTCCTAGGTTCTGATGGGAAAGTATGGAAAGGGTATGGATTTATGATACATGAGTATCTTTTTGAAGAGTATGCTTCTTTTGGGCGTGGACATGGACATGACTTGGCTCCATTTGAAGTCTACCATAAAGTAAGAGGGTTAAAGTGGCCAGTGGTTGATGGTAAGGAAACACAATGGCGATTTAATGTCAAGTATGACCCTTATGCTGCTAAAGCAGCCAAAGAGTCTGGGGCAAAAGACTTTGCATTTTATGGGACACTGGCTAAGGCATTGGCTCAAGGTGACTTAAAAGGCATCAAAGATAAAAACAAAAAGTCGCTTAAAAACAAAGCAAAAATCTATGCAAGACCGTACATGGATCCACCAGAAATGCCAGATGAAACCTATGACACTTGGCTTTGTACAGGACGTGTACTAGAGCACTGGCACTCAGGAACGATGACTATGAGAGTACCTGAACTCTTTAGGGCTGTACCAGAAGCACTGTGTTACATGAACCCTAAAGATGCCAAAAAGAAAGGCTTTAAACAAGGCAGTTTGATTTGGGTAGATTCACGTCGTGGTAAAGTAAAAGCAAGAGTGGAAACCAGAGGACGTAACCGTGTGCCACAAGGACTTGTCTTTGTGCCATGGTTTGATGAAAAAGTCTTCATCAACAAAGTATGTTTAGATGCAACTTGTCCGATGTCAAAACAAACTGACTATAAAAAATGTGCAGTGAAACTCACTAAGGCGTAAGCAGCATGGCACACTCTAACAGTAGACGAAACTTTATGGCAACGACCATCCAAAGTGTAGGACTTACAGCACTAGGTGGTATGTTATGGAGTGGGTATGCAGACAGTGTAAAAGCATCACCTCTGGTACTTAGACCCCCTGGGGCATTGGCTGAAGAAGATTTTTTAGCTGCGTGTATCAAGTGTGGTTTATGTGCAGAGGCTTGTGTAAACAGAGACACCAACATAGACAAAGAAACAGGGGAACAAAGAGAAGGTACTCTACAGATGGCAAAAGGAGGTAACCCTCTTTTGATAGGCACACCTTTTTTTGTACCCACAGATGTACCGTGTTATATGTGTGAAGACATACCCTGTGTGCCTGTTTGTCCATCGGGGGCTTTAGATATGCCAAGTCTTTTAAATGAAAAACAAGAACTTGACATAAACAAAGCGTCTATGGGTTTGGCTGTGGTACATAAAGAATCATGTATCTCGTATTGGGGTATCCAGTGTGATGCGTGTTACAGGGCTTGTCCTTTGTTGGATACGGCGATTACTATTGAGTATCAAAAAAATGAGAGAACGGGCAAACATGCCTACTTGTTACCCATAGTGCATGACAGTGTATGTACAGGCTGTGGACTTTGTGAACAAGCCTGTGTCACAGAAGAGCCAGCCATATTTGTATTGCCAAATGACATTGCTAAAGGTAAAGCAGGTGACCATTATGTCAAGGGCTGGGATGCAAAAGACCAAGAGCGAGTGGGCAATGCACACTCAGAAATAACGACTACGGATATTTCCAAACAAGAGGTAGGTGACTATCTCAATACAGAGGTATCGTACTAATGCAGAACATAAAATACCTACTTCTTAGAAGAACAACACAGATAGGTTTGATGTTTCTTTACTTTGGGGCAAATGCTTATGGTTGGAACATTTTAGCGGGTACTTTTGGCACGTCATACATCATCGGGCTTATACCCTTAGCTGACCCATACACTACACTTCAAGTGTTGGCAACAGGGTTTGTTTTGGGTGCAGATGTGTTGGTGGGAGCTTTGATTATCACGATGTTTTACTTTGTTGTAGGTGGGCGTGCATTTTGTGCCTGGGTTTGTCCTATAAACATGGTGACAGACTTAGCCAACTGGGTTAGACGTAAGTTAAATCTTGACAAAGAAGAGGTCAATTACCGTTTCATAAAACGTTCGGCTCGGTACTGGATACTGGGTTTAGGACTTTTGGTTTCTGCATTGGTAGGCGTGGCTGCTTTTGAAGTGGTGAGTCCTATAACCATCATGCAAAGAGGGCTTGTCTTTGGTTTTGGTATGGGTGGGGCAGTGGTGATCGCCATCTTTTTATTTGACCTTTTTGGGGTTAAAAATGGATGGTGTGGTCACTTATGCCCTTTAGGTGCTGCCTACTCTGTCATAGGGTCTAAAAGTCTTGTGAGAGTAAAGTATAACCATGAGGCGTGTACAGCATGTATGGACTGTAAAGTTGTGTGTCCTGAAAATCAGGTTTTACATATGATAGAAAAAGAGAGCATAGCCGTACGTGACGGTGAGTGTACCAACTGTGGTCGATGTGTGGATGTATGCAATGATGATGCCTTGGCATTTGGGATTCGTTCATTTGTAAAAGGTATAAAAACTGAGTCATATGACGAAGCTTTAGTGAGATGAATTAAAAGATTGGCTATGCCAATTTTTAAGAAGAATATTAATAGGAGGAAGAAAATGATGAAAACAATAGTGAAAACAGCTGCACTAAGTGCATTTTTAGCAACATCGGGTGTGTATGGTGTGAGTGTTACAGGGTGTACAGGCTGTCATGGTCAACATTTTGAAAAAGCAGCTATGGGTAAATCTAAGGTGGTAAAGGAGATGTCACTTAAAGAAATAGCAACAGCACTTAAAGGCTACAAAGCGGGAACTTATGGTGACATGATGAAGCAGATGATGGTAGCTCAAGTTCAAAATCTTTCTGAGTCAGACTTAGAAGCGATGTCACTACTTATAAAAACAGGAAGTGGCTCACAAACGGAACATGCCACGGACTTTGCAGCAGCTGCGGCAGTGGCAAAAGCAGGGGGTCAATACACCAACCTTAATGAAGATGCATCTGATGCCATGCGTATAGAACAAGAAGACTTAGGCAATAGAAACTCAGTTTCAGAACGTGCAATGGGTCTTAGAAAAACAGACCTTTACAGTGAGTCAACAACCACAGGTGTTAAAACGGATTATAGTAGACCTGCTCCTGGTTCTTCTACGCGTTTTGAACGAGCGTTTAAAGATGCCCCACCGATGATACCGCACTCCGTAGAGGGGCTACTGCCTATTACTAAGATGAACAACCAGTGTCTTGGCTGTCATATGCCCGAAGTGGCTCCTTCTGTGGGCTCTACACCCATCCCTAAGACACACTTTACGAACTACCGACCTACGACTATATTAAAAGATGGTAAAGTGATGAAAGAAGGTAGAATCATAGGGTGGGATTTACCCAATACTGCTGATCTTAAACTAGCAAAAGCCAAAAAAAGTGATACACTTTATCAGGGGCGTTTTAACTGTACGCAGTGCCATGCACCACAGTCAAAAACGAAAACAGATGTGGCAAATACATTTAGACCAGACTTTGGTGATGATAGTCAAAAAGCACATTCATCACTCTTAGATACTATGAATGAAGGGGTTGAATAGCGTGGCATCAAGAAGAGATTTTTTAACAGCATTTACTAAACCTTTACAGACAAATAAGGAGGACTCACCTTTGGTAGTGAGACCTCCTTATGGCTTAGATACGTCTGTTTTTCTCAGGGAGTGTGACACATGTTTGAACAAGTGGTGTGTGGCTTCCTGTGATGAGCAGATTATTTTTATACAAGAAGATGGTACGCCTACACTGGACTTTACAAAAAGAGGCTGTACCTTTTGTGAAGCCTGTGCAGATGCCTGTGAGCCAAATGTATTGGGTTTGGAAAACAGACATACTTCAGAACAGCTCAATGCAACATTTCGCATCTCTACAGAAGGCTGTGTGGCACACAATGGCGTGATATGTTTTTCATGCAAAGAGCCTTGTATAGACGATGCTATACTCTTTAACGGTATGTTCAATCCTGTTATAGATACAGATAAATGTACAGGCTGTGGGTTTTGTGTGGGACGTTGTCCTACACAAGCCATAGACTTTACACCACACCCTTTAAAGGAAAGCCTCCTATGACAAAAGAAATATTAGTTCAAAAATATCCAAAGATTTTTTCCAAACTAGAGGATGACATAGATGAGGTACGCTATCTGGTCGTGGTAGATGAAAACTATGATGATGAAGACTCTGATGAGTTTGATGCCATTGACCCTGAAGATTATAACTACTTAGTCTACATCACTGAACGTTTACAAGCTCTTCTTTCTGAAGAGGGCATGGTAGTATTAGTTAAACAGTTAGAAGCTCATTCTAGGGTAGATTTGTTTTATCTCTCAGAGATAGACTTGTATGGTATACAAACAACGATGACACAAGAACAGATAGAGCAAATGGTTTTACAGTATGCAGAGGAACTGTTGGTATGAAGTATGTGTTAAGTCTCTTTCTTTTTAGCTCTTTAGTGTTTGCTTTGTCTGTCGTTCAACCTGCGGGAGAGATAAAGACAAAGGGTATTGTCAAAGACATGGTACTCAAAGATGACATGTTAGTCATAGGTACAGATAGTGGTTTGTTACAAGTGTATGACACAAAAGGTAAAAAGAAGGGTAGCCATTTGCAATGGATGAAGAAAATAATATCTCTATTTATGATGTCATTACCAAGTCTAAAATAGCCATCCTTAAAGGGCAAAAGAGTACACTAAATACTATACTCTTTCAAGATGACAAGAGACTGTTTAGCTCTAGTGATGATGACACTATTTTAGTATGGAAACTAAATAAATAAGGAGAATGAAATGAATATATCAAGCATAGTAGTACAAGTATTACCCAAGCATTATGATGAAGTACAAACATCTTTAGAAGAAAGTGGGGTCTGTGACTACCACTTTGGAGACAAAGAAAAAGGAAAAATGATAGTGACCATAGAAGGGGAAGGTGTAGAAGAAGAGATAAAAAAACTTGTACACATCCAAAAAACACCCCATGTGATAACAGCAGACATGATGCAAACCTACCAAGAAGAACTTGAAGGTGCCATCAAAGAGCTAGAAGATGCAGATGTCGTACCAGATATGCTTAACATGGACTCAGTAGATGTACGCGACATCATCTATAATGGTGACTTGAAAAAGAAAGATTTTCAAGGTGGTGTGTAGATGGTGATTATAGAATCAGTCATAAAGTCAAACCCCATGGGGCGTTGGTACATAGAACTAAGTGATACCACAAAAGAAGAGAGTTTAGAAATGTGCATAGATATCAGAGATTATGCCAAGAAAATTGAGATGATGGGTGCAGAGTATGGTGGTGAGGTTGAGGTAGCATGGTCAAGTGATGACAACGTTACAGAAGTACAAATAAACGAAGTACGTATGCAAATGATGGTGTACGAGTCAGAAATAGAGACTCAGAAACATAAACAAATGGACGGGTAAGTTCTTTGCCTACATTTTTAAAAGAGATATATGGAGTGGGTCGACTTTTTTGACAAAAAGTATGCAATGTGCTATTATACATATAATTAAACATAAAATTATAAGGATACTTCATGGTAGCATACACAAGAGATGAGATAATATCTGCAACTGACTTGGCTAGAAATGTATCGGGTACGCTTAGTAGCATCGTCAAGCATACCAAAGAAAAAGTAGCCATATCTAAAAACAACAAACTTGAAGCGGTCATTATAGACATAGAAGAGTATGAGAGGCTTAAAGAGGCGTATGACCTTATGGAGCATATAGAAATAGCCAAGATAGTAGAAGAGAGAAAAAGCTCTCCCAAAGATAAATATATGACCCTTGAAGAATCGGCCAAACACTTTGGTATCAATTTAGATGAACTATGAAATTATTTTACATCCTGATGTCATAGCCAAAGATTTAGTTAAAATCTCTACAGCTCAGCAGAGACTAGTATTTAAGCAATTTCAAAAACTCCAAACTTCACCAGAACTTGGTACATTACTGGGCAATAAGAGTGGATACAACCTCAGTGGATGCAGAAAAATGTATGTTGATAAAAAGAAGATACGCATCGTCTATACGGTTTTAGAAGAGATTATTACTGTTGAAGTGGTAGCAGTGGGCAAGAGGGATGATATGGCTGTGTATGCTAAGGCTGGGGATAGGAGATGAACATAATTGTAATAAGTGACAAAATCTTTGTTATATTTTGGGGTTATGGCTCGGCTATGTATTTCTACTGAGGACAATAAAATGAGACAAAAATTTGGAAGAATGGTGAAATATGATAGAAAAAAATAAAGCAATTAAAATAGAAGAAAATGATATATTTGCTAATGATAAATTATCTAGAGAAAATACGATTAGGGATTTGTCGAATTTACTGATTTCTACAAACGAACCTTTTGTTTTAAGTATTGATGCATCATGGGGAAGTGGTAAAACAACGTTTGTAAAATTATGGAAAGCATATCTTAAAAAAGAATTGGATGTACATAGTATTTATTTTAGTGCGTGGGAAGATGATTTCTCAAAAGAACCACTTATCGCTATAATGGGCGAGCTACATACATATATTCAAAATAATTTTCCTAAAAATAAAAATTTACATAAAAAACTTAATGAATTAAAAGATGTTAGTGGAAAAATTATCAAGCGAGGACTACCTGCACTTATAAAAGGTGCTACTGCGGGTGTACTAGATTTAGATAGAGGTATAGAATCTGCAATAAGTGCAGTGACGGAATCTGTCGCAAAAGAGCTAATAGAAAGTTATGAGCATGATAAAGCCATTACAATAAAATTTAAAGAACTCTTGCATCAAATTATTGAACAAATAGATATGGATAACCCATTGATTATTTTTATAGATGAACTTGATAGATGTCGTCCTTTATATGCTATCGAACTTTTGGAAAGATTAAAACATATCTTTGGAATTGAAAAACTTGTTTTTGTATTATCAATAGATAAAAAACAACTTTCTGAATCTATTAAATCTCAATATGGAAACATTGATACCGAAAATTATTTACGTCGATTTATCGATTTGGAATATAAGTTAAATAATTTTAGTAGTCGAAACTTTATCACTTTTCTAAGCACTAAATATAATTTTTATCAAGATTTAAATGACAAACAATATGTCAGCAAAAACTATAATTATATTGAAGTCCTTTCAACTTTTTCTGACATATTGTCATTGCGTGAAATTGAAGAAATCTTTTTACGTTTAAATATAATTGCTAGGACGATAGAGGCAAGTTACTATTTAGAATTTGAAAATCCAAGTGATATTTTTAACTTAATTAATTTTTTATTGATTGTAAAAGTTAAATTAATAAATGTTTACGATGGGAAAAATGCAGATGAACTCTTACTAGAATTAGCTAAACAACGGGAAATATCAAATACTAGTAGGAAGATTTATGAATATTTCATATCTAATATTCAGAGTAAGTATACGAATCAAGATGTTTTATTAGATAAAATAAATTTTGCAATTAAAAAAATAGATTTTACGGATGGATTCCAATATTAGTTCATCCATTTCAGTCCTTACAAATCTAGGATCAGGAATTAAATCATAAATTTTGCTTTGAAATGATAAGGTATCAGATTTACAAATACTCCCCATACCTCTCCAAAAGCACCCTCAATTTAGGCTCTATCCTCACCTAACAAAAGGCTTCTCAGGATTACTCTTATAGTAATTCAAAATACTTGCAGCAATACTTTAAGCAATAAATACTATAATTGTTAATTAATAATTAACAAAAAAGGTAATATATGTTAAATAGTATCGTAAAGTTAGAAAAGAAGATACTCAAATCTCTTGCGAGTGACTATAGACGCTACTTCTTCGATAGGGTTGATTTTTCTTCGCAAATGATAGCGGTGGTAGGTTCTCGTGGGGTGGGGAAGACTACGTTTTTGTTACAATACCTTAAAGACCTCAAAGGGCAGCATGATGCCTATAAATCACTTTATTTTTCGTATGATTATCCTACCCATGTAGATATAAAGCTGCATGAACTGGCTGAGGCGTTTGCAAAAGTAGGAGGAAAATATCTGCTGATAGATGA
>Ga0256840_1004626_pt1 | contig 10221 bp, 8 predicted proteins | sample 355202metaG_FD_185969 | JGI IMG/M metagenome (GOLD analysis project Ga0256840, IMG submission 185969) | Hydrothermal vent microbial communities from Mid Atlantic Ridge, Atlantic Ocean - 355-202 | ecosystem: Environmental > Aquatic > Marine > Hydrothermal vents | place: Atlantic Ocean: Mid...
TTGGCTTTGGTTTTTTGTGTCACTTTTTCCACTGCCTCTTCTAAGTAGATAATCATCACAATCGCTGTCTCGGTGGCGACCCCTATGAGCGACAAAAATCCAACCACTACGGCGATGGAGAAGTTGAAATCTAACATATTTAGATAGACAATTCCTCCCACCGCAGCAAAGGGTAAAGTAAAAAAAACAATGAGTGCATTTCTTAAGTTATTAAGCCCTAGATAGATCAGAATAAATGTAATAAACAGCGTAATTGGCACAATAAATGCTAAACGTTTCATGGCAGACTCCAGATATTCACTCTCACCTGCCCACTCATAGTAATAACCTGTTGGTAACTTTAAATCAGCTAAAAGCTTGATGCCCTCTTTTTTATAGACCTGTGAAGTGACTCCAACGCTTGGTGTGATGTAGATGAAAATTACTTTTTTACCTTTTTCTGCTTTTAAAATGGACGGGGCTTCTTTGTAGTACAAGTGTGCAAAGGTCTCTAAAGGCGTGTAGCCATAGGGCGTTTTAATCCGAATGCTCCCAATGCTAGAGATGTCTGAACGCTTTTCGTGTTCATAACGTACTGAAATTGGGTAACGTTTAATCCCATCATAAAGTGTGGCTACGGTGCTACCCCCTACCCCATTGGAGATGGTATCTAAAATAAGGTTTTTGCTAATGCCATATTCGCTAATCTTATCATCATTTAAGTCAATATTTAAGTAGTAACCAGAGTTGGCTTTGTCGGCAAATACCGACTGTGTTCCCCCATACGCTTTTAAACGTTTCTCTATGGCTTGGGCTTGTTTGGCTAACTCTTCAGCTGTGTCACCATAGAGCTTAATTCCTAAAGGGGTACGAATACCTGAAAGCAACATATCAATCCGTCCACGAATTGGGTATGTCCATGAGTTGGTTAAGCCTTTGATTTGAAGCATCTCCTCCATCTCATTGAGAAGTTTTTTATAGGTCATTCCCTCTCGCCATTCACTTTGAGGTTTAAAGGTAATGATGGTCTCTATCATGCTCAATGGTGCTGGGTCAGTCGCCGTGTCGGCACGTCCTGCTTTACCAAAAACCGTTGCTACTTCGGGGAAATTCTCTTTGATGATTTTGTCTGTTTTTTGGGTCAACTCTTTTGCCATGTCAATCCCAATTCCATACGGCGTTACAGGCATGTACATATAGGTCTGCTCATTGAGTGGTGGCATAAACTCCCATTTTTGTTGCTCATAAATCCACACCCCGTACGCAATGACTCCTACCAAGACAAACGGCACAAAAAAACGCAGATACAAAGCCCCTTTAAGTAGTGGCGAATAGAGCCAAATAAAAAAATTGTTCAGCCAGTTCTTTTTTTCATCTAAGATTTTCCCTTTAATGAGATAGACCATCAAAATAGGCACTAAGGTAATGGAGATAATCGCCCCTGTCATCATGGCAAAGGTTTTGGTGTAAGCCAAAGGTTTAAACAATGCTCCCTCTTGTCCACTTAAAGCAAAAATGGGTAAAAAAGAGACCACAATTAAAAGCAAAGCAAAAAAGATAGGTCGTCCAACCTGTTTGGCTGCTCCTAAAATGACTTCTGTACGTGCCTCCCCTATAAGCTTTTCACCTCCTGCTGCTTGGAGTTTTTTATGGACATTCTCCACCATAACAATGGAGGCATCTATCATCGCCCCAATGGCAATGGCAATGCCCCCTAACGACATAATGTTTGACTCCACCCCTGCCCACTTCATGAGTAAAAAAGTAATGGCAATAGTCAGAGGTAAGGTTAAAATGATGACTAAAGCTGAACGAAAATGTAAAAGAAACATTAAAACAATCAATAAAACCACCACAGACTCTTCAAGTAAAGTATGCGTCAAAGTATCAATGGCTTTAGAGATTAAATCTGAACGGTCATAGGTTGTGATGACATCAACATCCTCTAATTTTATCTTTTCTAATTTTTCTTTAACCTCTTGAATTACAGCATAAGCATTCTCTTTGTAACGCACAATCACAATGCCCCCAATCACTTCACCTTGACCATTGAGGTCTGCCATGCCACGCCGATAACTTGGCACCATATCCACAGAAGCAACATCGGAGATTTTTAAAGGTTTACCATGGTAGTGGTTGTTAATGACAATGTCAGCCAAATCCTCTACCGTTTTAGCATATCCATTGGCTTGAACTATCTGCTCATAGCCATTCTCTAAGATAATCCGACCTCCACGGTCTTCATTGTTTTCGCGTATGGCTTTGGTGACTTCTTGAATGGTTAAGCCCTGCTCTACTAGTTTTTGCTCATCAATAGTAATTTGATAGTTCTTTTCAAACCCCCCAACTGTGGCTACTTCTGAAACGCCATTGATACCTAAAAGAGCGTATTTGTAGTAGTATTGTTGTAAATCATAGAGTTCAGAGAGGTCTTTGGTTTGAGAGGTTAAAGCATATTCATAGACCCACCCAATCCCTGTGGCATCAGGTCCCATTTTAATCTGTGCTGTTTTAGGAATGCTTGGCAATAGCTCATTAATTTTTTCAGCTACCCTATCACGTGAAAAATAGATGTCATGACCCTCTTCAAAAATAACATAGACCAAAGCATTCTCAAATGAGGAAAAAGCCCTCACTGTTTTTGCTCCTGCGACACTCATTAAGGCATTGGTAAGTGGGTAAATGATTTGGTCTTCAATGAGTTGAGGCGATTGCCCCTGCCACTTAACAGAAACTATAATCTGTGGAGGTGTAAGGTCAGGCAAGGCATCAAGGGGCGTGTTTTTAATTGCCCATACTGAAGCTAGTAGTAGCAGAACCGTGGTTGCCATAATCAAAAAACGATTACGCCATGAAAAGTTTATCAGTTTTTCTATCATTGAAAGCTCCTAAATCTATACGTTAAATATAGTGTAGCTTTTTATTTGTGTAAGGGGTGTGGAGAGAAAAGTACTAGTGTGAAATAGGAACTAATACCCATACTATAATTCTTTCTATTTGTAATTGTTTAATTTATCTGCTATAATCTATGGAATAAATATCAAAAAAGGTACTTATGTCAAAATTATATATTACTATAATACTGTTACTTACCTCTAGTTTACAGGGAAAAGACATTTTAAACAATTATAATCTATATTTTTTTGGTATTGTTCAACATTTTGAACCTACTCCAAAAACAAATGAAGGAGATGTTCATTATTTTGCAATATCAAAAACAACACCTATTAATTTGTGGGAATTGGAAAATGGTCTTGGTACATACATAGACAGTTACCATATACGCTCATATAAATTTTTTACTAACATTTCTCACAAGGAATATAGTTATAGTATATTTAAACCTCTCATTGGTTTTGAAATAAACTACAAAGGAAAAAGTTATACTTCTACTAAACGACGTATAATCGTCGCTCCTACTATAAAATTTAGAATTGGAAAGAATAAAGGTTTATTTACTAACATACTTGTCGTACCAAAAATAGGAACACTTACCAATGGATTTACTGCCCTTGGGTTTGGCTATAAGTTTTAATGCACACATTAAAAGAGTCATCATTTTAAAATAAAAGGGGAGAGTATGAATTTAGGTTACCATATCATTCCTTTGAAAAAATTAATATATTACCATACTAAGCATGGGATTATTTTACCCCATTCCTAAGATTTCCTATCCATAAGCCCTCGATATCAAATCTATAAGCATTTAAAAAATAAAAGTCCCAAGCTAAAGAAGAGGAGAAATTTAATTCATCAGAAAGCATTTATTTTTTAAATTAGCCATCTGAACGCGTCCAAATAAACAACAAGGTCAAAGACAACACAAGAGCCTGTATGGTAATGACAAGAGGGTTTAAAGCCAATAGAATCGACAATCCTAGTACCAAGCCCATGGAGAGTGTGGCTAGATATTTCGCTTTACGGCTAATGGCTCGGCGTTCATGCCAATCTTCTATCATCTGCCCAAAGAGTTTGTGGCTTATGAGCCATTGATGCATACGTTGCGATGATTTAGAAAAGAAAAATGCTGAAAGTAGCAAAAAAGGAACAGTAGGCAAGAGGGGCAAAGCGACTCCTAAAAAAGCCAAAGCAAGGGTGATAAAGCCTAAGATTCTCCATACTATTTTCAAATGATTACTCCCTATTTCTTAACTCTTTTATAAAATCATTATAGTATAAGTTGAGTTAAGGTGGTCTCTTAGAGATTTATTTCGCTAAAATATCATTAAAAAAGAATCGCCATGAAACATCTCTTTACCATATTTGGAAATCCTGTCTCTCACTCAAAATCACCCCTTATGCACAACCTCACCTTTCAGGGCTTAGAGCATGATGCTACCTACATACGCTATAAATTAGAAGATGGTAGAGAATTACGTAATAAGTTTTTTGACCTTAATATTAAAGGAGCGAACATTACCGTTCCTCATAAAGAGGCTGCTTTTGAAGCATGTGATGAGCTAGATGCATTTGCACAGAAAGTAGAAGCCGTTAATACCATTGTGCATAAAGAGGGAAAACTATTTGGTTACAACACCGATGCCCCTGGTTTTTTAAAAGCCATTTCAGAATTTAAAAATATTAAAACCGTACTCTTTTTAGGAGCAGGTGGTACAGCTAAATCTAGCTCGGTCATTTTAAAAGATGCAGGATATGAGGTGAGCATCTTAAACCGTAGTGCTGGTCGTTTAGCATACTTTGAAGAGATGGGATTTGACACTTATACTTTTGAGCGTTTTAAAGAACAAACTAACACCTATGACTTAATTGTTAATATGACTTCAGCAGGATTAGAAGACAACGAACTCCCCTGCCCTTTAGAGATTTTGGAAAAAGTTATGCCCCATGCCCAAGCGTCTGTTGATGTTATTTATGGAAAAGAGACACCATTTTTGAAGTTTGCAAAACAACATGACAAACCAACAAAAGATGGCTCTGACATGTTACTCTATCAAGGGGTGATTGCTTCAGAATATTTTTGTGAGGGAAGATACTCATTTGAAGAGATTAAAGAGCATATGCAAAAAGCCTTTACGCTTTAGTGGCATTGCTCTCTTTGGCTTCAATCTCGTCTACTTTGTTTAGTTCTGCTTGTTTTAATTCTTCTTTTTTGATTTCTTCTTTTGTATTCTCTTGCGTACTCAGCTCTGGTTTCAATTTACAAGCGTTATATTTCGCTATCTCGTAACCCTCTTTGAGCAACTTACTAATACCACCCAATAGGTTTATGACCTTGTAGTCATGCTTTTTACCTAAAAAGTTAGAGACCAATTTAGAGCGACTTGAACTGTTTGAGATAATGGCAAAGGGTTCATCTTTCTCCACCACACGATTTAATTCTTGCAGAAAAAGTTCACCTGAGAACTTCTTATCTTTACCAAAGAAAGTGATAAGATGTGCTTTGGGAATTACCCCTATATTTTTCCACTCATCCTCTGTTCGTATATCAATTATTTTGGTACTGTTCTCTTCTATAAACTTTGCACTTACTTCCATGTTAGTCACTTCTGCCATGAGACCCATACCCAAAAGCAATAGGCTAAAAATTGTTTTTTTCATTAATAAATATCCTTCTTAAATTCTAGGTCTCAATTCTAGCGGACAATCGTGAAGAATTTGTTAATGTAAAAAGTGCCTAACCGTCGTAAAGTAAAGCGAAATACCATGCTCATTAGCCGCGGCGATAACCTCATCATCTCGAATACTTCCACCAGGCTCAATAATTGCTTTCACCCCAGCTGCGGCTGCGGCATCTATGCTATCACGGAAAGGAAAAAATGCTTCGGATGCCATTGCCGCTCCACTTACATCTAAGTCCATCTCTTTGGCTTTTTTCAAGGCACATTGTGCCGCGTCAACGCGTGAAGTCATGCCCATGCCCACAGCTACCATGGCAGAATTTTTAACGTAAACCACACAGTTTGACTTGGTAAGTCCTGCTACTTTCCATGCTATTTCCAAATCTTTCATCTCTTGCTCTGTGGCGGTGAGTTCTGATTTTTTTTCAGCATTTTTTACTTCATTGTCACAAATACAGTCAGCATTTTGGTAAACAAACCCACCATCTACATGTTTGAAGTCATGACTGTCTTTACTCATTACTAATTTAGTTCCACCTTGAGCAAAAAGTTTAAGCCGTTTTTTCTTCTCAAATACTTCTAAGGCTTCAGGCTCAAAGTCAGCCGCCATTACTACCTCTAAAAAGATTTCATTCATTTTAAGTGCCATCTCTTTAGTCACAACGCCATTAACAGCAACCACCCCACCAAAAGCAGAAATAGGGTCGCATTTTAGAGCTTCTGTGTAACTTTCTAGTAGGGTACTTTTAACGGCAAATCCACAAGGGTTTCCATGTTTAACAATACATACGGCATTTTCAGCACCAAAAGAAGAAGCAATTTTTAATGCACCATTAACATCATTAATGTTGTTAAATGAGGCTTCCCCTTTGAGTTGTTTAAAGTTTTCACTAAAGTGCTTATCAAACTCATACAATGCCCCTTGTTGGTGAGGATTTTCTCCATAACGTGTTTGAAAAGATTTCTTACCTGTAATAAACTGATACTCCCCAAAACCATCGTTAAAACGCCCGTTCATGTAGTTTGCTATCATCGAATCATAAGCTGCTGTATGCTCAAATGCTTTTATCATCAAATTACGTCTAAAGGTTAAATCATCTGATTGATTCTCTAATGCTTCTAATATAGAAGCATAATCAGCACTATCCGTTACGATTAAAACATCATTAAAATTCTTCGCTGCTGAACGTACCATGGTAGGTCCACCAATGTCAATGTTTTCAATAATCTCATCAAAATCTTCTGTACGCTCAATGGTCTCTTTAAATGGGTAAAGATTAACACAGACAAGATCAATGCCCTCAACTCCTAGCTCTTTGGCTTGTGATACATGACCTGCATCACCACGTTTGTGTAAAATCCCTCCATGAACATAAGGGTTAAGTGTCTTCACTCGCCCCTCAAAACACTCTGGAAACTTTGTCACTTCATCAATCTCAATTACCTTAACACCTGCTTGGGATAACTTTTTATACGTTCCCCCAGTTGAGATAATCTCCCAACCCATCTTCTCTAAACCTTGTGCAAACTCTACCACACCACTTTTATCGCTTACGCTTAACAATGCTCTCATCAATTAGACCTTAAAAATATTTTTGAAATTATAACAAAATCTAGTAAAATTTTTGGTTTAATTATAATAAAAGGATTTTCAAGGTACTATTTATAAAAGTTTATTTATGTTTTTATTCGTTCAATAAAGGAGAATGTATGAGCTTAGTAAGAAAAATTCTTTTAAATGTACTCTTAGTACAATTTTTAATATTTTTATATGTTGAGACTGTAAATAGGCAACCTTATGATACTCAAAAAATAGTACAAAAAACCTCTCCCGTTCAACCTAAAGAGCTTCCCCAATCTCTACTCTATACTTTTTGGCAAGATAAAAAACTACAAAAAGAGATAATAGTTTCTCAAAAAAAGATTGCCAAAATCTTAAAACCTAAAAGAGTACAAATAGTAAAAAAATCTAAAAAGATACTCTCCAAAATAGATAAAATAGCAAAATATGCCAAAGCCAAATTGGGCACCAAATATGTTTGGGGTGCTACAGGTCCTAAAACATTTGACTGTTCAGGCTTTACTAAGGAGGTCTTTCGCTCTACGGTTGGCATTAAAATTCCTAGAGTCTCTAGAGACCAAGCAAAAGTAGGAAAACTGATTAAATATGAAGAGCTAAAAGCAGGAGATATGGTCTTCTTTGATACTGAAAAGAAATTTTCAGGGAGAGTCAATCATGTAGGCATCTATTTAGATAACGGAGAGTTTATTCATGCCAGTTCAGCCAGAAAAAAAGTGATTATTACCAATTTTAAAAAGAAACCTTTTTATAAAAAACGTTTCTTATGGGGAAGACGGGTTATTTCAACCCAATCTTAATTTTAACGAAGTGCATCTTTATCTTCATATTCATCTTCCATTTCAAGTTTAGGGATAAGAATTGCAATTAAAATAATAACAGCACCAAAAATCAATACCGATAACTGCTCATTACCCTCAAATAAATTAGGTAAGATACCTTTACCTAAACTCTCTCCTTGTAGCGGTTTAAAAATATCATCATAAAAGAGTGTAAAGACAAGACCACCCAAAATACCACCAATAGCCCCAAAAAGAACATCAATTCTACCCTCTGCAATAGAGACAGGACCTGTCCCAGGACATTTACCGAGTATTGCCATTGATGCACCAAATAGAATACCACCAATAATTAAACCTGGTAAAATAATAGGCTTAATATGATAATGTGCCACTCCTGCTTCTACCATAAAATAGATGGCTATACTAGAAATTCCCACGGCTAAAAAAAGCATTTTAGGGACAATGGTGTCTTTTAACATTGCAAAACCTGCAATCTTTTCAAACTTATCTACCCTAGCATATTGGACAATACCTCCAAAGATAACCCCTATTAAAAAAACCAAAGCAACTGAACCATGCCCTTGGTCAATCACTGTTTGAATCATCTGAAACACTCGACTTAAAAAACCCTCACCATCTGTTCTAAATACAATCTCATTCATTTACGTACCCTTTACATTATAAAATAATCTACCTGTAATAATCAATGTTGCCATGACCACACCTCCAAAAACCATTGCTGAAATAGCCACTTGACTCATTCCTGATAAGAAATGTCCAGAGGTACATCCTCCAGCCAATCTAGCCCCTATCACCATAATAAATCCTGCAAAAAAACTCCATGATAATCGTGAGAATATAGAGTTATTTTTATACTGTTTCCAACCACTCGGAACCAGTGAGAACCTAAAAGTTTTTGTAATAAATACAGAAGTAACAAACCCTCCAAAGAGAACTCCTAGCAACATAACACCTTCCCATGCACCTGCATTATTAATATGCTTTAGATAGGTATAATGCTCTGGGTCTAAGTTAAAAATAACTCCTGCTAAATAGGGAACATAAGTTGAAGCACCAATTGGTCTATCAGCGCCAAAGACAGAAATTGTCAATAGTAATAGTAGTGATAATAAGATACCACCCATCCACCAAGACAAACGATTTGATTTTGTATGTGCCATTGTAAATCCTTTGTTGTTTTCTTCAGTATAATAGAAAATTATAACTTTTATTAAATTTATCACTTAAGAAAATAGATTAAAAATTAATTGTTACGAAGGTAAACAAATAGGAGTAATTTAGTCTAATTTAAGATAGACTATAATAATATTATCTCACAAATGCTACTAAAAGTAATCTATCATTTTTTAATAGTTCTAAAAAGTAACACATTTGGAGAATAAATGAGTAGAGGAGAATCTACTCATCTAGTTTATTCGGTAATAGAAGTTAGAATTTTATTCATTCTTTTTTGGGCATCCTCTAAAACTTCTAAATCTTTTTTATCTTTAATATTTAAAGAACTTATCCAATTATAAACTGAAGGAAAAGCCATTTTCATCTCATCCTCATCTTTTTTCTTTGCTAAATAGAGAGAACAAGGGGCAAATGCTCCTGCTTCTGGACGACTTTTAGCAATGGTGAAGATAACAGGTAATTTACAAACTGAATAGACTTCATAAAAATCATACCCCTCATAATTTGCCTCTTCAAACTCATCTCCTAAATTGTTATGCCCTGCTATCACAAAACCATTGGGAGACAACTCACCTTCAAATGCCATTTTTAGCTCATCTAATTCATCTTCCCACTCATCTTTATCCATTTCCATCGAATAAGTTGTCACCAAATCCCCTGGTGCTTTTATTGTTTTATAAGGAAGCTTTTCAAACTTACCATTTGGAAGTGCCTCTTTTAAAGCTTTAACCACCAATGCTCTAAGCTCAATAAGTAATTTTTCATCAGTTGGAATATTCATAATCTTTGCCATTGCTTCAGCTGAGAGTGTTGAGACTGAAATGGTTTTTTCACCTTTTTTCGTATAGATAGACATACTCATTGGAGCAAATAGACCAACATTGTTATATTTTTTTGCCAATGCTAAAACCATATCTTTTTTATAAAAAGTAAATAGATTATAGACATCAAAACTGGTCTCTTTGAACTGTTTCTTAAATGGCGTATTCATGTCTCTATTTGCTGAAACAAAAAAACCAACTTTTTCAAATGCTTTTTGAATGCTCTTAGGCGTGATTTTGCCATCTTTATTATCGGCTGTAAATATCTGTATATCATCTGTTAT
>Ga0256840_1004628_pt1 | contig 10218 bp, 13 predicted proteins | sample 355202metaG_FD_185969 | JGI IMG/M metagenome (GOLD analysis project Ga0256840, IMG submission 185969) | Hydrothermal vent microbial communities from Mid Atlantic Ridge, Atlantic Ocean - 355-202 | ecosystem: Environmental > Aquatic > Marine > Hydrothermal vents | place: Atlantic Ocean: Mid...
TAAGCCGACTATTATGCATTCTGATTATAAAAAAAATCAATTACAATTTGCAAATAAATTTATAGAAGCAGTAAATAATTGTTTACCCTTGAAAAAAATGTAAAAGATCTATTTTTGGCTTATGAACCATAAAATTTCCATAAAAGATTTTTCAAAACATTTGTTTTTCGGATATTGAAAAAAATAAACAGTGGATATAAACATTAAAAATATAATTTTACGCGGCGAGGGACTTACTGTTGAGTTTAAAAAAGCAAAAAAAGAACTTCCCGAGAACCTGTTTGAAACAGTTTGTGCTTTTTTGAATAGAGAAGGGGGATATATTTTGCTGGGAGTTGATGATAGCGGGAAAGTTGTGGGTATCGAAAAAAATAAAGCCGAAATTTTTTACAAACAAATTGTTAATTTAAGTAATAATCCGCAAAAATTGTTTCCATCTTTTTTATTAGAACCTAAAATACTTAATTATCAGGATAAAACAATAATTTCAATATATATCCCCATATCATCACAGGTACATAAGTATAAAAACAAAATATACGACCGTAGTGCTGATGGAGATTTTGAATTAAGAACCGGTGAACAAATAAAAAATCTATATAACCGAAAAAATACACTTTATTCGGAAAATACTATTTATCCTTTTTTGGAAGAAAGCGATTTTGAAGCTGGAATTGTTGCACGAACACGAAAAATTATACGCATTAATCAACCCAACCATCCGTGGAATGAACTTTCTGATAGTGAGTTCTTTAAGACAGCAGGATTATATCGTAAAGATTTGTCGTCCGGCAAAGAGGGATTTACAATGACCGCCTTATTGTTATTCGGTAAACCGGAAATAATACAATCCGCATTACCGCATTATAAAATAGATGCACTATTACGAAAGCAAAATATTGATAGGTATGATGACAGAGACAATATAAGGTGTAATTTAATAGAAGCTTACGACAGGTTGATGGCTTTTGTTGCAAAACATTTGCCGGATAAGTTTTATTTGCAGGGCGATCAACGTATTTCTTTGCGTGAGAAAATTTTTCGAGAAATAGTTGCTAATATTATTATACATCGCGAATATACTAATGCTTTTCCTTCAACATTTATAATTTATCGAGATAGAGTAGAGACCAAAAATGCGAACAGACCTCATTTAATCGGACAACTTATTCCCGGTAATTTTGAACCATACCCTAAAAATCCGCATATTGCGCAAATTTTTACGCAAATGGGACGTTCCGAAGAATTGGGCACAGGCATTAAAAATGTTTATAAATATTCAAAAGCCTATTCAGGTAGTGAAAATATAATTTTTAAAGAAGAAGATATTTTTATTACACAGGTGCCATTAAATAATATTTTTCAAAAAAATAATATTGAAAATGGCGAATTAAATGGCGAATTAAATGGCGAATTAAATGGCGAATTAAATAAAAAACAAAAAATGGTTTACAATAAAATAAAAGAACAGCAGGGAATAAATGCTACCGAAATATCAGATACATTAAAGATCCCTTTTAGCACTGTAGACAAATATATTCGAGTGCTTTTAAAGAAAAACATAATAGAACGTAGAGGAAGTAAAAAAACAGGAGGATACTTTATAAAATAAACCTAAGTTGATTAATTCCCCGCTAAGGCGCGGCAGGCTATGTGTTTTTTCTTTTTCTGAATCAAGGTGTCGGAGCATGCAGTTGTCTGTTAACCGGCAGACTGCAATAGGTTCGTAACAGCCTGTCCCGATTTTTTTTCGGGAAAAAGTCCGGCAATGAAAAAATGCACCTCCGGTAAATTTAGTATTTTAAAATATTTATACAGCAACTATGTATCTAATTAAAATACAGACAAATATATGAATGAAATTTTTCAAAACATCTGTTTTGGTATATAAACTCCGATAAATCGGATATTAAAAAATGCCGGCATTTAAACTATTTCATTAACTTTGTATTACCTTAAATCCACAAGTTAAATTGTTATTCTTTGAAAAATAAATAGATAGTCGGAGTGCGACTTCGCTAAATTTAGGTGTACAACAGATTGAACAAACTCACCGTTTATTAACATAATTGCACCCGGCTTGCGAATTTAAGGTATGAAAATTTTTAAAACTTTTTGTGTTATACCTAAATTTCTTAAATTTGTGTAAACAGATAAAAGCAAATAATATGTCAAAAGAAATAGATATAAAGTTTATAAAAGAAAAACCGGAATTATTTTTTTCGCAATTACCTGATAAAGCACAAACTGAAATTAGTGAATTTTTGCGATATATTATATTTAAGTATGATATTAGCTTGGATTTTGAAAAATTTAATATTAAAACGGATAAAAGTGAAAATTTGTTAAAAGCCTTTAAAAGTACTCGAACCGGCTTACCTATAGACTTTAAATTTAATAGAGAAGAAGCAAATGAACGTTGAAAATTTTTTTATCGATACTAATATATTAATTTATTTTGTAAAAGACAGTACTGGCAAAGCAGAGCTTATTGATACAATATTGTTAAATAATTCCGAAAATTATATTTCTACACAGGTTGCTAATGAATTTTGTAATGTAGCATTAAAAAAATTAAATTTTTCAACCGAAGAACTAATATTTTTATTAGAAAATTTTGCTCAATTTTTTAATATTTATACGGTAAACATATCTACTATTAAAAAGGCATTAAAAATAAAAGAAAAATATGCATATTCTTATTACGATAGTGTGATAATTGCTTCTGCCTTACAAACCAATTGCTCAATACTTTACACTGAAGACATGCACCATGGTCAGATTATTGATAATCGATTAACAATTATTAATCCGTTTATATAGTACCTTAAATCCGCAACTATGTTCGTCGCGAAAAGCCAGAAACTTGCCCGACTATTGGCAGGTGTGTGTCAGTATTGGCGTAGCGCAGTTTTGAGACACGCAAGCGTCCGCCGGCTGGTGGACGGTGAGTATCGAAAAACAAGCATTCCCAATAATGACGTGCATCCGCCGGTAGTCAGACATGGTCATGGCTTTGTAATAGAAGATAGCTGCAGATTTAAGGTAAAACCGGAAATTTGTGTATATGAACAAATTTTCAAAATATTTCGGTATGAATTTGATATTTTATACTCTTTTTATTAATTTTACATAGAAATATTGAAATGAAATTCCAAAATATCTATGATAATTAAAAGAAATATTGAAGAACAATTTAAGAATTATTATAAAATTTTTCCGGTTACGGCTATACTTGGTCCAAGGCAATGCGGAAAAACTACCTTTATAAAAAACTATGCCCGTAATCATTTTGATAACTTTATATATCTTGATTTAGAAAAACCTTCGGATATTGATAAATTACAAAACGCCCAATTTTATTTTGAACAAAACAAAAACAAATGTATTATAATTGACGAAATTCAACGTAAACCTGAATTATTTAGCTTAATACGTTCTGTTGTTGACGAAAATACAAAAAGCAAATTCATTATTCTCGGCTCGGCAAGTCCGGAACTGATTAAGCAAAGCTCGGAATCACTTGCCGGCAGAATTGGCTATATAGAACTTGCTCCCTTTTCAATAAACGAAATTTCTAATCAATATAATTTAAAAAAGCATCATTTTTTTGGTGGATTCCCTTTAGCATATTTATCTAATAGCAACAATACTGCAAAAACATGGTTGGATAATTTTATTAAAACATACATAGAACGCGATTTACCTATGCTTGGCTTAAAAGCAAATCCGTTAATTATAAGACGATTATGGCAAATGCTTGCATGGCAATCAGGAAATTTAATAAATTATAATACATTGGCAAATTCATTAAAAGTATCAAATAAAACTCTTTCTAATTATGTTGATTTTTTGGAAAATTCGTATATTGTTTATCGTTTACAACCCTATTTTTATAATATAAAGAAAAGACTGGTTAAAACACCTAAAATTTTTATTGCGGACACAGGACTTTTACACAGATTATTACAAATTACCGATTATGAACAATTACTTGGTAATCCGCTTGCTGGAAATTCATGGGAAACTTATGTAATTAATCAAATAAAAATTCAAAAACCAAACGATATAGAGTTATTTTTTTACAGGACCCATGCAGGAGCTGAACTTGATTTATTACTTGTGAAAGGTTTAAAGCCAATCGCGGCAGTAGAAATTAAATTTGCCGAGAACCCTAAAATAACAAAAGGATTTATCAGTAGTATAGAAACTTTAAAAACCAATTTTAATTTTATTATTGTACCGATTCAAAACGAAGATTATAAAATTAATGAAAATATTACGGTCTGCGGTTTCGATATTTTCTTAAAAAAATATTTACAAATGTAAATTTTTAACTTGAACCTTTTAAATTTAGGTAAAATACTGTAAATAGTGTAATTTAGCATCTATGAAGCATAAAATTTCCATAAAAGATTTTTCAAAACATCTGTTTTGGGATGTAAATCCCGATAAATTAGATATTGAAAAAAGCAAGCATTATATTATTTCAAAAGTATTGCAATACGGACTTTATAAGGATTGGCTTTTAATTAAACAAATATATGGCTTAAAAGAAATAGGTAATATAGCCACACAAATTAGAAATTTAGACAATAAAACGGCAAATTTTATTTCTTATATATGCAAAATACCTAAAAATAAATTCAAATGTTATACTACACAAGCATTGATACCAAAACACTGGAACTTTTAAAAAAACTACAAAAATTAGATATATTCAGCGGGTTAAGACTTGTGGGTGGTACAGCTTTAGCACTGCAGTACGGGCACAGAAAATCAATAGATATTGATTTGTTCGGAAAAATTAATGCAGATGATATTGAAATTCTTGATAATTTGAATAAAATAGGAAATGTGAATACCATTTCGCTTACTAATTATATTAAAATTTTCACACTTGACAATATAAAACTTGATATTGTAAATTATCCGTACAAATGGTTAGAGCCGGCAATTAACCCGCATTATTCATGGGATTATCTTTATGCAGATGCGAGGCGTCGAAACCCGAAGGAATACTTTGGTATTTCAAGGGTTTTGCAACGAAGCAGATGCATGAAGATAATCCCAAGACACCCAAATTTGGGTTTAATAAAATTCGCAAAACCCATTTTTAATAAACTGTAAACCAGTGTATTGATGTGTTTTGTGTAAAGAATCGGTGAATAATGCGGGTTAAAGAAGATCAAATAAGATTAGCAAGCGATAAGGATATAGCTGCCATGAAACTATCGGCAATTACAAACAGAGGAAGTAAAAAAGATTTTGTTGATATTTTCTTTTTAATGAAACATTATACATTAAAAAAAATGTTGCAATTTTATGAACAAAAATACAATGATGGTTCTGTGTTTTTAGTTTTAAAAAGTTTAGTTTATTTTGACGATGCGGAAAACGAGGAGTTGCCGGAAATGTTAATCAAAGAGGATTGGGAGGATATCAAAAAACATATAATAAACGAAACGCTAAAAATTTAGTTCAAGATGCCTAAACTAAGTATAATAACTGTAAACTTGAACAATGCCGTAGGTTTGGAAAAAACAATCCGGAGTGTAATTTCGCAAACATTTACTGATTATGAATATATAATAATCGATGGCGGAAGCACCGATGGGAGTGTGGAGGTGATAAAAAAATAAAATATGTCTTTACTAAAAGAGTTACCAACACCAAATAAAGATAAAAAGGGCTGGCCTTGGACAGAAGAAACGAACCCGAATATTTATGATAATAGTGTAGATTGGCCTAAAATCTCAATAGTAACACCATCATATAATCAAGGTAAATTCATTGAAGAAACGATACGTTCTATTTTATTGCAAAATTATCCAAATTTAGAATATATTATTATTGATGGAGGCAGTACTGACGAAACAATAGATATTGTAAAAAAATATGATAAATGGATAACTTATTGGGTGAGCGAGCTGGATAGAGGACAAAGTCATGCAATAAATAAAGGTATTGAAAAATGCACAGGCGATATTTTTAACTGGATAAATTCTGATGACTTTTTGTTACCACAAGCATTATTTTATATTGCTTCTTATTCTTGGGGAAATAATGTTGCAGCACTTATAGGCAGAGGTCATAAAATAAATTTTAAGGGATCAAGAATATATAGCCCTTTCCCACATAAAGTAAATACTGAGAAATTGATTGATTGGAATAATAATAATTTTATGCAACCGGCATGTTTTTTTAAAAGGTCTGTATTTGATAAAGTTGGTAAATTAGATGAAAACATTTTCGGTTGTTTTGATGTTGATTTATGGATAAGAATTTCACGGAAATTTAAATTTGACATACTTAATAAGGACATTGCTCATGCCTATATACATGAAAATGCAAAAACTGTTGGGAGTTCAGAAAAAGTAAAAATTGAAACTTATTTACTAATGGTTAAATATGGTAGATTTGATATTGCAAGTAAGTATGCTTTTGAGCTTGTAGAAGAGTTGGCTAATTATAAAAAAAAATACTTTGAAATAGAGAATAAAAAAATATTTGTACGTTTAAGGAAAGTTAAAGCTATGTTAAAAAATATAATTAAAAAAGTTTTAAGAAAATTATGAAAATACTTTTTGTGGCTAAGCCCCAAGAAAGCATATATACCGATGAATTGGCAGAATATCTGAGTGTAAACAATGATTTAACTTATAGTTTAGATAATTTTTGGGAAAGAAAAGGTAATTTTGATATTATTCATTTTCATTGGCCGGAAATATTAACTAAATGGAGAGTACCAACAGAATATGAATATCTTTTTATAAAAGATGTTTTACTACCATATTGGAAAAAAAAATCAAAGATAGTTATCACCAGACATAATATGTTTCCGCACTATCGAAAAAATCAAATATTTATAAAGTTATACGAATTGCTTTTTTCTTTTGCCGATGGAGTTATACACATGGGAGAATATTGTTATAATGATTTTTCAAAAAGGTATTTTAATTTAAAAAACTACAAATATTTGAAAAGAACAATTATTCCTCATCATGTTTTTGTCAGTTATCCTAATAATATTTCTAAAACTGATAGCAGAAAAAAGTTAGGTTTAAAACAAAAAAAATATATAATTTTATTTGCCGGTAATTTCAGAGATAAAGAAGAAGCAGATTTACTTTATAATGCATTTAATAAGGTTAAGATTAAAAATAAACTTTTAATATGTTTAAGATGGTGGGATTTTAATAATGAACCGCCTAAAAAGGAAATAAAAAGATGGTTAAAATGGAGATTTAGAACTCTAAAAATAAAGATATCTTCAAAATATTATTTTAAAAATATATTTGTTAAGAACAATGAATTGCAATTTTATGTAAATTCAGCTGATTTATTGGTTATTCCGAGAAAATCATTACTCAATTCGGCTATAATTCCATTAGCTTTTGCATTTAAAAAGCTTGTTGTAGCCCCGGAAACAGGCAATCTTACTGAAGTTATGAAAGCAACCAATAATCCTATATTTAAACCGGATAATATTGATTCTTTTATTTTTGCTATAAAAAAAGGGGAAAAACTATCAAAAACAAATTTAGGCAAGAAAAATTTCAGTTATGCACAAAAATATATGAATATAAACTATGCTATAAAAAAACATCTTGAATTCTATAACGTCCTTATTAATGAAAAATAAAGTAAAATGTTCAATAGTAGTAGCCAATTATAACAATGGAAGGTTTTTAGAGCAGCTAATTGAAAGTGTGCTAAACCAAACACATGCTAATTGGGAACTTATTATAACTGATGATGCTTCAACAGATAATTCTATCTCAATTATAAATAGGTTTTTATATGACAAAAGAATTAAGTTAATAGAACTAACTAAAAATCAAGGAGCTGCAAATGCGTTTAAAACAAGTATTGAAAATTCTTCCGGTAATATAATTGCAATGCTTGGCGCTGACGATGCTTTGAAAAAAAATGCGATAGAATTAATTGTTCAACAACACAATAGATATCCAAATGCGGCAATGATTATTGCAAATTTAATTTGTTGTGATGAAAATCTACAACCTACTGGTAAATATATAAAATTTTTTGAAATAGATGAAACCGACTCTTATATTAATTACTTCGGAATATCTGGATGGGATACGTTTAAAAGAACATTTTACGATAAAACCGAAGGTATAGACATTGATTTAAAAAGAGCAGTAGATCAGGATTTATATTTGAAAATGGAAGAGTTTGGAGAATTAAAACATTTTGATGAAAACCTTTATTTGTACAGAACAAACCCCAAGGGGATATCGCAACAGAACAATCAATCTTTTGCTCATGAATATAATTATCTTGCCATAATAAAAGCTTATAAACGAAGAAAAAAAACAGGATTTAAAAATTTATCAAAAAAGAAATATAAAAATGTTCTTGTAAATTATGAATATCTTAGAATAATTAATGATTATAAAAAAGGAAAATTTTATAAAGCTGATATAGAAATTAAAGAAACCTTTAAAAGTCTGTTGGAAAATAAAAAACTTAATAATATACAAGAATTTATTATATTTTTTAGTTTCCTTGATACAATAAGCAATTCTTATAATATCTTTTTTATAAAGAAAAAGTTGCTTACATCATTCTTCATTAAAAAAAAGTATAATTCTTATACTTTAAAAGCTCTATTTTATCCAAAAATAAAGGCTTATAAATACTTGAGTTATTATGAAACAATAAAAATAACTGTAAAATCCATTTTAAATTGGCAAGCAAAATGACAATTTTAGTAAAATTAAAAGTTTTAAAAAGAAGACTTAAAGGAAGCAGTAAATTAAAGACATTATTGTATAATTTATTTTATCATTTCTATAATTTCAGATTTATAGGAGCTTAGACTAGTGTGTATAAAAATATGAAGACTACTATAACAATTATATTTCCTGATATTCTTGGCGGAGTGGCGCAATTAGTAAAAAACTTGATTAGTTATTTTCCGGAAGGCAATTTTGTGTTTAATCTGATTTTGACTGAACAAAGCAATAAACAACATACTTCGGCTAATTATTTATTTAAGAGTTTTTCTGTTAAAAACTTTTATTATAATGCTTTTGAAAATAGATATTTTGTTCATAAAAGACTTGTAAAATTAATATCTAAAAATACTGATATTATAATAGCAAATGATTGGTTAGAGTTAGAAACAATTGCAACTCAAAAAGTAAATAAAAAAACAGTGTTTATTTTACATGGAGATTATGACTATTACTACGATTTAGCAATTAAGTATCAAGGTATAATAGATGTTTTTATTACTGTAAGTAAACATATAGAGAAAAAATTAATATTAAAACTTACGGAAAGAAGTAACGATATAAAATATTTAAAAAGCATTATTGCTGATCCGGATAAAGATTTACAACAGAAAAAAAGGAATAAGTTTAATGCAATTTTTGTAGGTCGTTTATCAGAAGAAAAGGGATACTTTGATTTAGAAACAATTGATGAATTTTTAAAAAAAAGGAATATAGTTATAAACTGGACAATTGTCGGAGCAAAAGTTTATAACGAAAAAAGATATAGTTGGCTACAACAAGATAATGTAAACTGGTTAGGAACTTTAAGTAATAAACAAGTCTTTCAAGAATATAACAAGAATACTTTTTTTATTTTCCCCTCAAAAGCCGAAGGGCTGGGGATGGTCATTGTTGAAGCGATGAAATGTGGATGTATTCCTTTGGTGAGTAAATTAGATGCAGGTATTCCTGAATTTGTTATTAATGGTAAAACAGGTTATATGATTGATATAGGAGATATTAATTCTTATGGATTAAGAATAATTGAGTTAGTTTTATCTGAAAGTAAAAGAATAAACATGTCAAACAATGCAATAAGTATTAGTAATAAATTATTCAATCCTAAAAAAAATGCCTATCAATATTATGTCTTATTAAACAATTTAAATAAGCAAAAAGCATCGTTAAAAATATATCCGAATATAAAGTTCAGCAAATTAGATAAGGAATATTTACCTAACTTTTTTGTTAAATTTGTACGAACAATTATTAAACACCCAAAAGTCTGATTTTATGCAAACAAACCCGCTCGTATCCGTTTTAAGCATTTTATTGCAATTTTTTTGAGTAGCATCTTATGAAATACAAAGTATTCAAATCGAAAAATCACATGTAAATTTTCGATTTAACTACTTCTTTGGAAATAATCAAATTTTAAGGTGTATAAAAACCTATACAATAGCGATATATTTTT
>Ga0256840_1004629_pt1 | contig 10209 bp, 10 predicted proteins | sample 355202metaG_FD_185969 | JGI IMG/M metagenome (GOLD analysis project Ga0256840, IMG submission 185969) | Hydrothermal vent microbial communities from Mid Atlantic Ridge, Atlantic Ocean - 355-202 | ecosystem: Environmental > Aquatic > Marine > Hydrothermal vents | place: Atlantic Ocean: Mid...
TCAAATGTACGCTCAAGTGGTGCTGATGAAGCAATCAAACTTGTACCACCACGTGATATGTCGCTAGAACGTGCGTTAGAGTGGATAGAAGATGATGAACTTCTTGAAGTAACACCTAAAAATATTCGTATTCGTAAAAAATATCTTACTGAGAGTGAAAGAAAACGTCATTCTCGTAAATAATACTTTTTTGCCCTATTTATAACTTTAATATACTTTAACGAGAATAGTATAAAGTTTCACTGCTTCATCACTTTTTTTTGTTATAATATTTTATATAAAAAAAGTGAGGAATATGATTGAAAAAAATAAAATCTCAAGATTTTCAAAATGAACTTATGTTAATTCGTAAAAATATTAATTTAGCAAGTAGTAATGTAGAAAAAAATGCAATAGTCGAGGAATTTGTTTGTTCTTTGCTTGATGCAGAATTCAGCTCTTTATGGTTTTATGATCAAAAGAGTCTTACACTTATAAGAGAGCGTGCAGATAAAAACCAAAGAGAACTATCTCTTGATGTAAAAAGCGGAATCATCTACAAATGTTTTATGACGCAAAAGGGTGGTATTTATAACTATTTAGCAAGTGATAAAGATTATGTTGCAACTGTTGATAACCCTGATAATATTAAAATCAAATCAAAAATTATCTTTCCTTTATTAAATGATAAAAAATTAGTTGGTATTGTAACGGCATATACATCTATAAAAAAAGCTAAAAAATTTACTCAAAAAGATATGCAACTTTTAGAGTCAATACAACCTTTCTTGCTAAATGCTTTGTGTGCAATACATAATTTAGATATATGCGTTAGGAATGAAATAGTTCAAAAAACTTTTCAAAATGTAGATGTTGCAAATGAAAAGAGCAAAAGCATCGGAGATGAAAGTGTACAAGTAATGGCAAACTTTATTCATGACATACGTACACCAGCGAATACCTTACAAGGTTTTTTAGAGCTCTTAGAGAATCAGATAGAAGATAAAAGACTTAAAGAGTATCTGCACAATGCAAAAGAGAGTGCAAATTTTATAAACAATCTTACAAGCTCTATGTTGGAACAGATAAAAATGAAAACACAAAAAGATCAATCAAATATACAGGAGATTGAGAGTATTGTGTTTTTTACAAATATTGCGGATATGTTTATATCTAACATGTATGCTAAAAATATTGGTTTTAATATTTTTATAGATCCTTTAATGCCAAAAAGTATTAAAATTGATCAGTTAAAACTTAAGCGTACATTGATGAATCTTTTAAGTAATGCTTATAAGTTTACCCCAAATGGTAAAAATATAGAATTTTCTATAACTTATAACACACAAACAAAACATTTGAATTTTGTTGTGAAAGATGAAGGTATAGGCATAGCTAAAGAGAAACAAGAAGAGATTTTTAAAGCTTTTAAACAAGCTGAAGAGAACACATCTATACTGTATGGAGGTACTGGCTTAGGACTTTCTATATGTGCTGAATATGTAGCCAATTTAGGAGGAGAATTAAAAATAAAGAGTGAATTTGAAAAAGGAACGCAGTTTTCATTTGAACTTACACCGGAGATTGTTGTAGAAAAAAATTCTTTTACTCCAGTTGTGAATAAAAATTTAAAAGTTACTGTTTTAATGCAAGAAAAAAATAATTTTAGTATTATGAATATAGTGCGTTATATGATACGACTCGGTATTAAAAAAGAAAATATTCTAGCAGTGTCGAAAATTAAAGATATACCAAAAGATACAACAAATCTTATCCTTTTTCAAAATAAGATGCCGACAGAAGCAAAAGAGTTACCTAAAGATAAAAACCTTAAAGTATTATTGGTAGAAGAGAAATTGTTTTCAATTTCAAGTGAAGAATTACCGGAAGAATGGAATTTTATTTCTCAGTATGGAAATATTATAAATAAATTATATCAGTTTATAAGTGTCCAAAAGATGCCAAAAGTGTTGCTTGTAGATGATGACAAAACAAGTATTATGCTTTTAGAACGGATTCTTGAAACTGAATATTGCGAGACTGAGAGTGCAGATAATGGAAAAATTGCTCTTGAGATGTTACTTGATTCACATAAGAGAAAAAATCCTTATTCTATTGTATATATAGATAACAATATGCCACTTATGAGTGGAAAAGATGTTATGAAGCATTTAAGAGAGTTTGAAAAGGATAATAACCTTTCTCGAATATATGCGGTATCAACATCAGGTGATCTTATTGACACTCAAAGTGAAAGCGGAAAAGATTTTGATTTGTATATTGGTAAGCCATTTAGAGTGGATGAGATTAGAAAAGCATTAGTTCATGAAAAGGAGAAAAAATGACAAAACCAGAACCAACAGATGTAGAGCATGAAGTAAAAAATATTGATTTGATTGTATCAAAATCGGATGAAAAAGGGAATATTACTTATGTAAACCCTATTTTTATAAAAATATCGGGCTATTCACAAGCTTCGTTACTTGAGAAACCTCACGCAATATTACGTCATCCTGATATGCCAAAAGTGATTTTTAAGTATTTGTGGGAAAATATTCAGCAGGGAAAAGATATAGTTGCTTATGTCAAAAATCTTTGTGCTGATGGTGGGTACTATTGGGTACTTGCAACTGTTAAGATGGCAAAAAATCCAGATGGATCGTTTCGTAACTATATGTCTACTCGAAGAAAGATTACAGAGAGTGCAAAAAATACCATTAAAAAACTCTATGAAAATTTGCTTTTAATTGAAAAAAATGAGGGAGAAATGGCTGCGGAATCTGCATTTGAGAAATTTTTAGAAGAGAACGCTTTAAATGAAAGTGAAGCGTTCAATACATATATGAAAAATTTAAATAAATAGGGAGATTAAAGATGATAGATTTTGACACAAAAATGAAAAAATTACGTAGTGTACACGGATATTTGGGTTCAGCAGTTTTGAACTATTCAGGAGAAACACTGTATTTGGATGAAGAGAATACAGGTGCTGATATAGCGTATGCTTCTGCTATTTTTAATGATTCTTTTCGTCAAATTAATGAAGCTTCTTTGGATGTTGGTTTTAGTGACATTTCTTCTTTTGAGACAAAAACAGAAGATGGACATGTATTTTTAATGAAAAGTGCGGGTAGTTTAAGTGAAAATACACATGCAAAAATAGATATCTTTTGTATATTTCGTGATGATGGGAACATTGCTCTTGCTAAGATGATCATCGATAAATCATCGCAGGCTATTTCATCAGAATTAGAAAATCTGTAAATAAAACCGATGAAGAAGATATATCTTATAGCAAGTGCTAAAGCGGAAGATTTCTCTGCTGTTACTGAAGATTATGAAAGAGCTATTTGTAAACAAGGGTATAAAGATATTAATACGATAGGTTCTTATCTTTTACTACGGGGTATATCTCCTGATATTATTTTCTCAAGTTACGCATTAAGAGCACAGCAAACAGCTGTAGAACTAGCTGATCGTTTGAAGTTTAATGGCGTAAAGTATTTTCTAGAAGAGTTGTATTATTCTCCTTACAGTGACCTTGTAAATATTATTAAGGTACAAGATAATATGATGGAAAGTATATTTATAATTGGGCATAATCCACAACTTAATGTAGTGTGTAATTATTTTGCAGTTCAAAAGATAGCTAAAATTCCTTCGATGGGTATTGTTTCTTTGATTTTTGATACTAATAATTGGTCAGAGGTAGAGCAAAACAAAGGGAATTTGGATTTTTTTATCTATCCTAAGCAATTTAAGTACTATATGCCTAAACAGATTCAAGCTGTATTAGCGCGATAGATATTTATCAATTTTAATCCTTTTAAGCTTTTTTTCTGCGTTGACAAAAATATCTTTTGACTGTAGTTGCTGTTCTTGAGTAGAGACATGTATCGTATAGCTACATGTAAAATTTATTGTATCTTCTTGCGTGTATAAAAGGGGATGTTTACTAATCTCTGATTCAAGTGTTTCTATTAGGGTTTGGATATATTTTTTGCTAGTATCTGCTTCAAATATGATGGCAAATGTATCTCCTTGTAGGCGTATTACTTCTTCACAAGGATTGCTTAATTGTTCTAGGATTGTACTAAGATGTTTTAAAAGCATGTCTGATGCATGAGCACCATACTCTTCATTTATATGGGAAAAGTGATCAATATCAATTAGTGCAAAAACGACTTTATTACTTTGAACGCGAAGTTTATCTAGTTGTTTTAAAAAATAGTGATAGTTAGGTAAACCAGTAAGTGTATCATGTTCACTGACATATTCCAGCTCTTTTTCTATTTGCTTGAGGTAACTTACATCCTGTGCTATAAAAATATTGTGAACAATTTGGTTTTTTCTATTTGTCAGAGGAATGATGTCAACATGAAAAAAAACCACTTCTCCAAAGGAGTTACGTGCACTAAATATATGGCTTTCTTGCAGTTGTGATTGTTTTTGAGGATGAAAGAAATGAGAAAAATGATTGCCGATAATTTTTTCTTTTTCAAGGTTAAAAAAATGACTGCATACATCATTTAACTTGATGATAAGACCATCGAGATTAACATGAAAAACAAGAAGTCTTTTATTAATTTGTTGATAATAAAGATGTTCATTTTTTTCTTCACTCATTTCATAAATAAGCATTTTTTTGTTGATCTCTTGTATCATATGAGCGTAATTTGCTGTTTGTAGTGATTTTTCCTGCATATAAGCAATAAATAAAGAGGTGTTTTTTTTATCTTGAAAAGAGGAAATATCAATATCATAATGGATATTTTTTTTAAGAACCATAGGGATTTCTAATTTTTTATTTGATTTATTTAATTTTAATATCTCTTCTTCCATTCCTACAAGTTCCCAAAGATAATGCCGTATATCCTGACCTATTATTAACTCTGCTTTACTTGATTCTAAAATTAAAAAATTTGTATCAAAAACGATATAAGAGAGTGCATTTTTATCACATAAAAGTTTAAGAAGTTGTGTTTGCATTTTTAGAATTCTTTTGCTATTGCTGTATGGAGATCTAAAAACAATTCTTCTACTGCATCTCCATTTTTTGCAGAAGTTTTTAATACATTTATGATTGACTCATCAAAATTTTTTAATTTTAATATTTCTTCGTCACTTAAACTGTGTGGAATATCGCTTTTATTAAGGGCTATACATAAAGGTGCATCTTTGATAACTTCATGGCAGAGCCGTATATGCCCCTTAATTTGCTCTATTGTATCTTCACGCAGTAAATCGGCAACAATAATAAACCCTTTGGCTCCAAGAAGATATTGTTTAAAAATAGGTTTAAATTCAGTATGACCTTCTATATCCCATATCATGATAGTAGCATTGTCTATTGTTTTTTTTGAGATGCTTACTCCAATGGTGCTGAGATACTCTTCACTAAAAGAGTTTTCAACAAATCTTCTTATAAGACTTGTTTTTCCAACACCAAAATTTCCAATAAGTACAATTTTGTAGCTAAACATTATGGCAAATTTCTTTGAAGTGAAATATGGATACGTCGTGCCTCGTAAGAATTTTTTTGTGGATCTATGCCTGGTGGAGGTATATCATAGATTTTTGTAATTATGTGGTTTTGAAGCTTATTTTTTTGAGTCAAAAAGTTTTGGATATTTTCAAGACGTTTTTTAGCTAACAGTTTGTTTGTTTTTTTATCTCCTATCATATCACTGTATGCTTGGAGGAGAACGGTAGCATTTGTATCACTTTTATTTATGTCTTGTATGATATTTGTAAGTTTTGTTATCGCATCTGCGTTGAGTGTGATAGAAGCAGTGTTGAAATGAATATCTGTTTTTATTTTTGGTTTAAACACCTTTAGGGAATCTTTTATATTTTCTATACCAGGGATCTTCTGGAGCTCATTTTTTAGAGTTTTATAGAGACTTTGATTGGCGAGAGTGCCAAAAATATAAAGAGTGCTATAATCAAATTTATAGCCGATATGGGTATTTTTTATTTGATTAAATCCTTTCAGGAGATAAGCAATATTGTTACTGACTTGAAAAGGATCTGTTAGTGTTGGCAAAACAGTTACTTTGTTATCAAGTTTATTAATACCGTCAATCTTTTCAACCAATTTTTCAAGCAGATTTTTATGGTACACAAAAGGAACTTTTCCTTTGAGTGTGAGTATGGCATTTTTAATGTTAACATTAATTTTGTAAGGTGTAAGTGCAGGAGTCTGTTCTATCATTTGTTGTACTTGTTTCTCAAGATTTTTATCTATATAATCTTCATAGAAAAGATACCCAAACCATCCTATAAGTATAAGAGGAAGTATCCAAATAAGAGGATGTGTTTTGTTCGTTTTTTCATTGTTGATTTTTTTATGAGCAAGTAATGTTTTGAGAATTTCTTGGAGTTTTTCTATCGGTATGTTTTGGGTATTTCCTTGAAAAGATTGGATACTTTCACCATATTTAAGAACAATCTTTTCTAAAACTCGACGGATATCTTGGTAAGTTTGTGTGTATGCGGCACCTTCAACAATCACAGCCAAGTAACTGTGCCCGCTTGCTTCTATAATAATTTTATTGCCACCATATTCAATTTCACCGAGTTCATTATTTGGGGTATCTACACTAATCCAATCATTGACAAAACTACGAATTGCAGTCATCATGGAGGCGAGCATATCTGGATCACTAAGTTTGTTTGTTTCATCTTCAGCTTGTGTTAGTAATATGCCACTCTCTTTGTGGATAAGTAGTGCTGCTTTTATTTTTGCATGACTGCTTTCTTGAAGGAGGAGATCACATTCGCTGACCCCTTTGATTTTTGCTTTTATTTTTCGTTTTATAGCTTGTGTGGAGAGTCCATTTTGAATTTGTGTATTTATTTTATTAAAGAGTTCTTCTAAACTTTTAGTTACAAATTTACTGATCATATTACCCATCACAGGATAAAGTGCATCAACAATATCATCTTTTTGTGATTTAATTTGTTCACGGATGGCACCCCCTATGAGTGGTGCTATTTGTGAGGCTATCTTGTCACCGGAGTTTTCAAAATTTTTATCAATTAAGCGATTGACAACAGGAGAGAGCGCTTTTTCGAGTGCTTTTTCTTCCGTGTTATTTTGCTTCTCTTGTGACATCTGGAAACTTATCTATTCTTTTTCTTGTGGTGCGAGTGAGAGTTGTTGATTAATTTGTGTCCCTTTCATTGTCATTGCAGCTTCCATGAGAATATCAGCAGCATCATCACGTGAAAGTTTGATACCATTCATCTCAGAAATTTTTTCATTGAGTGCCTGAAGCACTTCATCTTTAAGATTATCCATGTCATTTCTTAATGCTGTATTGTTTTCAATTTGTTGTTTTTGGAGCTGTTCTCTTTTTGCATTCAGTTCTTCTTCCATAATATCCATGGAACTTTGAAGGCGTTTCTCTTGTTTGAGTGCTGCATCTCGTACATCAGAAAATTCATTTTGCTGTTGTGTAATAATATTTTTCATTTTTTTTGAGATAGTTTCAAGTTCACTCTCTATTCTGAAATTAAAATCATTTTGTGTCTGTTCAATCTTTTTGCGCATCTCACTGTGGATTACTTTTATTGATTCTTCGAGCTTTTCAAATTTTTCCTTAAGTTCACGAGCTTGTGATCCAAAAAGAATTTCACGAATTTGATCAACATTGCCGAGTTGTGAAATATCATTTTCTTTTTTTTTATTCTCTTTTTGCATTTTTTTTGTCCCTTTATTGTGTATACAGATTGCATATTTTCAATGATTATAGTGCATTATACTTAATAATATAATTAATTTATGAAGTATTTGATATAATTGATACATTTTATTTTGTTGGATTGTAATGGTATCAAATTTTCGTGTAAAAGCAAGTAAAGATATAGAAAAATCTTTTGAACTACAAGAGGTGTTTTCATCAATAGCCCATCAGTGGAGGCAACCTCTTTCAGAAATAAACTCTATCATTAGTACACTCGATAACAGACTTTATGAACTTCGTATTGAGGATGCTCTTTTGACACAACAGCTTCAAGAGATTGAGAAGATTACAAAAAAAATGTCACAAAGCGTGGATGATTACCGGTATCTTTTCCATTTTCAATGTGAACAAGTGTATTCGCTCAACACCCTTATTAAAGAAGTGGAACAAGAGTGCTACACTGATTTGCAAAAGCATGGTGTTGTTTTAGATATAGAGATGCAAAATAACATTGAATTTTTTAAAGAAAAACAACTCTTAAAACAGGTACTGATTACATTAATTAATAATGCAAGGGATGCTTTGGTTTTGCGAAATATTTACAAGCCACAGATAGGGTTGAAACTTTATGCAGAGGATAATCATATTTTTATTAAAGTATATGATAATGGGGGTGGAATGAGCAAAAGTGTTATGGAAAAAATTTTTGAACCAACTTTTACGACAAAGCACCATTCTGAGGGTACGGGACTTGGACTCTATAGAGTGAAGCAACTATTGCAGGAGAGGTTTCAGAGCTTACTTGATGTAAAAAATGTAGAGAGTGGTGCCTGTTTTAGTATAATACTCCCAAAGGATTACACTAATGGATGAACAAATATATAAATACAGTGTGTTGTATATAGAAGATGATGATGCTGTAAGGGATAATTATATGCAGTATCTCAATCGTTTTTTTGAAAAGGTGTATGAGGCAAAAAATGCAGAAGATGCATATAAAATGTATAAAAAATATAAACCTGATATTCTTCTTATTGATATACAGCTTCCCAAACAAAGTGGGATAGATTTTTTACGTGAGATTCGTCGATTTGATCATACTGTTCGAGCTGTTATGCTGACAGCGATGAGTAGTGTGCAAACTTTAATAGAAGCGACAGAACTTAAGCTGACAAAATATCTTGTCAAACCTATAACTAGAGATGAACTCAAAACTACTTTAAAGATGGCGGTGGATGAAATTATTAATTTTACAACATATTCAAATCGTATTATCCATATCAGAGAGTCTTGTTATTGGGAACAAGATAGAGAGAAACTGATTTATAATGACAAGGAAGTTTTTTTAACACGCAAGGAAAGGGAACTCTTGGTATTGCTTTTTTCAAATTTAAATAAAGTGTTGAAAAGCGAAGATATTATTTATGAACTTTGGTATGATTATGATACAGTAAAAATATCTTCTTTAAAAACACTTATAAAAACTATTCGCAAGAAGCTTCCAGAGGATACGATTAAAAATGTTTTTGGTATTGGTTATACTGTTGAATTGTAATGGTTTTATGGGTTTACAAAGGTTTTGATGCAGATGTCTTTAAAAAAGAGGTAAAATAATTTATAATTCTTTTTTCAAGCCAGTATGAAGGTGAATAAAAAGTGCCACCAATAAATCCAACATGCCCTCCATTTTCACTTATCTCCATCTTTATCATATCAGAGAGTTCTGATGGTAAGGGTAAAATTTTGGGAGTCATAAAGGGATCATCTTTTGCATGAATGATAAGGGTGGGAATCTTAATATCTTTTAAATACTGTCTGCAACTTGATTTTTTATAATACTCCTCTGCAGAAGAAAAACCGTGAATCGGAGCTGTATAGGCATCATCAAACTTCCAAAAACTTGTCAACTTTTTTATCTCATTTTTTTTGAGATTTATAAGTTCCTCCATGGCAAATGTATCATATTTCTTTTCTAAATCATGTTGTAAATCCATGAGTAAAAGTTTTTGATAAAATTTTGAAAAACCTCTGTTCATATGTGTAGCACAAACATCCAAAAGCATAGGGGCTGATACGGCAACGGCTGCGGATAGTTTACATGTAAACTGTTTTTCGCCTAGAAGTTTTAAGAGCATATTTGCACCGAGAGAGAAGCCGACTGCAAATAGCTTAGCTTGAGGATATTTTTGTGAAAGAGCCTGTATGTATTCATAAGCATCTTGGGTATCACCGCTGTGATATGACCTTGGTTTGAGGTTTTGCTTGCCCGAACAGCCTCTAAAGTGCATTACTACACTGCTGAATCCTGCCTCTTTGAGTTCTTTCATCGTTCCTTGAATATAGGGCGATTTGTACGAACCAGCAAGTCCGTGAAAAAGAATGACTGTGGGAGTCTCGTTTTGGTGATTATCAATTTTTTGCCAGTAACATTCAATAAAATCTCCATCACTGAGTCTGAATTCTTCTATTTCAAAATTTGAAAAAGGAAGTTTTCTAAAAATACTGGCATAAACAGTTTGAAGGTGTCTATTTTTTAATCCAA
>Ga0256840_1004630_pt1 | contig 10209 bp, 11 predicted proteins | sample 355202metaG_FD_185969 | JGI IMG/M metagenome (GOLD analysis project Ga0256840, IMG submission 185969) | Hydrothermal vent microbial communities from Mid Atlantic Ridge, Atlantic Ocean - 355-202 | ecosystem: Environmental > Aquatic > Marine > Hydrothermal vents | place: Atlantic Ocean: Mid...
ATGAAACGTGAAGTGGACAGAGTGACTGAACATTTACAAGCACTGGGCTTTAATGCGGCAGGACTTCATGGTGACCTAGAACAGCGTGACAGAGAAGCAGTCATAAAAGAGTATAGACGTGGACAGACTAAAATCATGGTAGCCACAGATGTTGCAGCACGTGGGTTAGATGTAAAAGACGTAAGCCACGTGTTTAACTTTCATATACCATTTGACCCTCAGTCATACGTACACCGCATAGGACGTACAGGACGTGCAGGTAAAAGTGGACAAGCCATTACTTTGGTGACCACAGAAGAGTTTAGAGAACTTCAGCGTATACAAAAAGAAGTAGGAGCAGAGATGCGATTGGCTACTTTACAAGGTGGCGAAGGACTTGATGACACGGGACGTGAACATCTAGCAGAACAGATACGTGACATACACATCCATAACGATGCGTCTGATATGTTAAGCTATATGGATGAGATGGATAAAGACTTACTTCTTGAAAAACTCATGTCTCGTCTTATAGCGCAAGAAAAACAACATATAGGCACACAAATAGGCTTTGACCAAAAAACGGTAGATGAGATGATAAAAGGTTATTCTATGGAGCAAAAGGCAACACGCAATAACAATAGGAGACGAAAACGAAGATAATTCATTTTTTTTAACTCCTATCAAGCAAAAATGTTTTAAAATTTAGGCATTAAATTAATAGAAGGTCGGCAGATATTATGGAAATTAACTTAGTAGAAGAAGGCATAAAATTTATGGCTTTGGGGATGACAATTGTTTTTGCCTTCCTCTTGGTACTTGTTCAAATCATGAAGTTGCAAGCAAAACTCATTAACAAGTTCTTCCCAGAAAAAGCACCAGAAGCACCAGCTAACGCTAATAATGCTACACAAGAAGCCCATCATGTTGCTGCCATCGTTGCAGCAGTCACTGAATTTAGAAAACAATCATAACACAAGGTACACTACATGGCTAAAAAATATATTGATGTAATGGATACAACTTTTAGAGACGGATTTCAGTCTGTCTTTGGTGGTCGTGTCCTTATGGATGACTTTTTCCCTGCAGTAGAAGCAGCGAAACAAGCAGGAATTACACACTTTGAATTTGGTGGTGGAGCTAGATTCCAATCACTCTACTTCTATTTACAAGAAAATGCATTTGATATGATGGATGGTTTTAGAGAAATCGTAGGACCTGAAGCAAACTTGCAAGTACTTTCACGTGGTATTAACACAGTAATGCTTGACACAGGAAGCCGAGAGATGATAGACCTTTTTGCAAAAATGTTTGCAAAACATGGTACAACAACGGTAAGAAACTTTGATGCACTCAATGATGTAAATAACCTTGCCTTTTCTTCTGAGATGATTAAAAAGCATGGTATGAACCATGAAGTGGTAGTGACTATGATGGACTTGCCACCTGGATGTAAAGGTGCTCATGATGTAGCCTTTTACGAAAAAACATTGAGAAATATTTTAGATTCTGGTGTAGATTTTGACTCTGTTTGTTTTAAAGATGCTTCTGGAACAGCTAATCCACATAAAGTGTATGAAACCATTTCCATGGCTAGAAAGCTTTTGGGTGATGCTACACATCTTAGACTCCATACTCATGAAACTGCAGGTGTTTCTGTAGCAGCATATCTTGCAGCACTTGAAGCAGGAGCAAATGGTATTGACTTAGCGGCATCACCCGTATCTGGTGGGACATCTCAACCAGATATTTTGACGATGCTTCATGCGACTAAAGGTACAAACTATAATCTTGGTGATTTAAAGTTAGAAAAAGTATTGAAATATGAAGAGAGAGTAAAAGAATGCTTGTCTGAATATATGATACCACCTGAAGCGACACAAGTATCTCCTCTTATTCCATTTTCTCCTATGCCTGGTGGGGCGTTAACTGCCAATACGCAGATGATGAGAGACTCTGGTGAGTTAGGTAAGTTTGATCAAGTGATTGCTGCGATGAAAGAAGTCGTTGAACGTGGAGGTTACGGTACATCTGTGACACCTGTGTCACAGTTTTACTGGCAACAAGCCTATGCCAACGTGATGTTTGGTCCATGGAAGCAAATTGCTCCAGGGTATGGACGTATGGTACTTGGTTACTTTGGTAAAACACCAGTTGAAGCAGATAAAGAGATCATTGAACTTGCATCTCAAAAGCTTAAACTAGATCCAACGTCTGAAAATCCTTTAGACATTGCAGATAGAGATGAAAATAAATCTATCGCTCATTGGACTAAGGTCTTAGAAGATGAAGGCTTAGAAACTTCTGATGAAAATATATTCATTGCAGGTGCTTGTGATCAAAAAGGTATTGCGTTCTTGAAGGGTGAAGGCCCTCTCATGGTTAGAAAAGGTAAAAATAATTGTAGTGGAGATAGTGAAATGGCAGGAAATTATACAGTAGTAGTAGATGGTAAACAATACAGCGTTCAAGTAGCAGAGGGTGAAGGTGATATCCAAATAGCACCTTCAACATCATCAGCTCCAGTAGCAGCAGCTCCATCTGGACCTGTAGGTGCAGGAAGTGTTGAGATAAACTCACAAACACCAGGTAATGTATGGAAAATACTTAAAAATCCAGGTGACACAGTTGCAGAGGGTGATACAATCATGATTCTTGAAGCGATGAAAATGGAGATAGATATTACAGCTCCTCAAGCAGGTAAAATAGCGTCTATTAACGTGAATGTGAACGATTCAGTAGCGGACGCTCAACTTTTAGCCACAATGGAGTAAGCATGAAGCTTGTCAAACAACTTTTATTTTCTGCACTGTTTGTCTTTGCATTGTTTAACAACGTTGCGACTGCAAATACACAAGCAGCGTCAGCAACTGCACCTATGACACAAGAAGAATTAAGAGCCAAAGAAAAAGCAACGTATAAACCTCAATCCGTAACAGAATTGATTGTTGCATTTTTTGGAACAACAGGTCTTGATGCTATGATTAATCCTGTTGAAGGATTAAAAGATGCTCATGGAGTAGAAATATCTACCTTTGCTCAAAGTTGGGGACGTGCAATTATGTTTATAATAATATTTGTACTCTTTTATTTAGCCATAGCTAAAGGATTCGAACCACTACTTCTTTTACCTATCGCATTTGGTGGGTTACTTGCCAACATACCTATAGCCGATATGGCAGCTCCTGGGCATATGCTAGGCATTATTTATGAAATGGGGATAGCCAATGAGTTCTTTCCTCTTCTTATATTTATGGGTGTGGGGGCTATGACGGACTTTGGGCCGTTACTCTCTAACCCTAAAACAGCTCTTCTTGGTGGAGCTGCTCAGTTTGGTATATTTGGTTCACTAGTAGGTGCTGCAGCACTTTCACAGTACACAGGTATGGTTGACTTTACCTTACAACAGTCAGCTGCCATTAGTATTATTGGTGGTGCTGATGGGCCCACGTCTATCTTTATTGCTTCTGCACTAGCACCTGAACTTTTAGGGGCTATTGCGGTGGCTGCGTACTCATACATGGCGTTGGTACCAGTTATCCAACCACCTATAATGATAGCGTTAACGACTAAAGAAGAACGTCAAATTGTGATGAAGACAACGAGAAAGGTTAATAGACTTGAAAAACTTATTTTCCCTCTCGTGGTTATTATGATGATCGCATTGATTCTTCCAGATGCTGCACCACTTATGGGCTCATTTGCTTTTGGTAACTTTGCAAAAGAGTCAGGTGTTGTTGATAGACTTTCAAATGAGATGCAAAACTCGTTGATAAACATGGTAACTATCTTTTTAGGATTTGGTGTAGGTATGACACTTCAAGCAGATAAGTTCCTTGTGGCTGAGACTATGGGTATTATGGTCATTGGTCTTCTTGCGTTCTCAGCAGGAACAGCAGCAGGTGTACTTATGGCTAAAGTGATGAATAAGTTCTCAAAAGAGCCTATCAACCCTCTTATAGGTGCAGCAGGGGTCTCTGCTGTACCTATGGCAGCAAGGGTGGTAAGTAAAGTAGGTTCAGATGCTAAACCTGGTAATATTTTACTGATGCATGCTATGGGACCAAATGTGGCAGGTGTTATCGGTTCTGCTGTTGCAGCGGGTGTTTTATTGTCCATATTCAAATAAAATTAAGGGCAAGGCGATACAATCGCTTTGTACTTAAGTTTTTAAAGTATAAGTCAAAAAATACAGTTTTTTGACTTATGCTTTAGCATTAAATTTACTATCTACAAAGAGGATATAATGAGTACCAAAACACCTAATGGGCTTGATAAACTAGGATTAAAAAACATCGGAGATGTTTACTACAATTTAAGTTATGATGAATTACAAGCACACGAAGTAAACTCAGGAGAGTGTAAAATCTCTACATCAGGCACAGCCATGTGTGACACAGGTATCTTCACAGGACGTAGTCCCAAAGATAAATATTTTGTTGACCAAGCACCTTCAAATGAACATATTGCTTGGGGTGATGTAAATGCAAAAATAGATAAGAAGATTTATGATGAACTTCTTGACCTTACTTTAACACAACTTTCTGGTAAAAATATTTATGTAACTGATGTGTATGCAGGAGCTTCTGCTGCTTCTAAGCGTTCAGTACGGTTCATCTCTGAAGTAGCATGGCAGGCACATTTTGTTAAAAATATGTTTATCCGTCCAACAGAGTCTGAACTTGAAAGATTTGAACCAGACTTTACAGTCTACAATGCCTGTAAAACAGTTAATGAAAAATACAAAGAATATGGTATGAATTCTGATGTATATGTTCTTTTTAATATTGAAGAGAATGTCTCTATCATTGGTGGTACATGGTATGGTGGTGAAATGAAGAAGGGTATCTTCTCTATGATGAACTATTGGTTACCACTTGAAGGTAAACTGTCTATGCACTGTTCTGCAAATGTTGGAGATGACGAAGATGTCTGTCTTTTTTTTGGACTCTCAGGTACAGGTAAAACAACACTTTCGACGGATCCTAAACGTGCATTAATAGGTGATGATGAACATGGGTGGGATGACCATGGTGTCTTTAACTTTGAAGGTGGATGTTACGCTAAAGTTATTAACCTTGATGAAAAATCAGAGCCAGAGATTTATGGGGCTATTGTTAAAGATGCATTACTAGAAAATGTTGTCTGTGATAACAATGGTAAGGTAGACTATGAAGATGGTTCTAAAACTGAGAACACACGTGTTTCTTACCCTATAGAACACATCGCCAATCATAAAGAAGATTTACAAGCGGGTCACCCAAATAACATCATCTTTTTATCAGCTGATGCATTTGGTGTCTTACCTCCTGTGTCTAAGCTTACGAAAGAACAAGCTATGTACTACTTCCTTTCTGGGTACACAGCAAAAGTTGCTGGAACAGAAAGAGGTATCACTGAACCAGTTGCTACTTTTTCTGCTTGTTTTGGTGAGGCATTTTTACCCTTGCACCCAACGAAGTACGCTAAGTTACTTGGTGAGAAGATAGACAAACACAACGTAAATGTATACCTTGTTAACACAGGTTGGACAGGTGGCCCATACGGTGTAGGTAAACGTATGAGTATTAAAGACACAAGAGCATGTATAGATGGTATTTTAAATGGTTCTATCAACGATGCTGAGTTTGATACACTTCCTTTGTTTAACTTACAAATACCTCAAACACTTGATGGTGTTAAAGACAACAAAGTACTCAACCCAAGAGAAACATGGGAAAACAAAGCTGAGTATGATGCCATGCTTAAAAAGCTTGCAGCTATGTTCCAAGAAAACTTTCACCGTTATGATGACAATGGTGGAGAGTTTGACTATGCTTCTGCTGGTCCACAAGTCTAATACTTCTAAGTCTATCTTATGTTAACTATAAGATAGACTTTCTCCTTTTTAATGAAATTTTCTGTATACTGCGATTACTTTAACATGTCAAGGAGACAATATGAACGTCAATAAAATTAGAGCATTCTGTAGACCATTTAGAATCGTTATCGGTTCAGCACTTATCGGTTATGGTGTGTATAGTGGAAACCAATGGTTTTATTTAGGGGTTATCCCTCTTATCGCTGGACTTGTAAATTTCTGTCCACTTTGTATCATCACTAAAAAGTGTGATATCGAGGCAAAATAAATTTCAGGAGAGTTTGACTCTCTTGATTTTCTACATTTATCGCCATATCAACACTTTTAACTTTTAATCAAGTATAATTCCAAAAGTATTATTTTGTATTACAACTTTTAAGGACACATCATGGATAAACTCACAGACTATTTAGCCAAACATCACCATGATGAGCTACACCCTTCTGAAATAGCAAATCTTCTTAAAGATTTAGATGACAAAAACTTTTCCATTGCTGTACAGTCAATACCTAAAGAACTCATCGCAGATGTTGCGTTAGAGTTACCTGATAGGTATTTTGAAGATGTACTGGAGTCTTTTACGCCTCAAGAGATTGCTGAGTCTTTGACAGAGATGGAGTCTGATGACCAAACAGACTTTATACAAGAACTTGAAGAACGTGATGAAGAGATGGCAAAAGAGGTCTTTGATGAGCTAGATTCAGAAGACCAAGCTGACATTTTACAGCTTAAGCAGTATGATGAAGACGAGGCTGGTGCCTATATGCAAGTTGAAGTCTATACCGCTGGACTTGAGCAAAATGTGCATGATGTCATAAACGATTTTGCCACCTTACGTCGTAATGATGAGTTGGAAAATGTTAACTATTTATTTGTCACAGATAAAGAGAAAAAACTACGTTACGGGGTAGGGCTTGACAATCTACTCACATTTAATTTTAATAAAACACTCAAAGAAAACATAGAAGCGTCACCTGAAAAGTATAAACCGGTTACTGCCATAGACCATGAAGACATTTATGACGTGGTACAACGTTTTCAAGAGTATGATTTGAACTCCATGCCTGTGGTTGATGAAGAGGGGCTTCTTTTAGGGCGTATTACCTCTGATGATATTTATGATATTATCAATGAACAAGCAACCGACCAAATGTATAACCTAGCAGGTGTCAATGATGATGCAGAAGAAGATGAAGATATCTTTAAAGCAGGGAAGGCTCGTGCTATTTGGCTTTCTGTTAACCTCATAACCGCTATCGCAGCATCTTTGGTGATAGGACTTTTTGAAGAGACCTTACAAAGCATGGTTGCCTTAGCTATTTTGATGCCCATAGTCGCATCTATGGGAGGTAATGCAGGTACGCAGAGTCTGACTGTTGTAGTACGTCAGTTGGCTCTGGGTGACATTGCTAAGCACGATGCATTTCGTACCATAAAAAAAGAGGTGTTACTCTCACTTGTAAATGGACTCTTTTTTGCTATAATCATGGGAATCATAGCCTCAATCTGGTTTGACAAGGGAATGCTTGGCATTGTTATTGCCCTTTCTATGATTATAAACCTCCTCTCAGCAGGATTTTTTGGCTCTATGGTACCATTGGTGCTTAAGAAGTTAGATGTTGACCCTGCCATTGGTAGTACCGTCATCTTAACAACAGTGACCGACGTAGTTGGTTTTTTTAGTTTTTTAGGGTTAGCGACCCTTATATTATTGTAAGGATTTTTTTAGTCATATGGACTTGTTACTTTTATACTTTTTTGCCGCGGTGATTATCTCTTTTGTTTGCTCTGTTTTGGAGTCTGTGTTACTTTCGGTCAATATGCCCTACATCTCTGTACTCGAAAAAGAGAGTCCAAAAGTTGGTAAACTACTCAAATCGCATAAAACAAATATCAATATTTCTATTGCGTCTATACTCATCTTAAATACCATTGCTAACACACTTGGTGCTGCCGCAGTTGGGGCTCAAGCAGAGAGTATTTACGGGACGGGAGCCGTGTTTTATGTTTCTATCATTTTGACCTTTGCTATCTTATTTTTCTCAGAAATTATCCCTAAAACTATAGGAGCAACGTATTGGAAAAGCTTAGCACCTATGTCAGCATATACCATACGTTTTCTTATTTGGGTGACGTATCCTATTATTCTCATGACTTTGTTTGTAACCAAACGCATCAACAAAGATGATGAAGGCATCAGTCTTACTAAAGCTGAACTCATACAGTCTACACTCATGAGTGAAGACGAAGGTGTGCTAGATGAGCAAGAGTCAGATGTTATAGAAAACATTTTAATGCTTGATCGCATTAAAATTGAAGAGATACTTACTCCTCGTACAGTGGTCTTTGCACTAGATGGTAACCGTAGCATCAAAGACATAGTAGACAACGAGCCTGCCATTTTTAAATTTTCAAGAGTCCCTGTGTTTGATGGTGACATAGAAAAGATAACAGGTATCGTTATGACCAAAAAAATCTTTAAACAAGCTCTTGAAGATGACTCAGTTACACTTAACAGTATTCAAAAAGATATTTATAAGATAAATGAAAACATACCTGTTTCTTTGGCATTAGATTTATTTATTAAGAAAAAAGAGCATATGTTTTTAGTACTAGATAGTTATGACCAAACAGAAGGTATAGTCACACTTGAAGACTGTGTTGAGACCATTCTCGGCGTAGAAATAGTAGATGAAAGTGACTCAGATGCAGACATGCGTGAAGTAGCTAAACTTAAGATGCGTATGCAACGAAGGCTTGAAGAACGTACTAAAAAGTCTGAGTAAGTTATGTCTCTTATTAGAGTTATAGCCTTAATTTAACGGTTGAATAGAACCATAAATTTCCGCTAGGTAATTTATTGGCTACTCTGTTTTGTTATATACCTGCTGTTTTCGAGTTTAAACCTTGAAGTTTTTCAGACAACCACATCTTAATAACAGCTTGTCTGCTGACCCCAATATGTTTGGCTTCTCTATCTAAAGATTGAACCATCCAAGATGGAAAATCAATATTTACGCGTTTAGGTTCTTCATTTATCATTCTGATTTTTGATGTATCAAAATATTCTAAAATATCATCTTGATTTTCATAAAAAATTTTATCTAGCTCTGATGCTTTCATAAAGTTTTTTCTCCTTATCTCTTGATCTTCGTACTGAAATAATTCTAACATTTGTATCCCTGTATGTAATTATCGCAGTATAATTTTTTAAATTTATTTGACCTAGGACTAAAAACCTATGCTCATCTTCACTTTGAGAAGATGGTATTTCAAAAGAGTAAGGATCATTCCATAACTCTTTTGCTTGATTAAAATCAATACCATGTTTTGATTTATTAATAAGGCTTTTATTTTCATCATATTCAAATATCATGCTAAAATTATACCATAATTATAATCTTTACCGAATTATATGGAGGTTTTTTTGTATGTATAACGACTGAATAGAGCGAATAATTTGCCGCTAGGTAATTTATTCGCTCCTATGTTTTGTTATATCTTTGACGGCTTGTTACGGTTAAATATCTTTAAAACTTCAATTGAATTATTTTCAAAATCAACTTCATATACAATCGTGTATCCTTTATGTGTCATATCTCTGATATTTTTATCATTAAAATAATGGGATTGTCTATATTTAAATGGATTTTCAGGAATAGTTATAATTAGTTTTTCAAGCTCATTTGAAAATTTTACACTTGCACTTGGCTTATCATCAGCAATGTAATCAATTATCTGAATAATTTGTCTTTCAAATGTAGGGTCATAAATGATATTCATTAGGTATCAAGAGTTTTTAAATGGTTGTTTATACTTTCCCATACACTACTATGGGAACTCATTTCTATTTTTCCACTTTTTATATCATCTCTGATTTGGTGTAGTTCTTCTTGTCTCTCATAAAAGTAAGGGTCATATTTCAAATTTTCATCTTCTTCAATATGAATACTCTCTTTTTTATTTTTAATAAAATTTAAAAACTCTTGCATAAAATTATCTTGAACTTGTACTGTTAAAGTTTGCATATCAAATCCCTTTCTATCAATTATTGTATGATTATATCAAAGTTTATGTAAAATCACTAAAAATAAGACTGCTCAATGTACTAAGGAGTGTCACTACAGCTGACATAAATACAACTAATATTAAATCAATGATGGCTCCATATGGGCTTGGGAACATTCCGAAACCAATAATTAAAAGAAAGAATGGAAAAACTATAATAATTGTAAGGATTGAAGAGAGCGTAAAATAAACTGTGTAAACCTTAAAAACTAAATGTATTTGATAAACTAATCAAGTGAATTATTTTAAAGGATTTACATATGAGTTTAATAAACCACGAAGAGTTAAAAAAACAACTAGCG
>Ga0256840_1004631_pt1 | contig 10209 bp, 10 predicted proteins | sample 355202metaG_FD_185969 | JGI IMG/M metagenome (GOLD analysis project Ga0256840, IMG submission 185969) | Hydrothermal vent microbial communities from Mid Atlantic Ridge, Atlantic Ocean - 355-202 | ecosystem: Environmental > Aquatic > Marine > Hydrothermal vents | place: Atlantic Ocean: Mid...
ATCTAAGTGGAGAGTAGAAGAGGTTATCAAAAAGTACTCTAACCATATTGCGTATCCTATCATGATGCACTTTAAAGAAGATGAAACAACAGGTGAAGGTGATGACGCAGTAACGACAAAAGTTAAAAAGTCAGAACAAGCCAATGCTGCTACAGCTCTTTGGACAGTGGGAAAATCTGAACTTAAAAAAGAGGACTATATAGAGTTTTATAAGTCACTTTCACATGGTGATGATGAGCCTTTAACCTATTTACATAACAAAGTCGAAGGTGGACAAGAGTTTACAACACTTTTTTACATTCCTAAAACAGCACCAATGGATTTGTACAGAGCCGACTATCAAAGTCATGTGAAGCTGTACGTAAAAAGAGTATTTATTACCGATGATGATAAAGAGTTGTTACCTACTTATTTACGTTTTGTAAAAGGTATTATAGATTCAGAAGATTTACCTCTTAACGTGAGTCGTGAAATTCTTCAAGAGAATAAAATTCTTGCAAATATTAAACAGAATGCTACTAAGAAGATACTTCAAGCGATTAAGAAGCTTAAAGGTGACGATGCTGTGACTTTTACAGAGCAGTACAATAAAGTAATAAAAGAGGGAATTTTCCAAGACCATACCAATAAAGATTTGTTGCTTGATATTGTAAAGTATAAATCTTCTACTGAAGAGGGAATGGTCTCTTTTGCTGATTATATAAGTCGTGGTGATTCTGAGAAGAAAGAGATTTATTACATCGCTGGTGAAGATGAAAAAGTACTTAGAAACTCTCCATTGTTAGAAGCGTATAAAAAAGCGAACATTGAAGTACTTATTATGGCAGACAAAGAGATAGACGAGATTGTTGCTCCATCTATTGGTCAGTACAAAGAGTGGAACTTAAAAGACATAACTACCGTAGAGGCTCCTGATTCTAAAACAGAAGAAGAGAAAGAAGTAATAAGTAAAGAGTTTAAATCGTTAACTGATAAGATTAAAGAGGTTCTTGGTGAAGAGGTTAAAGAGGTTAAAACAACGTCAAGACTGACTTCAAGCCCTTCTTGTGTGGTAAAAGATGCCAACGACCCAATGGCTGGTATGGCACACATGTTTGCACAGATGGGTCAGCCTGTTCCAGAGACACCTCTTATCTTAGAAGTTAACCCTGAACATGCCATGATTCAAAAACTTGATAAGTTGGACAATGCTGATATGTTTGCAGATATTGCGTGGATTTTACTTGACTCTGCTAAACTATCAGAAGGTTTAGAACCAAAAGATAAATCAGCATTTGCATTACGTGTTTCAAAAGTGGCTACGGAAGCACTTTAGTTATTCACTTATTCTCATAAAGATGAGAATAAGTTTAAAGTATAAAATTTTTAAATTAGATTTTTTATTTAAGTTTATTATTATAAATACCATGAAATAGGCATTTAAGGCTCTATTTTAGTGATTTTTATCTAAAATAACGTTAAATTTAATCTAATTTATTAGAGCATGTTGTTTATAGTTCACTTTCACTTGGTGAATAAGTGGGTGAATAAAATTAAAGGAATATAAATGAATAAACATATTAAAAAAATTTCAAACTATGCCATGGTTGGTGGTGCAGGTGCCATGGTAATGGCAACTTTACAAGGGTGTGGAGATGACCCTTCTACACATCAACAACAAGCACCACAACAACAAGCACAAGAGCAGAGTGTTGTCAAAGAGGGTGCAACGGTAACCATTGAGAAACAAGCCAATGGTGACTATAAGATTATGGATGAAGTTCCAAGTGTTAAAACGCGTATTATTCTTATAGAAGATGGTAAAGAGCGAATTCTTTCACAAGAAGAGATAGATAAACTTGTGAAAGAAGAAGAGGCAAAAGTTGAAGCTGGTACATCAAACTTAACCAAAAGCCCTGATGAGGTAAGCGAGTCTGGTGGATTGGGTCTTGCTGGAACGCTGATGGCAAGTATGGCAGCTGGTATGGTAGGTTCAATGCTGATGAACAAGCTCATGAACAATCAAAACTACAACCAAAATAAGAGAACTTCTTATAAGTCGCCACAAACTTACTCTAAGTCGCAAAACTCTTTTAAAAAGAATGCTGCTTCAAGAAGTGCAGGTAAAAGTTCGTCACCTAAAAAATCTGGTTTCTTTTCAGGTAAGAAAAGTAGTACCAGTTCAAGTTCACGTTCCTCAAGTTTTGGTGGCTAAGCGATGAAACTTCAACCCATTAAAGTACCTGATAACAAATTTTTAGAAGAGATAGGTTTCTTTTGGCATACTGATCCTGACAATACGCCTTATGTTGCTTCTGAAATAGTAGAGATAACCTCTGATGAAGCTGATGCTTACTACGAAGCAGCCAATGAGCTGTATGAGATGTTTGCTGAAGCAGGAGACTATGTTATAGAGAATGACCTTTTTCATGAGATAGGCATTCCTTTTAATCTTGTAGAAGCAGTGAAAATGTCTTGGGACAATGACATTCATTGGCACTTGTATGGTCGTTTTGACTTTGCAGGAGGGATTGATGGTAAGCCGATTAAACTGATAGAGTTTAATGCAGACACACCAACGTCTCTTTTTGAAACTTCTATTTTACAATGGGCGATGCTCAAATTAAATGAGATGGAAGAGTCTCATCAGTTTAACAACCTTTATGAAGCATTGGGTGACAACTTTAAACGTCTTATTATGATGGAAGATGATATTGAAAATTTTGATGAGCATTATGAGGGGTGGAAAATTCTTTTCTCGTCAGTAAAAGATAATGAAGAGGAAGAGAGTACGGTTAAACTTTTGCAAACCATTGCAACAGAAGCAGGGTTTGTTACAGAGTTCGCCTATGTTGAAGATGTTGAGTTTTCAGATGAAGAGGGTGTTTTTTACAATGATGAAAACTATGAGTATTGGTTTAAGCTTATTCCATGGGAAGATATCGCCATAGAAGAGAGTGATTTGGCAATGTTGTTAACACAGATTATGGCAAATCAAAAAGCGATTATTTTGAATCCTGCCTATACGTTAATGTTCCAGTCAAAAGCATTTATGAAGATTCTATGGGACTTGTATCCAAATCATCCTCTACTTTTAGAGACAAGCTTCGACCCATTAGAGGGTATGGCACAGGTTGAAAAACGTATCTTCGGACGTGAAGGTGCCAACACGGTCATAGTCGATGAAGAGCAAAAAGTTATGGCTGAAACTGATGGTGAGTACGGAGAGTTTGGTGTTGTCTATCAAGAGTATACTGAACTTCCAACCGATGAGCATGGTGACAGTTACCAAGCAGGTGTATTCTTTGCTTATGAAGGGTGTGGACTTGGTTTTAGAAAAGGTGGTCTGATTTTAGACAACTTCTCTAAATTTGTTGGGCATCGTGTTGTGGTTGAGCAACTTTAAGTAGTAAATGAGATTAAAATACCTTAACCACTACCCCCGAACATTTACAAAACTCCATAAAAGAGCTTATCGAAAAAGATAAGCTCTCTTCTCTACTCATTTGGATGAGATGGGCACCCTGTATTAAATAATTTTACATTTTTAATATAAAATCATTAAAATAATTAAAAACAAACCAAATATATGCTATTTTATTAAAAATACTATTTCAAGGGAAAAATATGTTAAACACTCTATCACTAATTTTTGTACTGATTTTGAGTCTATTTTTACCATTTTATTGTGTCGACTTTCATAAAGATACAATTCTTTCCATAGTTAATGTGGAAGAGAACAGTAATGCAGAACAAGTTCAGACGATAGAAGATGCTTCAACTGAAAAGAGAGTTCAGCATGTAGAAGAGTTGGCACAGAATAGTGAAGAGAATGCAACCGTAGAGGAAGTTGAAGTTGTACCTACAACAGAAACTCTACCTCTAAAAGAAGAAGAGTTAGTTGTGAAAGAAGCAGTTCTAGAAAGCAGTAAAAATCATGATCTTGATGATTTAGAGAAGCTGATTTTAGATGAGTTGAACAATATCAAAAAGGATTAGAGTATGGGAACATTAAATGTGGTAATAACAGAGATTATACTCTGTGTGGTTGTGGCATGGGTATTGGGATTTTTAGCAGCTTGGATAATGCATAAAATATCAAAAAAAAATTATGAGTTAGAGATTGAAGCATTGGAAGATAATCTTGAATATATTGGTGCTTGTAACAAAAATCAAGAGAGAGAAATCATTCAACAAACATTAAAAATTCAAGAGTATCAAAAGCTTTTAGATAAAGATATAGACAGACCCAATGGTAATAAAAAAAGTAGTCAAAGTAAAAATAAGCAGAAAGCAGAGCGTGATATCCTGAAGCTTATTGATGATAATCTGCCTAGAGGGAATAAGAAGTAGTTGTGGTTATGAGGCTTGGGTTATAATCACCATGGCAATGGCAAAGCCTCCATCATGAGCGATGGAGAGGGAAGATTTTGTTACTTTATGCAGTTCTTGTGCTTTAGGAGAGAGCTTAAAGTGGGGAGCTTTTTTTTCATCTTTATATAAAATAATGTCATGAAAAGAGAGTTCAGTCCCTATGCCACAGCCCAAGGCTTTGGCTACGGCTTCTTTTGCAGCCCAATAGCCAGCAATACTCTCTACTTTATTTGATATTTTCTGTTCCTCTTCATTGAGAAATTTATCTAAAAACTTATCTCCAAATTTTGCTAATGATTTCTCTATTCTACTGACCACAGTAATGTCTGTTCCTATTTTCATAATGTTAGTTTATCTAATTTTTGGATAAAATAAATAAAAAAAATCAACTATTAAAGAATAACATGGAAGCAATATTTGCATTTATCGGTACACCATTTGTTAACTTCATGAAGAAGATGGAGAAGTTTGGAGCATTTGTACTTTTCCAGTTTCAACTTATTCCTCTTATGTTTAAGCGTCCTTGGCGTTTTAAACAGATATTTGAACAGGTAGAAGTGATTGCTATTGGGACATTTGGGGTTATTTTTTTAACAGCACTGTTTTTAGGGCTTATTGAAGCTGTTCAGCTCTATCAGGGATTTTCCAAATTTGGGGCAGAGAGTTTTATGGGTTATACTATTTTTATCTCTATTTCTAGAGCATTGGCTCCTCTGTTGGCAGGTTTAATGGTTACTGCACAAGCCATATCTTCTATGTCAGCAGAGCTTGGAACCATGAGGGTTACAGAGCAGATAGATGCCATAGAGACTTTGGCAGTTGACTCTAAAAAGTATCTGCTTGTACCAAGGGTTATGGCTACGACCATAGCTGTACCTCTTTTGGTATTGGCTTTTGACTTTATCTCCAATATGTCAGCCTTTTTAATGGCATGGTTTGCTTTAGACATGAACCCAGTGGTCTATCAAGACAGCATTAAAGCATTATTGACTTTTTCTGATATAGGCTCAGGAGTGCTTAAAGGTTTGGTCTATGGGTATCTTATTGGTAGTATTGGTGCGTATGTGGGGTATCATACCTCAGGTGGAGCAAAGGGTGTGGGTGTCTCAACAACCAAAGCTGTTGTTTTGGCTTCGGTTACTATTTTTATTGCTGATCTGTTTTTGTCTATTATCTTTTTGGCTTTGGATTGGTAGAGAAGATTGGAAGTGGACTTTAGTCTCACCCCTTAATTATTTACTTTGGTGGAACTAAAGTCACCACTTCCGAAAAAACATCTATCTAAACCTTGAACGTTCATTTCCAAACGTATAATTAAAAACAATACCTATGCTATTTCCATCTACAGTTTTAGCCTCTTCAACTCCTGGTAAAGAATTGATTAAGTCATACTCTATAAAAGTGGCTTTTACACCAATAGAGAGAGCTTCTGTTGCTCTGTATTGAATTTGAGCAATACCTCCAATGGCATTGTCATATTCATTATCGACACGGTCATTGAAATAGTCTCCGTTATTATCATATCCATCAAAGCTTCCTGAAAGTTCAGGGTTAAGATGGTAAGTAACTCCTCCACCTATTTTCCATCTGTGAGATTTAAACATGGCCAATGCTGTAAATGGTATGACATCCCATGTTACTTCACCATTGTAATCCCTATCCGAATCAAATTTATATCCAACTAAAAATTGTAATTCCATGTTACTGTTATCATTACTAATGGCTGCACCAGCTTCAAAACTTAGTCCTTGTCCAGCACGAATCTTATTAACATCTCTTCCATAAGAAAGAGTGTTGTGTTCGACAACTCTTAAGGTAGTTCCACCCCAATCATACCCCATTTGAAGCATAGGTTTTAGAGTGTCGGAAGCAGAAAGTGAACTCAAAGTTAGTAGTGTTGCTAAAGAGATTTTCTTAATCATAACTCATCCTTAATATTTATATATAATATAGTATACATTTTTTGTGTTTATATTGTGTTGTTTACATCCACTCCACCACTTTAGAGACTTCATTGGCAATAAAACATTTTATATTTGTTTTTTCTAAAGGTTTGGTAGGGATGACGGCTTTTTTAAACCCTTGGGTATCTATCTCTTTGAGTCGTTGGGCTAGAGCAGAGACTTCTCTTATTTCTCCTGTTAAACTTACTTCTCCTATAAACAGTGTTTCAGAAGAGAGTTCACGGTTACGATATGAGCTTAAAATAGCAGCAATAATAGCCAAGTCAGCAGAGGGTTCTGTTACTCTTACTCCTCCTGAAATATTGACAAACACATCATAGGTTCCTAATGGTAGGTCAAGCTTTTTTTCAAGTAGGGCTAAGAGCATGTTGAGTCGGTTGTTATCAAACCCTGTTGAACTCCGTTTTGGGTGACCATAAGCTTCTGACACAAGGGCTTGAATTTCTATAATAATAGGACGACTACCCTCCATCATAACGGTCAGTGCTGAACCTGAGGAGAGTTTATCTTTGTTAAAAAAACGTCCTGCCATGGTTTGGGCATCGAGTAGACCATTTTTTGACATCTCAAATATGCCCACTTCATTGGTACTTCCAAAACGGTTTTTAAAACCTCTTAAAAGTCTTAGTTCTGAGTTGGGATCCCCTTCAAAATAGAGTACGGTGTCGACCATATGTTCTAAAACTCTTGGTCCTGCGATGGAACCATCTTTGGTAATGTGACCAATAATGAAAATAGGGATATCTAAACTTTTTGCGACACGCATAAGCTCAAAAGTAATGGTACGAACTTGAGTTACTGAACCCGGTGCTGAAGGGGTCTCGTCAGAGTAGAGGGTTTGAATGGAGTCGATGATAATAAAATCATAATTTTTACTTTTTATTTCTGCTAAAATGGTTTGAAGGTTAATCTCTGCTAAAAGATAAAGCGCTTGCTCATTGGCATCTAAACGGTCTGCACGCAGTTTGATTTGTCCTGCAGACTCTTCACCTGAAACATAGAGAACGTTTGTTCTCTTCTTGGCAAGGTTACCAGCTATCTTAAGAAGTAGGGTAGATTTACCAATCCCGGGGCTTCCTCCTATGAGGGTGAGGGAACCTGGAACGATTCCTCCACCTAAGACCAAGTCCAACTCTTTAGATCCTGAACTGAATCGTTCAATATTTTCTTGTTTTACTTCTGTGATGGGGATGGCTTTTACTTTTGTTGTTGATGAACTGCTTTTTTTGGTCTCTTCTACAAATTTTATCTGTTCAGATGTCAGTTCGATAAAGGTGTCCCACTGGTTACAACCCGTACATTTACCCAACCAACGAGGACTTTGTAGTCCACAAGCTTGACACTCAAATAGTATTTTTTTCTTTGCCATTGTTTGACTCCATAACGTTTGTTATGCTAATCATAGGGTAATAAAATGAAAAAGTCTCAAAAAATGTCAAATTGTCATATTTTTCTATTCTCTTTTTTAGAACTCGGGAATATGTTCACTATCATTGGCATTTTCATAGTAGAACTGATAGAGGTCAGATGACCACTCTTTTTGATAGGTGAGCTCTATTTTAGGACAGAGCTCAAACACTCTTTGTTCAAACTTTCCCTCTTCAGCCAACTCTTCCCACTCATCTTGGGAGTGTTTTTCAGCGAATTTTTGACCTTTTATTTCACAGACATCTTTAAACGTGTGTATAAAGATTTTTTTACCTTTATCAGCATCACCTTGGCTCATGTCAAAGGTCTCTTTATTAAGGGTGGTGTTGGTCTCTTGAGATGTGCTGTTTGTTTCCACTACCTCAGTGATTATTGATAAACCAGTAGTTGGTATGGTTGTGTTGTTTTCCAACTCTTGAGTCGGTACTATCTCCTCAATTATACTTATATTGTTTTCACTGATGATAACAGGCTCTTCCATTTCAATAAGCTCTTCAGTTTGGATGGGTATTACTGTTTCACTAAGAGTATTTTCTTCCATGGTCTGATTGTTATCAATAATCGTAACGGGTATGATAGGTTCATTTACAATAGGAATATCAACAGCTTCAGTTTGTGGAAGCTCTTCTATCGTAGTACTTTCTTCTATGATAGGTACTTCTATTATCACAGTATTTATCTCTTCTTGAAGGTTTTCTGTGGCCTCTGATGCTTGGCTAATAATTTCAGCTGTATTATTTAAATCAACAGCATGACTTTGTGTTGATAGTTGAAGTAACACCATAAATGGAAGTAGTTGTTTATACATGGTTTTGAATCCTTATAAGATAAAAAAGTTTTTTACTTGTTTAACTAACCCTCTCTTGATATAATACCTTAAAAAAGAGAACAGATGCAAGATAAAATCATTGAAAATTTTATAAAAATCACAAAATTACCACATTGTAGTCAAAGTGCTGATGCCTTATTTAACTCCTTAGTTATATTTGCAAAAGAGCATGGGTATGAAGTTCAGAGCGATAAAAGTAAAAATATACTCATTAAAAAAGGTTCTCCAAAATTGGCACTTCAAGCCCACTATGACATGGTCTGTATGGGTAAAGCTCCAAATATTGAAACTTATGTTAAAGAGGGGTGGATGTATGCCAAAGAGTCTTCACTTGGTGCCGACAATGGTATGGCGATAGCAATGATGATGACCCTAATGGAACAAAGAGCTGAACTGGAGTTTGTTTTAACTGCAGATGAAGAGATAGGACTCATAGGAGCCTCTGCCATAGCTTTAGAGTTAAACGCCACTTATATGCTAAACCTTGATTTTGAAGATGAAGGAATTGTTTGTATTGGTTGTGCTGGTGGGGCTGATTTGTTGGCAGAAAAATCTTTTGAAAAAACTGATGGATATGCTTATAATTATGAACTTTCTGTAACAAGCTTAGAGGGTGGTCACTCTGGTGTAGAGATTCATAAAAATATTCCCAATGCGATTAAAGTTTTAGCAGATTATTTGGCTGATAAATCGGTACATATTGCTTCTTGTCAAGGTGGAGAGAGAAGAAATTCTATCCCTACAAATGTGCAAATAAAGCTTTCGTCTAAAGAGCCTTTAGAGAGTAATCGTTGGGTCAAGGTAAAAAGGTTAGATGAAACTTTAGAGGTTTACAAAAGTGATGATTTTTTAAATCTGCTCATTGATTTTAAACATGGAGTCAATAGCTTTAACGATGAGTTTAACTTACCTGATACCAGTATAAATTTAGCCATAGTCAATTTTCAAAATGGAATGGCTAAAATAGAGTCAAGTTCACGAGCCATGAGTGATGATGGTTTAGAAGAGATAAATGAGAAGTATCTAAAGCTTTTTGAAAAGTATAATTTTTCAAGTTCAGTAGAGTACAAATACCCCTCATGGAAACCTGAAATTAACTCTTTTACCTCAGCAGTTAATACGGCGATGATAAAAGAGTTTGGAGAGAGTAAATACGAAGCAATACATGCTGGTTTGGAGTGTGGTATTTTACTTGAACGTTACCCCCACATGAAGTTTGCTTCTATAGGTCCCACTATTGTTTCTCCTCACTCAACCCATGAGAAGGTTAAGTTGGACTCTGTGGGGAAGATATTAAAGGTAGTTGAAGAGGTTATGGCTAAACTCTAAATGTCTCACTAGTCCGACAATACTCAGCCGTAAAACAGCCGTCACACTCTGGTTTGACGGCTTTACACTTATATCGTCCAAAGAGAACCATGGCTTACTCGTTCCACAACTCCCGTTCTGGAACGCCTATTAGTATAATAACTCACTATAACCTTTCTACTTTCAATAACCCCTAGGGGTGTGAATCTGAATTTACTTGTAACAAAAAAAGAACAATATGGTTACGTTTTGATTACAACAATATTACTCTTTTGTTATCAAATTTACATATAATATTTATGTTTAAAAATATTACAAAAGGACATT
>Ga0256840_1004632_pt1 | contig 10208 bp, 14 predicted proteins | sample 355202metaG_FD_185969 | JGI IMG/M metagenome (GOLD analysis project Ga0256840, IMG submission 185969) | Hydrothermal vent microbial communities from Mid Atlantic Ridge, Atlantic Ocean - 355-202 | ecosystem: Environmental > Aquatic > Marine > Hydrothermal vents | place: Atlantic Ocean: Mid...
TCCTCTTGATATTTTTTTTATTATATTTGGCAAGAGCTCTTCAATCTTTTTTTTCATAAAATACCTTGTGCGAGTTAAGATTTTAATTGTATCATAATAACGATAAATATTTTTATCATCACTCCTTATATAGTTCTATTTGTATAAAAGATTTAAAAGAGGAATTTGTATGATAGCAATCTTTTTAGGCATAATTGGATTTTTTACTAGTTCGAGCAATGTTATTGGTTCACAACTAATAAATACTTTTAGTTGGATGTCAACATGGTTTATATTTATAGGAGTCATTCAAATTTTGATATGGTAATATTAGTAACAGTAACTGCATTTGGAACTAGAGGGCTTATAGGTGATATTGTTTTTGGTAAATTGTTTAGTTTGATTTCAGGAGTTTTAGGAGCATCTTTTATTAGCTATTTATATCTCACAAGAACTGCTATTTTGATATTTTTAACATACTCTTTAAAAAATGATATTAATAAAAACATGGAGTTATTTAGTGACTTATCTCAGTTGGAACTATTCATGGTTGTAGTTGTTGTTTTTCTCTCTTTGTATTCTGGAAAATTTAAGCCTATCAAAATTAAGTTAAGTAAGTAAAGAGTATTTTTATGCAAAACAATATTTTTATGGTTTCGGATGCTAGCTACTCTCATCAAACCAAAATAGCAGGAATTGGAGTAGTTGATTTACACTCTGGCAAAAAATACTCAATGAGTATAAATAATGCAAAAGGTGTTCAAGAGGTTGAGTTAAGAGCATTAATATATAGTATTGAGATAGCGATTGAAAAGAAGTATGACCATGTTGTATTTGTCTATGATAATCAAAGTTTAAAACTAGAAAAACTAAAAGAATACACAGAAAACAAATTTGCATCTGCTCAATTTTTATGGCTAAAAAGGGTCTATACGGATGAGGCAGACAAAGTAGCTTTAAAAGCTAGAAAACTACAAGAAGAGCTATTTAAAAAAGCTAATAAAAAGATAAAAATAAAAGACATCCCAATAGATAAAATTACCCAAAAATTGACAAATAAACAGATATTAGAAGTTATAAAATCCAAAAGTGCTAAAACTATTATATCTTCATGCTCTGTTATCGCCACAAAAAAAGAGAAAATAATTTTAAAGCACTATATTGATAACAATAAAAATATTCCCAATGACTTAATATTAAGAGCTAATCAACATGAGTTTTTTAAATTTATATATTATATGCTAGCAAAAAATGATAAAATCTCTTTTTACTCATTTATAAGAGATATAACACTTGGTGTTTTAAATGTACAAGATTTTAAGTGTGTGAAAAAAGAGAGTTACTACATAAATAGTATATTAAAAGTGGTTGATGCTCTAAAAATACAAAGGAAAAAACATGCAAGAATTGCTAGTACCTGATGATGTGTTAAAATTAATAAAAAAAGATGAAAAAGATTTTATCGTGACACATTTAGAACAAATACATTCTATTGCTGTTAATTTAGAGGATATCGAATTAAAAATAATTGTAAAAAAAATATATTCCATAGGTAAAGACATAATTTCTAAAAAAGAGTATTCAGCAAAAATGGCTACAGAAGATATTATTTTGTTTTTTGGAGCAAAAACAGTAGTGCTTGATAAAAATACAGAGGCTTATAAAATATCTGATAGTTTATATAAAGTAGGACAAATTATGCAGATATACTTTAAGTCGCAAGAGGAGGATAAAAATGAGTAGAGTTTTTATAGTTTTATCATTATTATTTGTAAATTTACTTTTTGCAGATTTTGATGCAAGTAAGTGTGACCAAATAATAGATAAGCAAGTATACAAAATTTGTTATTCGTATAGATATAAAGGTGCATTAGCAGTTTGGTATAAGCTAGATGGAAACTTGGTTAATAAAATAAATATTAAAAAAAGACCCTCTTTCTATACGGAGAAGAATTTGAAAAAAAGATATAGAAGTCATAGTCGTGATTACACGCATAGTGGTTATGATAGAGGACACTTAGCCAATGATGCAAGTTTTGATTACGATATGAAGATAGTGAGAAAAACTTATACGATGGCAAATATAATTCCGCAAGCACCGATGGTTAATCGGAAAACTTGGATAAAGGCTGAAAAGCTTGAAAGAAGTGTCGCAGTAAGTCTAGGTAGTGTTAATGTATATAATGGTGTTGTATATGGCTTAAAACCTCAAAGAATAGGTAAAAATCAGATAGCTGTGCCAAAGGCTTTTTGGAAAATGATATATAATGATGAAAAAGGCTATAAAAAATGTTTTTACTATGAGAATGATTTAGAGGCTAAGGCTAAAGGGGATAAGTTAAGGAGTCATCAGATTGATTGCGAGGGAGTAAAGACAGGATATGTTGTTTGGTAAATATAAACCTGCTAATAGTTTTATTGATTATGTATATATAAATTATCAATTAGTGATTTAATTTTAAGTTATTTGTGGCTACAATTAGTACACTGAGTGTACTAATTCTGTAAAGAGTAAGATTATAAAGTTGTAATTAATAAATGGAAAAAGGATATGTTATGATAAGCATAGAAACAGCAAATAAACTTAATATACATGATTTTGAAACAGAAGATGATGAAAGTTATACAATAAGTACGGAGTTCTATTCTGTTTATCTTGCATCTTATTATGAGGGCAAGTTTTATGACTATGAAGGTTTTGAAAAACTAAAAGACGAGCTTTTAAAAGAACATAATAGTAAATTAGAAGACGAGCTTTTAAATGATTATAGTGATAATTTAATCAAAGAGATAAAAAATGAAATTATTAGCAGCAGTGATGACATTACATACTTTAAAGAGATGATTGACTGTAAGGCAAGCTGGAGCGTTGCTATGTATATGTCAGAAGAGATATACAATAACTATATTTGTGGTAAGTATGATGTTGATTGCGAAGAAGTACTTGAATGTTTTGACTCGTACAAAAATGAATTCTACTATGTTTTTATATTTGGAGAAAGATTTTATGATTTTGTACATGAAAAAGAACAGATAGATGATTACTTAAATGAGAAGCATAAAGAAAATAAGCAAAACTAAAAATGGTTTATACTATTTTTAGTTCCTTCTGTGGGAGTGTAAATCCTTCTGTGTTTGTTATTTTACCTAACTGACACAGAATTTTTTACACTCCCTTTTTAAATTTGCATCTTACAATAGATTTATAAGCAATCCAAATCATTTATCTTCTAAGCACTCGTCAATAAAAGCACTGACATTTTCAACATTATAATCAGGTTTTTCCATGCTCTCTACTTGATACATATAAACTGTTATACCATATCTTTCTGTTGTTAAACGAGCATATATTCTGCCTACATCTTTATCTTCGTGTAAATCATTGGAGTTAGATATAACTATGTCTGTTCCTCCATCTCCATATTCAAACTGACTCATAATCATCATCTCTAAACTTTCCTTATCAGGAAACATAGAATCTAAAGTTTCCTCAAAATACTCTGGTGTTATAGCTCGCATAATAGCTCCTTTATTTAATTTATTTTTATTTGTCTAGTATTTATACTTAAATCACCTTAAGTGAATCATCAAAACAGGTATTAGGGTAGCAAGAAGATTTTTCTCTCTCTATGTCACATATAATATCAAACTCATGTTCCATATAGTATTTTTTAAAGTAGCTTTCGATTATACCAACTATAATATCTTTTGCATTTTCGCTATGTTCTATTCCTCTGGAATCTATTATTGTTTCAAGTCGACCAATAAGAAACTTTGCATTCTTTTGAAGAAACTTTTTAAAATAGTTATTAACTATATGAAATGCTATTTTGTTATCATCAAAAAGCAGTATTTTAGGAATAGATAAATAAATAGATTCTGAAATGACAACATCAGAAGATTTAGAGGCAACAATTATAATCTCAATACCATGCAAATCAACTCTATTTAGAAAAGTTAACATTTAGAATCTCCCTTAATATTTTCAATTGCAAAATTATAACATTTATAACGCTAATTTTTTTTATCGTTACTCACTGTATACTTATATTGTAGAAATTTCAAAAAAGAAAGGTAGTAAAATGCAGTCACAATATCCATCAACGAGGCACGGAGTTTGTAAATAAGTACAAAAGCGGTTTTATATTGACATCCTAATGCTCGTGACATTTGGGGTGGAATAGAGAAGCACTTATACCTTTGACAGCATTAACAAAAATAACGATAGCTAAAAGATAATCACGAAGTTCTAATTTATGACTTGCAAATATAGTTCCGCTTGTTACGGTATATTGTTTTCTACACGCAACACATTTATATCTTCTTACGGGTTTTCCACTTTTAGTATGGGTATTAATAACACAACTCTCCGTGCAACCACAATTACTACAAACTGGTGCACCGTTTGTATCACCCCATCTTAGTTTTTCAAACACCTCTCTTGCTTCATCTTCATTCATTTGTGCCACTTCTAATTCTGAGATTGTTCTTGCTTTTGATGAGAGGAGAAAGTGTTGTGCCATTTTGAAATCCTTTTGATTTATTTATAGTAGTATTATACTATATTTAGTATTTAAAGCCAATATTTATCAGTATAAATATCATAAAAATAGTATTTTAAATTGACTTTTAGTATTTTAAAAGCTATAATTTACTTAAGATTTATTTTTAAGGTATAATATGAGTGATATTGATTTTAAAAAAGAAGCAAGTAAAATTATAAAAATAGAACTGACTAAGCAAGATTTAGATTATGAACAACTTGCTCAGAAGATGAGAGATATGGGTATAGATGAAACCAAAGCAAATATAGCTAATAAACTTCATCGTGGAACATTTAGCTTTGCTTATGCACTTAGTATATTTAAAGCTCTTAGGCTTAAAAAACTTAATTTAGAGGATTTGTAAAAGATGATAAAAGATGGGTATATAATTGATTATATAAGTGGTAAGGAAATAAAAGGCTCACCAGAAGAGATTGAAGCAACACAGCCTTTTTCTAAAATATTAATAGACGATTATTTATATAATAAAGAGCAAATACAAACAAGACCTCAGTGGAGAGTAAAATCTTCGCCATCTGATAAAAATGGTTCATATCCAATAGATATTGCTTTATTTAAGAATAAAGAAAGAAAGGACAAAGATTTATATATCATTGTTGAATGTAAGAAAAAAACGGAGAAAGATGGTTTAAAGCAATTAGAAGATTATTTAACATTATCTCATGCAACTCTTGGGGTTTGGTTTAACGGAAACGATGCACCTGTTTATATACAAAAAATAGTAAAAAATGATGGAGTTCATTTTCAAAAAATTCCAAATATCCCAAAAAATGGAGAACGAGTTGAAGATATTGGACATTTTAAACGAAAAGACTTAACAGTTCCTCACAATTTAAAAACTGTATTTAAGCTATTAAGAAACTACTTAGCAGGGAATGCGGTAGGAACTACAAGAGATGAAGAATTGGCTCGACAACTTATTAATTTAATATTTACAAAATTGTACGATGAAAAATTTAAAGCACCCGAAGATAAAGTCGATTTTAGAGCAGGAATAAATGAGTCGATTGAAGATGTTGAAAGCAGGATACATGAATTATTTAAAAAAGTAAAAGCTAAGTATAAAGATGTCTTAGATTTCAATGATGTAATTTCATTAGATAAAGAATCATTATTTTTTGCTGTTGGACAATTACAAAATTATTGTTTAATAGAAGCAGAAAGAGATGTTATTGCCGATGCTTTTGAAACATTTATAGGGTATGCTTTAAAAGGACCACAAGGGCAATTTTTTACACCAAGAAATGTTGTAAAATTAATGACTGAAATTATTGACCAAACTCCAGATGAAACTATTGTTGACCCTGCTTGTGGTTCTGGCGGTTTCATAGTAGAATCCTTACGCCATATATGGAATTTATTAGATAATGAAGCTCATAGGCTAGGATGGAATAACTTAGCATTGAATGAAGAAAAACAAAAAACAGCTATGACAAAAATTCATGGAATAGAAAAAGATTCATTTTTATCAAAAGTTGCAAAAGCATACATGGCAATATTAGGAGATGGGAAAGGTGGAATATTTTGTGAAGATAGTTTGGAAAAACCTGAAAATTGGAATAGAAGTACACAGCAATCAATAAAGATGAATTCTTTTGATTGTTTGTTGGCTAATCCACCTTTTGGTAAAGATATAAAAGTTGTAGGAATTGACAAACTTTCTCAGTATAAACTTGCTAAAAAATGGAAAAAAGAGGGAAATAAATTTAAAGTTACTCAAAAACAAAATACTGATATGCCTCCTCAAATTTTATTTGTTGAAAGATGCTTGGAATTGCTTAGAGGTGGGGGGAGACTTGGGTTAATCATTCCAGAAACATATTTTCATGCACCAAGAGCAGGTTTTGTTATGAATTTTATGTCGCAACATAATATTTTTTGTTTAATAGATTTACCACATAATACATTCAGACCTCATAACAATGCGAAATGTATCGCTGTCTTTATAGAAAAGAATAAGCCACAACAAAAAAAGATTATGATGTGTGTAGCGGAAGAAGTAGGACATGACCATCAGGGCAAAGAATTATATAGATGGGATAAAAATAAACAAAAATCATCAGATGAATTATGGGATGATGTACCATCTATTATTGATAGTATTAATGAAATTAAAAAAAGCATAAAGAACAATAAAGACACACATTGGATAAAATCAGCAGTTAATGAGAGTAAAACAATTGATGAAAAATATTTATTTTGGATTGATGCTAAACAAGTTGATACAACAAAGGTATATGTTCCTAGATATTATTGGCAACAAAAAGAAAAAGAACTTGAACAAAGTGCGGAAGATGAGCGTTGTACATTAACAAGCATAAAAGAACTTATTGATAAAAGGGTGATTACTCATTTTGATGGACATGGTTCACCAGAATCTGAAAACAAAGGAAGAGGCGAAGTACCCTATATAAGGGTTAAAGATATAGTAAATTGGGAAGTGTATAAAGACCCAACATCTAAAATTCCTTTTGAAGTTTACAGTAATATGATTTCTGATAAAAAAGAATTACATACAGAAGATATACTTTATGTAAGACGAGGTAGCTATAGAATAGGAAGTGTAGCTATGGTTTCAGATAATGATAAACAAGTTCTATTAACAAGAGAAATACTTGTTCTTAGAGTTTTACCAAACAATATGGGAATCACTTCTTACTATTTATTGTATTTATTAAGTCATTGGATTACACAAGAGCAATCAAAAAATAAAATTTTAATTGAAACAACACTTCCTAATATAGCTGACAGATGGAAGGAATTAAAATTGCCTGTCCATAATGACAAAAATAAAAGATTAGAAATATCTAATAAAATAAAATCTACGATTGATGCAAAATGGAGTGCTGTATCAAAAATCCAAGAACTTGCAGAAGAATTAGGTGCATTAACAACTTAAATGAAAAATGACCCATCCCAACTAACCCCAACCTACAACCAAACAAGCGGTAAGATATACCTAGAAACATACGATGAAGGCTTTTTTAACCAAAGTATAGATATTACCTCAGAAGTGGTGGAGCTAGTCGTAGAGAAGCTCTTTGATGATATGGAGTGTCCACCTCGTGGTAGAGTGATAGAACTTACACGAAAAAAAGAAGTAAGTGGGGATATAGTTAAGGTTATTGGAAAAATAAAAAGTTAAGACGAAGTATTATTTAACTTCGTTTTTAATGAAAATTGCACTGAGTTAGTTTGCTACATAAGAGCGTAAAACTCTTAAACAGAGTGTAGAAACAATTTTAGATATTAAAAATATACGAAATAATAACTCTTTTAAAGCTACTATAGAAAGGGGCAGCAGTTTACTAAGAAGAGTTCTGACAAATATCTATAAGCGTAAAAAGATAGAAGGTCATCATGAAGAGATAGATATAGCCGATATAGTTTAAGATTGTGCTATTCAAAAAATTAATGGATGTGCAAAAAACGGACCAAATTGGGCACCCATGACGGTTTCATTCGGACAGTGGTGACGGAAATGATTCGGACACTTTGGTCTAAAAACCGTCAACTTATATCCACAGTAATTATAAATAATTGCTATATTTTAAAAATAATATATTTAATATAACGATAAAAATATTTATCATTACAGAATGTATACTTCCAAGATATAACTAATAAAATTGCAGGTAATGCTATTGAAAATGTCAAAGCTCTTGAGTTAGAGTATGAAGATGAATAAAATTTATTAAATATGACAATAAAGAAAGAGTGATATAATACTTTTAATATAAAATAAATATACTAGGATTAATTTTTATGATGAGTAAAGCCATGTTAAGACAAGCTTTGAAATTTAAGAACAATGTACCAACATACTCACAAGTAGAAAAATTATACAACAAAGCTTGCAAATATCAAGAATATCATCAAGTTTTATTTATTAAAGCAAAATATAGAGGTAAGGCTGAAATATTAAATCAAGAAAAATTTTTTGAGTTCATTGGCGAGGAAGTACTCAATAATGTACCTATTTGCTCTTTCGAGGAGTTAGAGGGCATATTGAATGCCTCAACACGAAAAGAGAGTATAGAAACCTCTGGGGACAGTAAAAACAGCATAACCAAAGTATTTGATAAGACCATACTCTTTCAACACCAAAATGAAAATCCAAGAGTGTATAAAAGTGCTGATGAGTTAAGTCATATAAAAACTGTACTAGCTGTAGAAAATGGAGAATCATTTCTAAATATTTACCCAATGGCTTCTAAGTTTGGCTTTGAAAACTTTGTGTATCTTGCAGGATTTTCAAATAGTTTGACAAGAGAATTTTTAAAAGATAAAGATGTAGTGTTCTTTTTAGATTATGATTTAGAAGCAATTAGAATATATGATAGCTTTACATGTAAAAGCAAGCAGTTTTTCAAGCATCCAAATATTGAAAAATTATTCAAAAATAAAAAGATTAGAAATGAAAAATTATACAGGAAGCAACTCAAAAAAGAAATACCTAATAATCACAATGAACTTCAATGGCTAATTACTCTCATAGAGAACAATAGTGGAGTTATAGAACAAGAGGTGCTAACATGACACATCTTAAGCTTATTGAGACTATAAATAGGCACAAAGAGATAATAGACAAAGCATATAATAACCAAGAAATAACAGAAGTTCCTCCTGCACTAGTAGAAAGTGGTATATTCAGAAAGGTAGGTAAAGAGATAAGGCTTACTGATACTTATATACAATTTGCAAATACTATGCTAATGCGTGCTGATGCTGTAACTGCATTTGGAAACTATGCAGAAGAACAAAAACTATTACTTGAAAACAAAAAAGCATATCTTAAAAAAAGAGATTCTGTTTATCTTGACAGAATGATACATTTATCTGAAAAACTATATGAAAGATTATATGACCGTGACAACAATATCAACGCAAGAATATCTGACATTATCTCTGATAACAAACTAAGTATTGAAGTAGTAATAAAAGATGCAGAAGATATTGATAGCAGAATAGACAAAATGATTGATGAGAATAACAAAATACGTTCTGTTTTAAACGATGAAATAAAAGGCATTGACAAACAATTAGACGAACTCATCATGGAAATCGGGCTTGATATGGAAAGGTTGAATAATAACATACACACCTACATCTATAGACTAAATGACTTCATTTTAGGAACCAAAAAAAGAAAAGAACAAAATGATAAACTTTTTTCACTATCAAATAAAATTATGAAAGAAAAAGATGAAGACCTTGAAGCTGTTCTATTGAGTAACTCCCAAAACTATCATCATGTAATCAAAGATAGTAAGAACAATATAAGATATATGCCAAGAGAAAAACATATAGAAAAAGACACATTCATATCTGCCCTTAGAAATACAATGAACATTAAAAAAGAAAAAAGAAATGCTCCAAGTGATGCTTCGTATGATACTCCTCTAATGGTAACAGTAGAAGTAGTAAAGTTTGAATCTTTACTGGAAAGTGTTAAAAAGCATAAGCCAGAAGATATATATGACTTTATAAGTAGCCATTCTGAAATTACAAAGTTTGATAATCATAAAAAAAGAGAAGTACAATCTTTTAAAGCATACTTAACAATAGTGTTAGAGCATACTAACAACATAAGACTAACAGAAGAGTTTAATAAAAACAAAATAAGGATAGTAAAATGGATATAGCTAAAGTATTTGAACTTCT
>Ga0256840_1004633_pt1 | contig 10202 bp, 7 predicted proteins | sample 355202metaG_FD_185969 | JGI IMG/M metagenome (GOLD analysis project Ga0256840, IMG submission 185969) | Hydrothermal vent microbial communities from Mid Atlantic Ridge, Atlantic Ocean - 355-202 | ecosystem: Environmental > Aquatic > Marine > Hydrothermal vents | place: Atlantic Ocean: Mid...
AATTTTTTCTTCAATAGCTATTGATACAGACAAAAACAGAGTAAAAGCTATCAAAGTAACTAAATGAGATGAATATTTTTCAAAAACTCAAATGAAGAATTTTGAAAAATTTGTTAGACAATTTGGAGCTCAAGGTTTAGGGTATTTTCAAATGAAAGAAGATGGATTAAAAGGTCCTTTAAATAAATTTTTTAGTGAAGAAGATTTAGCTGAAATTGTTAGTAGAACAGAATTAAAAACTTGAGATGTAATTTTCTTCTGAGCAGCTGATAAAGAAACAGTTTGTGATTATATGGGTAAATTTAGAGTTCATTTATCAGAATTAATTGATGAAATAACTGAAGGAAAATTCATAGATAAAGATATTTTAGCTTTTGCTTGGATTACTGATTTTCCAATGTTTGAAATAAATGAAATTACTGGAAAAGTTGATTTTGGACACAATCCATTTTCAATGCCAAAAGGTTGAATTAAAGCATTTGAAGAAGAGGATTTATTAAAAGTTAGTTCAGTTCAATATGATCTAGCTTGTAATGGATTTGAAGTTTTATCTGGTTCTATAAGAAATCATGATATTGCTGCACTTGTAAAAGCTTTTGAAAAAGTTGGTAGAACAGAAAAAGAAGTAAAAGAAAAATTCTGAGCAATGTATGAAGCATTTCAATACTGAGTTCCACCTCACGGAGGTTTTGCAATTGGTATGGATAGAATTATGATGATTCTAAAAGATGAACCAAATATCAGAGAAGTTTATGCTTTCCCAAAATCAGGTAAAGCTCAAGATCTTATGATGAATGCTCCAACTTTCATAGAACAAGACCAACTTGATGAATTACATATTGAAGTTGTTGATGAAGATGAAGATTAAAATAAAAAACTAAATTTTATAGTTAGTTTTTTTGTTTTTTGATATTTTTTATGTTATTATTGTCATAATTATTATTAATAATATATATTATGACAGAAAAAATATCATATTATGATTGATTTGATTTTCAAAATTTATGAGAATTAGAAATAAAAAAGTTTACTTTAGAACAATCTAAAGAAGATTTAGATATTTTAAAAAGTGCATTAAAAAATAATATAATTGCAGAATTAAATTATGTTATGCCTGAAATTCATAAAATTTTTATAGAAAAAAATATATTAAGTGAAGAAAAATGAAATTTATATATAGATATATGAGAATTAAGTGAAAGTGATTTTAATATATTAATAAATTATAAACAACATATTTTTAGTATTTTTGAAAATCAAATAAAAGAAAATAATATTTTTTCTGAAAATGAAAAAGAAAGTATTTTTAAAGATATCAATTCAATTTATACTATTATTTTAGAAATAGAAAATGAAGTTAAATTATATAGTAAAAAATCAAAATAATTAATTATTTTGATTTTTTTTGTTTTTATATATAATAAATTTATTAATAATTAACTTAATAATTATGGAAAATAAAATTGTTTCAGGTAAAGATTTTTGGGGGAGAAATAGATAACCATATAGAAAAAACTGCAGATGAATTAGTTTTAATTTAAAAAATAGAAAATAATAATTCTAAAATTAGAATAATAGAAAATATAAAATTTAATAAAAAGTAAAAAATTATGCTTAGAGAAATAAATATAAAATGAGTTAAATGGATTGATGCTGTTTGATTAAGAGCTCAGAAAATAGAAGAAATTGCTGAAAAATATGATTTTCATGAGCTTGATATTGAGGCTTGTTTGGAAGAAAATCAAAGAGCAAGAGTTGATGTTTATGATAATTATTTATTTATATTATTAAATTTTCCAAAGTATAATTCAGTTAAAAAAATGTATGAACAAAATGAATTTAATATATTTCTTTGAAAGGATTTTATAATTACTTTTAGAGATTTTAATAATACTCATATTGATACAATATTTGATAAATATTCAAATATTAAAGAACTTGAAAAAGAAATAGATGATAATGAAGAACATAAACTTACATCAGCTTTTGTCTTATATGAGATGCTTCAATCTATGCTTGAAAAACTATTTAAAGTAAGAGTAAATATAGCAAGAGATTTAAAAATTCTTGAAACAAATGTTTTTGAAGGGAATGATACTAGACTTGTAAAAGATATAATGATAAAAAAGAGAAATATTGTGGTTTTAAAGCATATGTTAAAACCTCAAATTCCAGTTTTAAAATTAATTGAATTTCAAGTTAATAAAATGTTTGATGATGAAATTGAAGTATATTTTGAAGATTTGGAAGATAAACTTGAATATGTTGTGAATGAAATTGAAATGCATGAAGAACATATTGATTCTATTGAGGATGCTTTTAAATCTTTGACTGATATAAAAATGAATTCTACAATGACAATATTGACAATATTTTCAGCATTTTTATTGCCATTAACTTTGATTACAAGTTTCTATTGAATGAATATTGAATTACCTCTAAAAAACAATCCAGAAATTGTATATTTAATGTTTTTATTTTCTATTGTTATAATGTTTATTTTTTATATTTATTTTAAAAAGAAGTGAAAAATATAAAACTTGATATTTTGAAAAAATCAATATAATCTTTTAGTTAAAAACCCCCTAACCACCTTTTCAGGGGGAATAATAAATAATAAAAAAAATATGCTTTGAAAAGTTACAGTTATAGGTAGACCAAATGTTGGAAAATCAAGTTTTTTCAATATGTTTACATGACATAAAATTGCTATTGTTGATGATGTTGCAGGGACAACTAGAGATATTGCAGAATTTGAATATACAGATACAGATAATGATTTAACATATATTTTGGCTGATTCTGGTTGACTTGATTTTGGATCAAAAGTTGATGAAGTAGCAGAAGATATTATTGAAAGAACTGATTTAGCTATTGATGATTCAGATCTTTTAATTTGGATAATTGAATATGATAAATTAACTGAGCTTGATGAAAAAGTTTTAAAATTAATTCAAAAAAAAGGTTTTAAAAACTATATTGTAGTTGCAAATAAAGCAGATAATGAGAATAAACAAATGGAGGCTTGGAGTTTGGCTTGAAGATGAGAACTTGAATTTTTTCCAGTTTCAGTTTCACATAATTTTTGAATAAGAGATGTTAAAAGATATGTAGCAAAATATTTAAAAGATAAAGGTCTTAATTATCTAGTAGAAGAACATGATGATTCTTTTGTTAAATTAGCTATGATTGGTAGACCAAATGTAGGGAAGAGTTCTATGATTAATGCAATTGTAGGGAAAGATAGAGTTATGGTAAAAGATATGTCAGGAACTACTAGAGATTCAGTTGATACAAAATTTAAATATGAAGATACTGATTTTGTTTTAATAGATACTGCTTGAATTAGAAGATTATCAAAAATTTGAACAAGAAATGTAGAAAACTGGTCAGTTATGAGAAGTGAGAGAGCCTTAAGTAGAGCTGATATAGTTGCTGTTGTTGTTGATTGATTTGAATGAATAGTTCAACAAGACCTATCTATTATAAATAGAGTATTAGAAGAAAAAAAATGACTTATAGTTGTTGTAAATAAATGGGATAAAGTATTAAATAAAGAAGGTGTAAATAAGGAAACTATGATGAATAGATATATAAATTATCTTCAAGAAAAAATAGAATTTATTCCTTGGGTTTCAGTAATTTTTACTTCAGCAATTGATAAAAAAAGAGTTAATGAAATTCTAGAAAGAGCAAGAGAAATAAAAGTTGAAAGACATAAAAGAGTAAAAACAGGTATTTTAAATAATTTCTTAGAACAAGTTATTTATAAACATCCACCAACTGGTAACAAAAAATCTCATTCTCCAACAATCTATTTTGGGACACAAGCTGACACAAATCCACCAAAATTTGTATTCTCAGTTTCAAATCCAGACCATTTTCATTTCTCATATAAGAGATATCTAGAAAACAGAATCAGAGATAATTTCTGATTTGAAGGAACTCCAATTATTATTGAGTATAGATGAAGAGGGAAAAATACAGGAAAAATTAAATAAAAAATATATGTATTTTAATACATATATTTTTTATTTAATTCATGTTCTCTATCAGTTTTTCAGTAGTAGATTTTTCAAGTTTTTACATTGTGTAGATAGAACCAAAAGTCTGTTTTTTTAGAGTTTAGAGTTGCATTTATAGTTTCAAAACTAGGATTTCAAATTGGAGTTTTTGGAAGTCAGAACATTGTTCTTGTATTATAATCTGATTTTTCTCTGATATATTTTGAAACTACCATTTTACATTCTTCAGCAGTTAATTTGTGAGGATAACAAACTGTTATATCTGCTCATATTTTCCATCTAGCATTTAATCTTTTTTTCAAAATTCCAGCCACAGTTGCTTTTTCCAAAGGATTTTTTTCTTCTTTTTCTACTATACTGGATAGTTTAATTAATTCATATAAATGGATATTTATTCTATTTTGATTTTTGTTTTTTTCTTTATGAAAATCATTTATATTTAATTTATTGTAAACTTTATTTTCAAAATTATTAAGCTGTTTTATAACTAATTCATTAATTTTTAATGGACTTTTTAATTTGTAAGTATCTGGATATAGGTATCATTCTAAACTGATAAAATTAGGATTTAAAAATTTATAAAATTTAGTTAATTTTTTTATTTTTTCAGAATTTTCAGTATATTTTATGTATTCTCACTTATTTATTAATCCTAAATTAGTTAAATAATTATCAATATCAAAAATATTCCATCATTCTAGAATAGTTAGTTTTACTTCTTTTTCAGGTAAGGGTTTTTTTAATGTTTCTAATATATCTTCTATTTTTGAATTTTCTTTTATTTGGAATCTTCAAGCTAGTAATTTAAAGTCTTTATTTTTTAAATAGTTTTTTAAATAATAATAATTTATATCTAATTTATTAGATAAATTTTTTAGATTTTCTCATTTTTTTATATCTATAACTTTATTTTCTTTTACTAAAATTTCAGATTTAAAGTTTGAATAAGAAATATATATATAACTTATTAATATAATAAAAGTTATTAGAATTATTTTTAGTAGTTTTTTCATAAAATTTATTTTAAAATTTATTTTAAAATATTATAAAAAAAAAGATTAGAAAATCTAATCTTTTTAGTTGGAAAATAAAGCTGGTGGATTTAATTGTAATTTTGAATTATATTCAATTATTACTGGATAATCTCATAGAGTTGAAATAGATTTATTTTCTATTCATCTTCTAAGGTAATTTAAATCATATTTTTGTGCTTTATCTAATGTACAACTATTTTTTTCATAATAAGGACAAACTGGAGGAGATAATCTAGCTCCACCAATTGTATTTTCTGAAAATACAGAACCATGAATGTATAATTGATTTTTTAATACTGTATAAGTTCCTCAATTATTTGGAGAAATTTCTCACCATATATTATTATAACTAATAATTGATTTATCAACATAAATTGCTGCATCAATTCTAGAAACTTTAGGATCTATATATAATTTACCTCAATTTCAATTATTATCTTTCATTATAATAATTCCAGGGAAATAATTTCAAGTAGTAGAACAATTAGTTCAGTTACAAGTTATATATAAATTTCATCAATATACTATAATTGTTTTATCCTTATTTAAATCTGAAATTGTTAATGTTAATAATTTATTAGTATCACTTCTTAAGTCATAATATAAATAATTAGTTCAAATATTTTTAGCATTAGTTACATTAGTTTCAGTATTTTTATTTAAATATTTTATTGTTCTATAAGTATTACTTCTAATTTGAGATTTTAATTTAGATTTTGTAATTTTTCAATTTACATTATGTATTGAAGTACTATCTTGATTAGTTGTAATATCTCTAGTTTTTTTATCAGAAATATTTGTATTTCAATAAATTTTTATTCAAGCATTTGCAGCATTTGCAGTTCATCAAATTATATCTCAAGCATAAGTTATATTTTTTCAATCAATTGTATAATTTATCCAAGATTTTACATATAAATCTTTTATATCTTTTATTGTAGGGGAGTGTGGATCTAATGTAAATAATGTTGTAAAGTTTTTATTTCAAATATTTAAATTATAAAAAGATTTTATTCAATCTTGTAAAAATCATTTTTTTCAAGAATTATCTAATTCTCAAGTTCAATTAAATAGGTCATCATCAACTATATTATTTGATCATGCTTTTTCTAATTTAATATTTCAAGAACTTATATTTCTTCATCAAGATTCTTTTAAGATAGTTAATATTCCTCAAGTTTGAGTAACTCATTCTATAAATCAATTAGTTTTTTGTTTTCAAGAGAAAGTAGTTGTATAAAGTGGTTTGAAATTAAAATTAATAGTTGAATTTAGTGTAGTATCTCAAAAACTATTATCACTTAAATTTCAAATTATAGAATTTATTTTAAAATTATTTCAATTTATAGTTGGAGCATAAACTTGAAATTGAGTTTCATAATATCAATTAGTTTTATTATTATAGATTTTATTTTTATTATTTCAAAAATTAGAATTTGCTCAATCAATTAATACTCAATTTCCATATTTATTAGGATATTGATTTGTATATAAACTATTATTATAATTATAAGTTAATTTAACATTTCTAATTCAATTAACTTTTACTATTTCATTTCAATATTGATCTTTTAAATTTATTTTTACTGCATAAGGAGTTCAGTCTGCAATGCTATTTCAAGAATTTAAGTCATTAATTCAAGTAATTGTAGTTTTTGTAGTATCTATATTATTTGCATAAACATTATAAGTGAAATCTTTTAAAGTATTTGATTTTGAAGTATTTCAAGTACAATTTCAGGCTTCATCACATATTTTAGTAACTCTTAAAGTATATTGTCTTGTTCAATTTGATTGTCTATTTTTATCTACATTTTCTATATTTTCATTTTTTGACCAAGTCCAATTTGAAGAAGTTTCAATATTTTTTAAACTATTAGTTGTACTATAGTTTTCAAAAAATGATCAAATATAAGTTATAGGAGAACCTCAATTAGTTCATACTGAAAAAGAAAAGTTTTTTGGATTTACTGCTAGTAAAATTGAATTATTTATTGGATTGGAGTTTCAAATATCTGAAGCAGTAGGAGGAGTTGTATCAATTTTTATAGTAGCAACTGAAGAGTAAACATAACCATTTCAAGCTACATCTTTTGATCTAAAACAAATATATTTTATTCATTCTGCTGTAAAACTTTTATTTGTTCAAGTATTCCAAGTTCAAGAAGAATTACAGGTAAAAGTAGAACTTTCTATTCTATATTGTTGTCAAGTACATCAAGAACCACCAGTATCTGTACAATTTATTGATGCTTTTACATAATGATAGGTAGGTTGTAAATTAGCCCATGTATTATTTGTTGTTACATCTCAAGAAATAGTATATCCTACTATAGGAGGAGTAGTATCAAATCTAATTAAATTATTATTATATTTATATATATAATTTCAAGCATAATCATATGCTATTAATCTATATTTAAAATTACTTCAATTTATTACACTTCTTGTCCAAGTCTTAGTTATAATAGTATTTTGTGAATTTAAATTGTCCCAATTTTTTACAGTTGTCCAACTTCATCAATTTTGACTTTGTTGTAAAACCATTTTTTTCAATCTACTACCTCATCTATCTTTTGCTTTTACCGTAATAGTTTTAGCAGAATTTGTCCATCAAGCAGTATATGATACTGAAAGGGATTCTGGATTTCTTCAATCCCAATAAAGACATCTCATATTTCATGAAGATGCAATAGTTAATTCTGAATCTGAATGAGGAGTTTTAGTTATGCTAGAATTATTTAATGCAATTGCTACTTCTCATAAACTTGGGTTCCCTCATCAGGTTGTATCTCAGTCTGAATTACATCTTGTTCATTTATTTGGTCAACTGGGATAAGTATATCATTGAGCTGTAGTTCAATGAGTTAAAGCTGTTCATCCTGGATTTGAGTACCATACTGCATGATTTCAATACCATGCTGAAAAACTTTGATTTAGCATTCAAAGTAGAATTACAAAAATTAGAAATTTGATAATTTTTTTCATAATTTATTTTTATTTTAAAATATATACTTTACTATTCTCTCATATTTTTTGATAAAAAGCAAATAATTGTATAAAAAAGTTTTTAACAAAAAAAGAGTTTTTTTTTTGATATTTAATTTAATATATATATTATATTTAATATAAAATTTATTTATAAAAATATAAAAAAATATGGAAGCATTTTTAAATACAATTATAGAGTGAAAAAAGGTAGAATTAACTATTGATACTAATATCTTTGAAAAAGATATTATATTAAAAACAGCTTTTTCATTTTTAGATAGATGATATTTTTTCTTTAAAGAAGATGAAAATAAAAATATTATTTTACAACTTACTAAAAGAGAAGATAATAAAGAAAATTTAGAAATAATTATTTGAGATTTTTCTGATAGTTTACTTGAATTTTATTTAAGAACAAAATTAGAAAAAGATAATAAAATAATTAGAGAAACTATTGTAAAAAAAGCTATTAATTGACCACTTGATCAAACTAATTTTGTAAGTCTTGATACTGATAATGTTGTAGATAATCAAGAAAATAATCAAATAGATTTTGACAAAGATATTGATGAAATATTGAGAGAAATAGAAAATGATCCAGAATTAAAAATAGATGAAGAGGAAATAGAGAAAATATTAAAAGAAATAGAAGAAGAAACTGAAAGTGAGATAGAACCTCCAGTTTTGACTGCTAATTTAGAAGGGTTGAAGAAAGCTAAAGAACAATTTAATAAATAAAACTGTATAATGGTTTTAATCCATCCCCCTTCGGGTACTTCCTTTGAAAAAGGAAGATATATAAGGTAATAAATAATTATGAAAAAAGAATTTGATATAAATACAGGAATTTATTCTGAAAATATTATTGCTCAGGCAATATCTGATTTTGAGGAAGTTTCAGAAATAAAATTAGAAAACAATAAATTAATTATTAATTCAGAAGATTCTGAAGAGATTTTTAATGAGTTTATGAATTATTGTATTTCATTAATTAGTGAATAAAAAAATAATCCATCCCCCTTCGGGTGCTTCCTTTGAAAAAGGAAGATATATAAGGTAATAAACAAAAAAAATGTTAAATTTAGAAAAAATAAAATGAGCAAATACTGATACAATAGGATTTTTTAGATTTAAAAAATTTGATAAAAAAAAATATTTAATCACTAATGATGCTTGAAAATTTGAATTTTTAAATAATGAAGAATTCAATATTTTCATTGAGTGAGAAAAATTAGAAAGTTTAGAAAAATATGATGATTTAGTGAAAAAATGATTTATAAAAAATGAAGAGTATGAAGCTAGAATGGCTTGAAGTGTCTCTTTAAAAAATCATTTTGTTTGAGTTTGACCTACTTTACATATGATAGTTACAACTTTGAGATGTAATCATAAATGTAAATATTGTCATGCTGCTGTTGCCCCAATGTCAGCTAAGGAAATGGATATGAGTTTAGAGACTGCTAAAAAAGTAGTTGATACAATATTTTTTACTAACTCTCCAGGTTTAACTATAGAATTTCAATGATGAGAATCATTAGTTAATTATGAAGTTGTTCAATTTGTTACAAAATATGCAAAAGAAAGAGCCTTTCATCTAAAAAAAGATTTAAATTTAGTAATGGTTTCAAATCTTACTTTGCTTACAGAAGAAAAATTAAAATGGTTACTTGATGAATGAGTTGATATATGTACAAGTTTAGATTGAGATGAGATAACTCATAATAATAATAGAGCTTGATTTAAAGAATGAAATTCTTTTGAAAAAGTTACTTATTGGATGAAAAGACTTGAAGAAGAAAAACAAAAAAGAAATATGTGAAAAGTAGGAGCTCTTCTAACTGTTACAAAAGAGACTATCTCAAAATACAAAGAGATAATTGATACTTATGTAGAATTATGACAAGATTGAATTTTTCTTAGATGGTTAAATCCTTATGGTTTTGCTGCAGTTGAAATAGATGAGCTTGCATATAATGATGATGATTGGATAGAATTTTATAAAAAATCACTAGATTATATTATAGAAATAAATAAAAAGTGAACTGTTTTTAGAGAAAGTATTACAAGTATTTATTTACAAAAGATATTTAATCCAAGGGATCCAGCATTTATGGATATTAGGAGTCCAAGTGGTATAGCAGTTGGTTGAGTA
>Ga0256840_1004635_pt1 | contig 10199 bp, 7 predicted proteins | sample 355202metaG_FD_185969 | JGI IMG/M metagenome (GOLD analysis project Ga0256840, IMG submission 185969) | Hydrothermal vent microbial communities from Mid Atlantic Ridge, Atlantic Ocean - 355-202 | ecosystem: Environmental > Aquatic > Marine > Hydrothermal vents | place: Atlantic Ocean: Mid...
ACAATAATTATATCCGAATTAGTTATAGAAGTTATAATCACAGAGACTACTCCAACAAAAATTAACACTATAGTTCCTCCAAGAACAGCATATCCAAAATCAGCAATAGGTACAGAAATAACAATCCAAAGTAATAATGAAAGAATTACTGAAAAATAAAGAAAAGTATAGATAGCTCTTTCATCGTGCAAGCTATATTTACTATAATTCCTATAATGATAAAGAAACTGACTATATTTTCGATATATTTTATAAGACTCACTGTACGATTCAAAAGCTAATAAATTAAACTCGTTATTTTTAGAAAAACTAAATTCTTTTCGTTTATTATAAATGGTTAAAGGGTCTGATTCTGTTACCGATATATGTAACTTTTTAGCCACAATTAAAAAATCAGATATGCCAGCTAAAGCTTCCTTTTTACTAATTGTTATTGGATATTCTTTTGAAGAATACTTATAATTATAAGTAAACTTACTTGCTAATGCATTAATAATTACATTATCTGAAACAAACTCAATATTAGGTTTAATATGTTGTTTATTCTCACTAACCACTTCAGTATCAAAATAAGGCTCAGATTTATTATTATCACTATAAAAGAAAAAAGAATTATCATTCAATATTCCAATGTCCCTATCCAAATCATCCGTAATAGTATTTACCTTATTAATAACCCTATAATTGTATAATTCTAGCGGTATAAAAGGAATAACAGCTAATAATAAAATAAAGAAAAAGAAATTAAAGTAAATAGAAATGCTTTTCTTATAAGGTATTTTATGATGTATTCTAAAAGAATTAAACTTTATCTGCCTAATTACAAATAACACAAAAACTAAAAAAGATAAAAAACCAATGAAAATAGAAAACTCAAATAAAAAGGGAATACCATAAGCATAAACTTCCGTAGGCGCTACCAAACCTATACTAACAGCTAAAATTACCAAAAATAAAACCAAAGGTAAAAATCGATGCCAACCTATTATCCATAAAAAAGGATAATTAATTAAAACCTTATCAGATATTGTATTAAATGTTTTTTTCATTAAAATAATTTTTTGGTAGAGTTACTAATATTTCGATAATAACTAATCTCTATATTATTTGAAATAAGGGTACTTAAAAATTCATTGCTAGATAATTTGTCAATTTCAACTTGATAATAAACCCCTTTTTTAATAAATTTATGCTTTTTTGATAAAAGAAATTTTTCTAAACTAACGGTATCTTTTACATGTAATTCAATACTAGTTAAACTGTTCTCTAAAGTGTTCGTACTACCACTAAAAATAGCTTTACCATTTTTAATAAAAATCATTTCATCAGCAATCGTTTCAATTTCATGTAACTGTTGTGAACTTAAAATAATAGCAATAGGATAATCTTTGGAATAAATAATTTTTTTTAAATCGGATAAAAATTGCTGTTGTGCATTAATATCTAAATTTGCAATAGGCTCATCAAGTACTAAAAGCTGTGAATCTCCTATTAAAACTCGAGCTAATTCAAACTTTAAACGATAACCAGTAGATATTTCAGACCATTTTAAATGTGCAAATTTAGTTAAACCAAAAAATTCCAAACTAGCATTAATAGTATTAACAATTTCGCTTTTAGGAATATTTTCTAAAGTAGCTTTTAGCATTAAATTTTGCATTAAAGTACCATGCCATTTAGGTATTCGTTGCGGTATAAAAGCAATTTTATCTTTTACAGAAACCCAATCATCCGTATTCTTAGGCGTTTTGTCAAAATAAGTAAAACGATCACTTTTACAGCTTAACTGACCAGCAATAATGTTTAATAAAGTGGTTTTTCCGTTACCATTTTCTCCAACAACACCCGTAATAGAATTTGGCTTTAAACTAACCTTAGAAATCTCTAATTTAAAATTAGATTTTTTGTAATCTTTAATAATGTTTGTAGCAAAAAAAATCATTTTTAGTTTTTTGCTACAAAACTAACGATAAATCAATTAATATATTTTTAAAATCGTATTATTTAGCGAGATGATGAAAAAAATAATCAAACCCGAAGGGAAAACAAATAAAAGGCAATCTTTTTTGAATAATTTTTAAGAAATAACAGGTTATACCTTAAAAATTATGCTTCAAACCGCACCATTTCTTCATTTTCTGTAAATAGAAGTCTTAGTCGAACTCCAGTTAATATTTTAATTATTTTTGCTTAAAAATAGTTTTTAAGAATTTATTTAACAGCTATTTAATATATTTTTTGCAACTTTGTATTATCAGATAAACAAAATGAGAACTAAAACTGTTTTTTCTTGGATTTTACTAGTAGGGTTTTTAATACCTATGGGTATTAACTTTGCTCATAGTTTTGAAGATCATGAGCATGTTGTTTGTAATGCAAAAGAATTAAAGCATTTTCATGAATTAGAACATGATTGTAGTAGCTTACATTATAATATTCAAAGTTTTGTTTATAGTATTTCGCAGCAACAGTTCGTTTTTATAAAAAAAATTAGTACAGAAGTTTTACTAAATAATACCTCAAATTATTTAGGAGTATTTATTTCACTAAAAAAATCACGAGCACCACCAATTTTATAATTTAATAACACTTGTTTTAAAACAAAATCTTATTCAGTAAGAATAAGGTTACATACATTAAATTATAAAATATTAAAGAATGAAAAAAAGTATCACTATCCTTTTTATAGGATTATTTCATGTTATCATAGCACAACAACATATTACAGGAAACATAATAGATAAAAAAACGAATGAACCACTCGCAGGAGTAGAAATTTACGCACCAGGAATCCACAAAGGAACCACAAGTGATTTTGATGGTAATTTTACACTTAACAATATACCAAATAAAAATATAAAACTTGTTTTTTCTTATTTAGGATATAAAAATAAAACAATAGTAATTAAAGACTTAAACGCATTAAAAATTAGTTTAGAAGAAGCAGAAACACATTTAGATGAAGTAATTATATCCACACTATTTAACAAATTACAAAGTCAAAATGTGATGAAGGTCGAGCATCACAGTTTAAAAGAGTTAAAAAAACTAGGTAGTACAACCTTGATTCAAGGCATATCAACAATTCCAGGAGTTACACAAGTATCAACAGGAGTAAGTATTGGTAAACCAGTAATTAGAGGTTTAACAGGTAATAGAGTTTTAGTATATGCACAAGGAGTACGGTTAGAGAATCAACAATTTGGCGATGAACATGGACTTGGAATAAATGAAGCAGGAATAGGAAGTGTTGAGGTTATAAAAGGACCAGCATCCTTGCTTTATGGCTCAGATGCACTAGGCGGAGTATTGTATTTTAACGATGAAAAATTTGCCAATACAAACAAAACAAATGTAGAAGTTGCCGAAAAATATTTTACTAATACCAATGGCTTTAATACTACTGCCATGCTAAAAACATCTACCGATAAATTTAAGTTTATAGGTAGAGCAACACACAATACACACCAAGATTATAAAATAGCAAAAGGTGAAAAAGTAACTAATACAAGATTTAAGGAACAAGATTATAAAATAGGAGTAGGCTATAGTAATGCTAAAATATCTTCCACATTGCGTTATAATTTTAATAAGTTAGCATTGGGGATTAATGAAGAAGGTATTACTACTCAAACAAACTTAAGAACACCGGAGTTTCCAAGGCAAGAGGTGTTTAATCATATCGTAAGCTTACACAATCATTTGTTTTTTAAAGACTCTAAATTAGATGCTAATTTTGGTTATTTATTTAATGATAGAAGTGAGTTTGAAGATGCAGATATTGCATCCTTACAAATGCATTTAAAAACAATGAATTACGATGTTAAATATTTTTTACCAAAAATAAAAAAAATAGAAACTATTATAGGCATACAAGGGATGCACCAAACCAATACAAATAAGGCAGAAGAAATATTAATTCCAGATGCAACAATTACAGATTTTGGTATTTTTACAACTGCAAATTACGAATGGAAAACAAATGTTATACAAGCAGGAGTACGGTTTGATAATCGTAAAATTAACACCAAAGAGTATGGCATTGCAACAGATTTGGAATATATAAACGCAGTAAATAAAACATTTACAAGCATTAATACATCATTAGGCTATAAAACAGAACCATTAAAAAAAACAATAATACGACTAAATATAGCAACAGGTTTTAGAGCGCCAAATTTGGCAGAATTAACTTCAAATGGCGTACATGAAGGAACAAATAGATATGAAATAGGAAATTCCGAACTAAAGAACGAGCAAAATTTACAGATAGATATAGCATTAGCATATAAAAATGAACATGTAGAGGTATTTGCAAATGGTTTTTATAACACCATAAATAAATATATATTTTTAGCACCAAATAATAATGAAATAGATGGTAATAAAGTTTTTAATTACATACAAGACGATGCAAATTTATATGGAGGAGAATTTGGTTTTGATTTACACCCACATCCACTAGATTGGTTACACATACAAAGCAGTTTTGAAACTGTTATAGCCAAACAAAAAAACGGAAATCACTTACCATTAATTCCAGCAAATAAAATAAACACAACCATAAAATCAGATTTTGATATACCAAAATTATTAAAGGATGCCTATTTTTCAATTAATATGGAGCATGTGCTTAAACAAAATAAAGTAAGCATTTTCGAAATAGAAAGCAAGGCATATAGTTTAGTTAATTTAGGCTTTGGAGGAACATTTAAGCTAAAAAAAGCAACAATTGATTTAAGTATAAATGCAAATAATATATTTGATATAAAATACATTTCTCATTTATCACGATTAAAAGTAGATAATATTCCGAATGCAGGTAGAAATATTGCTTTTGGATTAGATTTTAAAATTTAAAACAATAGTTAAGAGGCTGTTTAAAAAACGTCACTCCGAACCACGAGGTACGAAGTGGGAGGGAATCTTTAAACCAAATGTGGCTAGTTTTTAAAAGATTACTTTAGTCATATTTCTTTCATAATGACAATTAATAAACGTTTTAGACAGCCTTTTATAAAAAATCACAAAGAAGCTTCAACCAATTTATTGCGATAAGCAGTTAACATTTTAGATTTAGAGATAAAGCCATAATATTTACCATCGCGTAAAACAGGCAAATTCCAAGCGTTACTATCGGTAAATTTATTCATAATCGTTTGCATGGAATCTCTGTTGTAAAAAATAACATCAGGAGCGTTATGCATTAAATCTCTAACAAAAACTTTTTTGTACATTTTTTTATTAAACATAATATCTCTAATATCATCTAACAAAATAATACCAATTAAATCGTGCTCTTCATTAATAACAGGAAATAGGTTTCGTTTGGATTTAGCAACTGCTTTTTTAAGTAATTTACCCAAATTCATATCAGGAGTAACGGTGATAAAATTAAGTTCAATAATAGTATCCTTATCCATTTTCATTATGGCATTTTTATCTTTATCATGTGTCAGTAATTCGCCACGTTTAGCCAACTCTTCGGTATATATGGAGTGAGAAACAAAACGTTTAGTTAAGGCATACGAAATGGCAGAAACAAGCATTAAGGGTACAAAAAGTTCATAACCACCAGTAATTTCGGCAATTAAGAAAATAGCAGTTAAAGGAGCGTGTAAAACACCAGCCATTAAACCAGTCATACCAACTAAGGTAAAATTAGATTCAGAGACATTAAACCCCAAACCAACATTATTAATAATTTTTGCAAAAATATTACCAAGGGTACTACCCATAACCAGTGTGGGTATAAAAATACCACCAATACCACCAGCCGAAAAAGTTACAGTCATAGCAATGGCTTTAAAAAAAGTTATCCCAATAAGGAGTACTATAATAATCCAAATATTATCTTCAAAATCATTAAAAAAGGGCACACTTCCGATTGCTTTTATATGATTACCATGTAATAAATTATTTATTAAACCATAACCTTCACCAAATAGAGGTGGAATAAAAAACAAAAGAATTCCGATAATAATACCACCAACAAGCAATCGTTTTACAGGACTCTTAATCCGCTCAAACCTACGAGTAATATTAAAATAAATTTTAGAAAAATAAACAGAAGCAAAACCAGTACCGATAGCTAATAAAATATAAAAACCAATATCTTTTATTTGAAAAACATCGGTTACATTAAAATTAAACAACACATCTTGCCCTCTAAAAAAATAAGAAGTAACCACAGCAGAAACCGAAGCTAATAACAAAGGAACTAAAGAAGAAAAAGCCAAGTCTAAACTAAAGATTTCAACTGCAAAAATAATAGCAGCAATAGGAGCTTTAAACATACTAGCCATAGCACCAGCCGAAGCGCAGCCAATTAATAACATTCTAGTTTTTGCATCAATTCTAAAAAACTGTGCCAAGTTAGAACCAAGAGCAGCACCAGTACTTACAGCAGGACCTTGTAAACCAACCGAACCACCAAAACCAGCAGTAATTGGTGCAGTAATTAAAGAAGCATACATTTTGTAACGTTCCATAATTCCATTTTTTTTGGCAACAGCGAAGAGTGTTGACGGAATGCCATGATGAATTTCTTTTTTAATAAAATATTGTTTAATAAGGTAAACGATAAAAAGACCAATAATAGGGAATATAAAATAGAATGCATGATGGTAATTTTTTATAATTTTACCTTCTAATAAAGTTTGAATTAAATGAGTTAAATTTTTTAAAATAACAGAACCTAAACCAGCCAACAAACCAACTAAAACACTTAAAATATAAGTAAATTGTTGGTTGGAGATATGTTTGTATCTCCATTTATAAAAATGATTTAGTATTTTTTTTTGACTGAGTTTCATTAATTATATATGATGTTTTAATTGCTAGAAGCAAAGAAAAACGAAAAATCTCAAAAAAAGTTAGATACACACTGTGACCTCCAAAACTTCGGAAAAATTACAGTGTAAATAATATTAATTATAAATCCAATTTCAAACAAAGCTCTTTCAATTGTGCATCATCAATATTAGCAGGAGCATCAATCATTATATCTCTACCTGAGTTGTTTTTTGGAAAAGCAATAAAATCACGTATAGTTTCTTGTCCGCCAAGAATAGCAACCAAACGATCTAAACCAAAAGCTAAACCGCCATGAGGAGGAGCACCATAGGTAAAGGCATTCATTAAAAAACCGAATTGTTCTTGAGCTTCTTCTTTGGTAAAACCAAGATAATCGAACATCATTTCTTGTGTAGCTTTATCATGAATACGGATAGAACCACCACCAATTTCATTACCATTTAAAACCATATCATAAGCATTAGCCCTTACTTTAGCAGGTTCAGTTTTTAGTAACTCAATATCCTCAGGTTTTGGAGAAGTAAACGGATGGTGCATTGCGTGGAAACGATTCGTATCTTCATCCCATTCCAATAACGGAAAATCAATAACCCATAACGGAGCAAAAACTTTTGGGTCACGTAAACCTAAAATTTCAGCTAATTCCATTCTTAACATACTCATTTGAGTTCTTACTTTATCGGTATCTCCAGATAAAACTACCACTAAATCACCTTTTTTAGCAGTGGTAACTTCTGCCCATTTTGCTAAATCATCTTGGTCGTAAAATTTATCAACCGATGATTTGAATGTTCCATCATCATTACAACGAGAATAAATCATACCTAAAGCACCAACTTGTGGACGCTTAATCCATTTTATTAAATTATCTATTTCTTTACGAGTAAATTTATTTCCGCCAGGAACAGCAATTCCAATAACTAATTCTGCAGAATTAAAAACATTAAAATCTTTATGTTGTGTAACCTCGTTTAACTCACCAAATTTCATATCAAAACGAATATCAGGTTTATCATTACCATAAGTTTTCATCGCATAATCGTAAGTTATTCTTGGGAATTTTTCTACGCCAACACCTTTAATTTCTTTTAGTAAATGTTTGGTTAAACCTTCAAAAGTATTTAAAATATCCTCTTGTTCCACAAAAGCCATTTCGCAATCAATTTGCGTAAATTCAGGTTGCCTATCAGCACGTAAATCTTCATCTCTAAAACACTTTACAATCTGAAAGTATTTATCCATACCACCAACCATTAACAGTTGTTTAAAAGTTTGAGGCGATTGTGGTAAAGCATAAAACTGCCCTTGGTTCATTCTACTAGGCACAACAAAATCACGAGCACCTTCTGGCGTAGATTTAATTAAATAAGGAGTTTCAACATCAATAAAACCTTCTTTGGATAAGTAATTACGAACCTCCATAGAAACCTTATGACGGAAAATTAAATTTTCACGAACAGGATTTCTTCTAATATCTAAATAACGATATTTCATTCGTAGTTCTTCACCACCATCCGTATTATCTTCAATAGTAAAAGGAGGCGTTTCTGATTTATTTAAAATTTCTAATTTAGAAACTAAAATTTCAATTTCTCCAGTAGGCATATTTTTATTTTTAGATTGGCGTTCAATAACTTTTCCAGTTACTTGGATTACAAATTCACGGCCTAAATTTTTAGCCAATTCAAAAACTATTTTATCCGTACGTTCTTCATCAAAAATTAATTGTGTAATTCCGTAACGGTCACGAATATCAACCCAAACCATAAACCCTTTATCTCTCGTTTTTTGAACCCAACCACTAAGTGTTACTTCTTGGTTTACATGTTCTAACCTTAACTCTCCATTATTATTACTTCTGTACATAATTTAATTTTTTTGACACTTATTTTTATCGGAGACAAAGTTAGTATTTTTAAAATAAAAAAAGCAGATTGAATTTATTCAATCTGCTTAAAAAAAGGCTAACATCTTTTTTTAGAAGTGTATTGCTAAATTACACAAATGATTTCTTCTTCTTTTATTTTTATATGGAGCCAAAAAGCTCATCAACTTTATAGCTATTAATTATTCGTTTTTTTTATAAGTTTACTACCTCTGTATTATGATTTCCAATATAAGTATTTAATTGTTTAGATTCGAAATTATCATCTTGTATAAATGTTCTATCAAAACCATCACCATCAATTTTTAATGAAAATGTTGGTAGCGTTGTATCTGTTTCAGGGATATCAGTTTCACAACTGAAAGATAATAATAAAGATAGAATTAATATTGTTTGATAAATTGTTTTCATAATAAATGGATTTTTAGATTAATAGTTATTTTATTCTTCTTTTATTTTCCATATAGCACCAGAAAGTCCACCAACTTTATAGCCACCAAATACCCAAAGGGCATTATCATAATTTAAAGTATTATGAAATGCAATAGCATCAAAAGGAATAGCATCATCATATCTATTCCAAGTTATCATATCAGATGAATAATAAATAGAGTTAGAGAAATCTGCAACACCTGCTCTCCCTCCAATTACCCATACTTTATTATTATAAACTGTTGCCGAATGGCCAGTAATTCTAGGTAACACATCGCCTCTAATAGCAATTTGCTCCCAATCAGTACCATTTGTACTCATCCAAACATCATTTAACCGTGTAGTAGACTCACCACCAATTACATATATAGCATTATTGAAAACTACAGCTTTATGCCCACCTCTACCAAAAAAAGCAGCAGCGGCATTACTTGTATTTTGTGTCCAGTCAATTCCGTTTGTACTAGACCACACTTCTGTATGACTAGTTGTTGAGTTTCCTGCAATTACATATATTTTACCATCAAATACTACAGTACTATGGAATTGTATTGCACCAAAAGGAGCAGTATCAGTTTCCATAGTCCAAGTTTCACCATCAGAAGAGCTCCAAATATCTTGTTGAGCAGTTCCTGAATTATCTTCACCGCCAATAATCCATAATTTGTCATTAAACTTAGTAAGTGTGGTACCTCTACGACCAACAGGAAAGTTATCAGCAATAGAAACCCAACTTTTGCCATTAGCACTCTTCCAAATATCATGATTAAAATCAGGAGTAGTATAAGAGTTAATACCACAAGCAGACCATAATTTATCATTATAGAGTTCCATTGCATTGTCTGCAAAATCACCCATTTGATCTTGAGCAGTTTCTTGATTAAATATTAATCGTAAAGTTATCGGATCATCATCACTTGTACAAGATGAAAGAATAAGTACAAATAGAAATAGAATTTTTGTTATGTTTATGGAGAGTTTCATAATATGTTTTTATAATAATAGTATCAAAATTAAATAACATTATGTTTATAAAACGAATGAATGTATAAATGGTATTGAAAGT
>Ga0256840_1004636_pt1 | contig 10195 bp, 8 predicted proteins | sample 355202metaG_FD_185969 | JGI IMG/M metagenome (GOLD analysis project Ga0256840, IMG submission 185969) | Hydrothermal vent microbial communities from Mid Atlantic Ridge, Atlantic Ocean - 355-202 | ecosystem: Environmental > Aquatic > Marine > Hydrothermal vents | place: Atlantic Ocean: Mid...
AGGGCAAAGGCCACCGGCGTGCGCAGCATCAGGATGGCCAGCAACGCGGTCAGTATGAAAAACGCCTCCATCAGTGGGCCCCTTCCAGTATGTCATCGGCCGGAATGTCCTCGGTCCAGACGCGATACAGTTCGACCAGACCCTGAAGGATCAACAGCAGGCTTCCGACCCAGACCGGCGCATGGGTCAGCCATTTGGGCGGGGCAAGGTATGTATCTGTGGTGTGGCCCGCAAGGGTTTCCTTCAGCCACAGTTGAAAGCCGTAGTACATGGCCACACCGGCAAAAATAAACAGCATGGCAATGGCGAATGTTTCGGCCAGCCGGCGGCGCAATGTGGTGGGGTCGGACAAGAGAACCTCGATCGTCACCATCTCGCGGTGTTTCAACACATACGAGGCCGCCAGATAGACCACCCAGACCTGTAAAATCCGGCTGACCTCATCCACCCAGATCGTCGGGGCGGTGAATACATGCCGCATAACAACTTCGTAAGTGATGAAAAATCCGATTAAAAACAGGCTCCAGGCGGAAAGAAATCCGGCGGTTTCCGACGCGCCATCAATCAGGCGGATTGCCTTGCGCAATAGGGGGGCCATGGGTGGCTCCTGACATTCTGGGGGAAAAGAAAGGGCGGGCCGGACAAATGCCGGCACGCCCTGTTTCGTTTTGGCTACATAGCGGCCGAGCGCACCGCATCAACAGCGGCTTTGCCCACGTCACCCGTTTCCTCGATGAAACGGTCGACGATGCCCGAGGTGGCTTTGACCCACGCGGCACGCTGTTCGGGTGTCAGTTCGATAACGTTCATTTTGCTGGAAACTTCGGCCACGGCTTCGGTTTCCTGCGCATAAATCGAATCCCGCAATTTGGCTTCGACTTCGCGCGCGGCGGCGTCGATGATGGCCTTGTGTTCGTCCGACAGCCCCTCGTAGACGTCATTGTTGATTACGGCGACAAACTCGATCGCGCTGTCGTATGTCAGGGTCATGTTGTCCATGACCTCGAACAGTTTGCGCGACTTCACAGCAGACGCACCCGTCATGCCCACGTCAACAGCGCCCTGCTGATAGGCCAGAAACTGCTTTGAGCCGGACATCAGGGTCGGCGCGCCACCCAGTGCCTCAACCGTCCAGCCCTGAATTTTGCCGTAGGTGCGCACCTTTTTGCCAGCCAGATCGGTCGGCAGCACAATCGGTTCCCCCTTGCTCAGATAGATATTGCGACCAAAGGCCTGCCACCACAAAATGCGGTTGTTGGTTTCTTTCAGGATTGCGCCATCCAATGTGGTGCGCATTGCCGAATCCGGCGCAACCGCCGCCCTCAAATGGGCCTCGTCCTGAAAGATGAACGGGATCGCAACCACATCCACCGCCGGTACCGATCCGGTAAAACGCCCCAGAAACGCCGAGCCGGCATCAACTGCTCCCGAGCCGACCGCACCGGGGACTTCTTTGTCCTTGAACAGTTGTGCCGATGGGAAAAGCTGGATTTTCAACTCGCCGCCGGATTTTTCCTCGATGATACGGCCGAATTCCAGCCAGTTCTGGCCCAGCGAATGGGTTTCCGGCAATTGCAGCGACACGCGCAGCACGGTTTCGGCTGCGGCGATGGATGCGGATGCCGCGATGGCAACCGCTGCTACAGATCCTAAAATCCAGTTTTTCATATTTATCTCTCCCTTTTGGCCCTCTAGTCGGGGCGTTCGTTTTCTTACCTGCACCTGCAATTGCCGGTGCGGGTATAGTGCAGCTTTGATACCGGCGCGGGAACAGTGTTTTCCAAGCGCCAGACAGGCAACCTCTACTTTCGTCAGTCTATCCTGACTTTTGGCAAGGTAACGCAATCTTTTGATAAATCAACCGCCAACCGGCCTACTGCGGGGCAGGACGGGGTTGCCGAAAAAACCTATCCTGCCTGTTTCGTATCCCGTTTGATGCGGAACACGATCAGATATTGTGCCGGCACAAAAATCAGGGTGATCACCGTGCCCACAATAATGCCGCCCATCAGCGCATAGGCCATCGGCCCCCAGAACACTTGCCGCGAGATCGGGATCAAGGCCAGACTGGCGGCGGCCGCTGTCAACACAATCGGGCGGGCACGGGTGACTGTGGCTTCGAACACCGCATCCCAGGCCTCCATGCCCTGTTTGCGCAGGGCCTCGATCCGGTCCACCAGAATGATCGAGTTGCGGATCAGGATACCGCTGAGCGCCAGAATGCCCAGAATGGCGACAAACCCCATCGGGGCCTTGGCGGTGATCAGCGCAATCACCACCCCGATCAGGCCCAGCGGGGCGACCGACAGCACGATAAACGCCAGCCGGAAGCTCTGCATCTGCACCATCACCAGCGTGATGATGATCAGGATCATCATCGGCGCCACAGCGGCAATCGGCCCCTGTGATTCCGCACTTTTCTCGACCGAGCCACCGACCTCGACGTGGTACCCGGCGGGCAGGGCGCTGTCGAATTCCTCGATCTGTTTCTTCAGGGCTTTGACGATGGTTGCGGGTTGGTCCTTGGTGGCCAATGCCGCCTCGACTGTCACCGTGGGCATCCGGTTGCGCTGAATGACCACCGGCTGTTCGGTTTCAAACCGGAAATCGGCCACGCTGGACAGGGGAATAGTGCCGCCATCGGCTGTGCTGAGTTGCAGGTTGAACAGTGTGTCGATGGATTCGGATGTCGTCCTGTCCCCGCGGGCAATGATGTCGATCAGATAGGTCTGGTCGCGCAGGTTGGTCACACCTTTGCCGTTATAAATCGTATTGAGCGCAATGGATATATCGCGGGCGGTCAGGTTCAACTGGCGTGCCTTGTCTTGCAGGATGTCCACCTTGATCACACGGGCCGGTGCGTTCCAGTCCATCGCGATGCTTTCCAGTCGGTCATCACTGGCGACAATCGCGGTCAGTTCACGCCCCAGATCCCGAACCTTGGCAATATCGGGGCCGGACAGGCGGTATTGCACGGGGCGGCCCACCGGCGGGCCGATCGCCAGCAGTTTCACCAGAACATCGGTGCCGGGGAATTCCTCGGCTGCCACTTTGCGCAACTCGTCGCGCAGTTTATCGCGGGCCTCAAGGCCGGTCGTCTGGATCACGATCTGGCCAAAATTGGCCGAAGGTGTGGCCGGTTCGCTGGTCAGCAGGAACCGCAAGGCGGAACGGCCGACATAGGTGGACCAATAGGACACCCCGTCGTGATCCTTCAGATGGGCTTCCATCGCCTTCATCTGTGCCGATGTTTCCTCGATCGAGGCATTCTGTGGCAAGGTCATGTTGATCAGCAATTCGGTGCGGTCCGAATTGGGAAAAAACTGTTGTTCGACAAAGCGCAGGCTGTAGACCGAGGCGACAAAACCGGCGAGGATCACCACCAGAACCAGCCAGCGCGCGCGCATGGCTCCGCGCAGGGCCGTCTGGAACATCCGCATGGCAATGCCGGGGCCTTTGTGTTTGTGACCCAGATTTTTGGGCAGGAATGTCACCCCCAACAGCGGGCTGTACAATACCGCTACAAACCAGCTGACCAGCAGGGAAACCGCGATCACCACGAACAGCGAAAAGGTGAATTCACCGGCGTTGGAATTGTTCAGCCCGATCGGGATAAAACCGGCAACCGTGATCAAGGTGCCCGACAGCATCGGAAAGGCAATCGTGCGCCAGGCATAGGATGCCGCCTGATGCCGCCCGTCGCCCTTTTCCAGCCGGTAGATCATGGTTTCCACCGCGATCATCGCATCATCCACCAGTAGCCCCAGCGCAATGATCAGCGCACCCAGCGAAATCCGTTGCAGGGTAAATCCGGTGTATTCCAGCACCACAAAGGTAATGCCCAGCGTCAGCGGCACGGCCAGCGCCACCACCAGACCGGCCCGCAGGCCCACGGCCAGAACCGATACCGCCATCACGATGATCACCGCTTCGGCCAGCGCACGGGTGAAATGGCCCACCGCTTCGTCCACGATTTTGGGCTGGTCCGAAACCTTGTGGATTTCAACCCCGATTGGCAGCTTTGATTCCGCGCGGTCAATCACTTCGTCCAGCTGTTCGCCGAACGCCAGAATATTTGCCCCTTTGCGCATTCCAACGCCAAGGCCGATCGCCTCTTCTCCGTTGAAACGGAACAATTCGGTCGCGGGGTCCTTATAGCCGCGCCGCACCGTGGCCACATCGGTCAGGCGGAAAAACCGGTCCCCGACCCGCAGGTTCACATCCTCAAGGCTTTGGGCATTCAGGAATTTGCCGCTGACCCGCACCAGAACCCGCTCGGGTCCGGCCTCGATCACGCCGGATGGCACAATCGCGTTCTGGGCGGCCAGTGTGGCCTGCACCTGATCTTGGTTCACACCCAGCGCCGCCATTTTTTCGGGCGAGAAATCCAGATAAATCGCTTCTTCGCGGTCGCCAAAGATCACCACATCGCCGGCATCATCCAGTTGCTGCACCTCGCGGCGGATGTCCTCGATCATGTCGCGCACTTCGCGCGGGGTGAACCCGTCCGAGGTAAAGGCGTATATATTGCCGTAAACATCGCCAAAGCGGTCGTTGAACTTGAAACCGGCGAATTCGGGCGGGAATTCACCGCGGATATCGCCCATCATATTGCGGATTTCCTGCCAGATTGGCGGGATTTGCGGGCCACGGGTGGTGGGCAGCAGGTTCACATAAACGATCGACACACCGGGCCATGTGACGGATTTGGTAAAGTCCAGCTCGTCCACTTCCAGCAGTTTCTTTTCGATCCGGTCGGTGACCTGATCCAGCGTTTCCTGCACCGTGGCACCGGGCAGGGCGGCGGTGATTACCATGGTTTTGATGGTGAAATCCGGGTCTTCCTCGCGGCCGATGGTGACATAGGCCATCAGACCGGCCAGCATGCTGACGATCATCAGATACCAGACAAAGGATTTATGCTTTAGCGCCCAGTCGGACAGATTGAAACGTTCGCTCATTTGCCTACGCGCGGGCCAACGATCTGCCCGTCCTTGATTGAGTGGATGCCTTTGGTCAGGATTTCCTGATCGATCTTCAGGCCTGACGTCACAATGCTACGTTCGCCAAGGGCATGGCCAAGGGTGACAGCCGTTTTATGCGCTTTGCCTTCGGGGCGGGATATGACCCAAACGAATGTTTTGCCGTCTTCATACAGTATTGCATCGGTGGGGATGGTCATCACCTTGATATCGTCAAGCTGTGGCTTGGCCTTGACCAGCGCACCGATACGAAATTCCTCGGGCGCGTCCAGCAGGGTGAAATGGCCCCGACGGGTGCGGGTGCGGGTGTCGGCCACCGGATCAACGGATCGCAGCCGGATTTGCGCATGTACGGTGCTGACAGCCAACAGGGTGGCGTCAAACAGGGCCTTGTCGGGTAAAATCGCCAGTTCGGATTCCGTCAGGTCGATCACCACTTCGCGCTCGTTTGTGGCGGCCAGACGGATCACCGGTTGACCGGCAGAAACCGAGGCACCCGCTTCGGCCAGTGTCCGCGTAATGACCCCGTCATGGGGTGCGCGCAAAACGGCTGAATCCAGAATATCCTCGGCGCGGATCAGGGCGGCATTGGCCTGTTCCAGACGCGCTTTGGCGGCGGCAAATTTGCGTTGGGCATCTTCCAGCCGTGTCTGGCTTTCCACCCCGCGTGCAACCAGTATCTTTTCGCGCTCCAGTGCATCCTGCGCCGATTTCAGCCCCTGCGTGGCAATCACCACGCCGGCCCGCGCCGCCCACGCGCCGGCTTCCAGTGCTTCGGGGTCCAGTTGGGCCAGAACATCGCCTTCCTTCACCGTATCCCCAAGCGATACAGGGCGACTGGCAATGGTGCCCGAGGCCGGAAAGCCCAGATCAACCTCGATTCTGGCTGAAACGGTGCCGATGAAGTCACGCGCTGTTTCGGGGCCTTCACCGATGATCTCGGAAACCACCGGACGAAGTATATCCTGTGCGAAAACAGGATCGGCCATTGGCAAGGCCATTGCGGCAATCAGGAACAGGGAATGTATTTGCATCACTCGTCTCCGATCAGCCGGACAAGGCGTCCGGGGTATAACAATTGTGCGCCACTGGTGACGACAATATCGCCGGTTTTCAGGCCGTCACTGACCATGATCGTGCCGTCTGAATAACGGGCGATACCGATCGGGGTCAGGGTGGCACGCATCGTGTCAGGGTTCACCACCCAGACCGCAGGGGTGCTGTTGATCGCGGACAAGGCGCTATAGGGGACGATGATCTGGTCAGGATGCGGAATTGCGATGCTGGCCTTTACTGCCGCGCCGTAATTGACCTGATCGGGGGGGCTGTCCACACCGACGCTGACCTCGATGGTGCCGCGACGCGGATCAACCAGGGGGGAAACCTTGCGGATATGCCCCTGAAAACGCACGCCGGGATTGTCGAGCAGGGACAATGGAATTGTCAGGTCCTTTGGGATGCGGGTGGGCAGGGCTTCGGGCGTATCGAAAACCGCATCTATTGCAGTACCCAAGGCCAGTTTTAGCACCGGATGCGCCCCGGCGATCACTTCGCCCGGATCGGCCAGACGGGCAGTGATGACCCCGTCGGCACTGGCGCGCAGGAAGGTATCCTCAAAGGCTTTGCGGGCGCGGTTCAGATCGGCCTGCGCCTGTTCCACACTGGCCTCGGAGATGCGATAACGGCGCTCGGCCTCGTCGCGGCGAATGCGGGTGGTGGCGCCGCGTTGCAGGAATACTTCTTGCCGCTCGAATTCCTCTTTGGCCTGAAACAGATCGGCCTGTGCTGCGTTCAGCGCCGCTTCGGCGCCGCGCATGGCCTGTTCCTGCTGCACCGATTCAAGGCGGGCCAATTCCTCACCGGTTTGCACATGATCGCCTTCACGCACCAGAATAGACATGATCCGTCCGCCCATGGGAAAGGACAGGCCGACTTCGTCCCGTGCAATGATCTGGCCCGTCAATGTCAGGGTTTCCAACCCCAGTTCCGGCTGGATTTGCACGGTTTCAACCGGCAAGGCCTGTTGGGCAAGGGCAGGGGCCATTGACAAGATCGCAGATCCTGTCAGGGCCAATAAGAATGTCCCGTATCGCATGGTATGCCCTCGTTTATTTCTGAGTGGTAAATCGAATCCGGTGCAGATGTCCGGCACAGCTAAACCGATTAGTATAGTTTTTCAAGCCGCACAAATGCATAGCCGCCCATAACCCGACTGGATGGGACAATTTAACTCAGGAACGGGGATAAAGCGACCGGTTTGTCGCCCGCGCTATATCAAACGATGGCCTGTGCCAGTGTTTTGAAAGCATCCGCCGGATCATCGGCGTTCCAGATCTCTTCGCCAATAGCAAAGAAATCGGTAAACGGGGACAGGGTTTTGACCAGATCGACCGTCAACGCGCCTTCGGCCACGACCGGCACTTCGACAACATCGCTCCACCATTGGAACAAATCCTGCGGGGCGGTGGACCCATCCCCCAGCGCGCTTTGGCCGCAAGGGCCGAAACTGATGTAATCGGCGCTGGCTTCGCCCGCGTTCAACCCGTCATGGCGCGAGGTGCCACAATAGCTGCCGATGATGGCCTCGTCCGACAATTCGCCCCGGGCATAGCGCACCGAGCGCGCGCCATCGGTCAGATGCACCCCGTCAAGGCCAAGGCGTTCGACCATAATCAGGTGGCTTTCGATCACCAGCGGGATGTCGCGTGCGTGGCAGATTTCGCGCAGGGCGTCACCGGCACGGGCGATCCGGTCCTCGTCCTTGGTGGCCATGGCAAGGCGCGCGCAGGCCACGGGAGCCACGTCCAGCACACGCTGGAAGGTCTTGGCAAAGCTGGCCAGTTCAAAGGCGGGCGGGGTGATCAGGTATAGCTGGGCCTGTTCTTTTTCGGGGTATTCTTCGCTCATCTTCATTATCCTTGGCTGGCTGTTGCTGCCGGATATAACGCAGGTTTTGCGGTTTGACCACGGGGCAGTTGCAGCCTATCAGGACGTGAATGGAGAAACAGGTGTGAAATGGCTGAAAACGAATGGACGGGACCACAGCCCGCGATGATCCTTGTGCGCCCGCAGATGGGCGAAAACATCGGGGCTGCGGCGCGGGCGATGTGGAATTTCGGGCTGGACCGGATGCGCGTGGTTGCACCGCGTGACGGCTGGCCGAATGAACGCGCGGTTGCGATGGCCTCGGGCGCGGGGCGGCTACTGGATCAGGCGGGGCTGTTTGACAGTACGGCCGACGCGATTGCCGATTGCAACTATGTGTTTGCCACCACCGCGCGGCACCGCGGGTTGACCAAGCCGATCATGACACCGGAACGGGCGATGCAATACACCCGTGGCCTGCTGGAGCAGGGCCAAAAGGTGGGCATCCTGTTTGGTCCCGAGCGCGCCGGTCTGGAGAACGATGATGTGGCGCGGGCCAATGCGATTATCTCGGTGCCGGTCAACCCGTCGTTTTCATCGCTCAATCTGGGGCAGTCGGTGTTGCTGGTGGCCTATGAATGGCGCCGGCAGGTGGAACAGGTGGTGCCCGAGGTGATGGAGATGGTGAAAACCGAATTCGCCGAGGGGCTGGAGATTGAAAAGCTGGGCGATCATTTCGAGGAGCGTCTAGAGGCCGCCGGGTTCTTTTTCCCCGAGGCCAAGGCAGACCGGATGAAGCTGGCCCTGCGCAACATGTGGGCGCGGCTGCCGCTGACGCGGGCGGATGTGCAGACGTTGCACGGGATGCTGCGCCAGTTGGTGCGCTGGAAAGAGCGCGGGGAATAAGAGATTTTATGCGCTGCCGCGCGGGCAGGTATTTGGGGCAAGAAGAAGGGAATATCCTTGCTCCTGCTTTTTGTCGGTCGTAGTTTGGCGGGAAAATCAGGAAGGGTGCGAGCATGAGCAAGAAGCGCAGTATTTTTGAAGAGGTCGGTGAAGATGTGTCGCCCAAGGAGGTTACACCCAGAACCGGTGTGATCGACAAGGCGCCCAAAGGCGCGCGGCGGGCCATTCGCGGCTGGCTGATGCTGGTCTTTGCTTTGGTGGCGCTGATGGTTCTGGTGGGCGGGGCCACGCGGCTGACGGATTCCGGTCTGTCGATCACCGAATGGAAGCCGGTTACCGGTGCGATCCCGCCGATGAATGACGCGGATTGGGCCAGCGAGTTTGCCAAATATCAGGCCAGCCCCGAATTCCGGTTGCAAAACAGCAAGATGACTGTGGCCGAATTCAAATCCATCTACTGGTGGGAATGGGGGCATCGGCAGTTGGGCCGGTTTATCGGCGTGGTCTGGGCGATCGGGTTTCTGTTCTTCTGGCTGACCAAAAAGATACCGGCGGGCTGGACCAACCGCCTTCTGGGCCTCGGGGTTCTGGGCGGATTGCAGGGCGCGATCGGCTGGTGGATGGTGTCCAGCGGCCTGACCGGGCGGATGGTGGATGTGGCCTCGTACCGGTTGGCGACGCATCTGGGGCTGGCGTTTATCATTCTGGGTCTGTCGGCGTGGTATATATTCCTTCTGTCGCGTTCCGAGGCCGAGATCATGCAGGCGCGCCGCGGCAGGGAAGGCAGGTTGTTTTCCATGTCCACCGGTCTGATGCATCTGGCGTTTCTGCAAATCCTGCTGGGGGCCCTGGTGGCCGGTATTGACGCCGGTCGCGGCTATATCGACTGGCCGCTGATGGGCGGGCAGGTGATACCGGATGAAATATTCGACTACACACCGTGGTGGAGCAATTTCTTTGAAAACCCGGCCCTTGTGCAGTTCGTTCACCGGCTGGTCGGTTATCTGGTGTTGGTGTTTGCCATTGTTGTCTGGCGGCGTTCGGGTGCCTGTGGCAACCGCAAGACCAAGGCGGCGTTCAATATGCTGATGGTGATGGTTTTGGTGCAGGTGGTGCTGGGGATCACCACGGTGATGATGGCGGCGCAACTGCATGTGGCGCTGACCCATCAATTCGGCGCAATCCTGCTGTGGGTGATGATCCTGCGGTCGCGTTTTCTGGCGGGCTATCCTGTGGCCCAGAGTGTAAGGGGCTAAGGTAATGACGGCATATGATGATCTAATGGAGTTCGAGCGCGATACGCAGGCGCTGGGACAGGTTTCGGGCCGGTTGGGCTGGGATCAGGAAACCATGATGCCGCGGGGGGCTGCGGGGCAGCGGTCCGAGGAAATGGCGGCGCTGTCCTCGGTGCTGCACGCGCGGCGCACGGATCCCAAGGTGGG
>Ga0256840_1004637_pt1 | contig 10195 bp, 8 predicted proteins | sample 355202metaG_FD_185969 | JGI IMG/M metagenome (GOLD analysis project Ga0256840, IMG submission 185969) | Hydrothermal vent microbial communities from Mid Atlantic Ridge, Atlantic Ocean - 355-202 | ecosystem: Environmental > Aquatic > Marine > Hydrothermal vents | place: Atlantic Ocean: Mid...
GTGCAGTTTCTTTAATAACGGCAAATGCAAGCGGAAGGAGCTGATTTAATTTTTTCTCTATTTTATTATCTATTGTTTCTTCGAGTTTATCTATTTTGTTATAAACTTCTTCTCTTTCCGTAAGGTCGAATTTTTCGTCTTCTATATCTTGTTTCAGAGAGTCTATTTCTGCTTGTTCTTCTTTAAAATAGTCGCGAATTTCTTCACGCAATTTGCTTGTTTTTTTTCTTAGCTCATCGGCAGATAATTTTTTGAGTTTTTCAAATTCTTCATTAATTGCATTAACAACGGGTTTGATTTTTTTTATATCTTTTTCGGATTTATTTCCGAGAATGGTACCGAGAATTTTATCTATTATTGCCATTTTTTTGTTATTGAGATTTCAAATTAGTGCAGTTATTTTCAGTATTTTATATGAAAATATTTTATTTGTTATGAATGTTCTTTATTATGTTGACAATTACTTCAACGGCTTTTATCATAGAGTTAACGGGAATGTATTCATAGATTCCGTGAAAGTTGTGTCCGCCCGTAAAAATATTCGGACAGGGCAGTCCCATATATGAAAGGCGTGAGCCGTCGGTACCGCCTCTGATGGGTTTTATAACAGGTTTTATTTCGGCATCGGTCATTGCTTGTTTTGCAATTTCGACTATGTGCATAACGGGTTCAATTTTTTCTCGCATATTATAATATGTATCTTTTATTTCTGCTGAAATAATTTCTCTGTTATGTGATTTATTAAGCAGGTCGACAACGGCAGCTACATGTTTTTTCATATCTTCGAATTTTTGTCTGTCGTGGTCTCTTATTATGTAGGACATTTTTGTATTGTCAACTGTGCCTTCTGTTTTCATAAGATGATAAAATCCTTCGTAGCCTGTAGTATGTTCGGGGCGTTTTATGTTCGGCAGCATTGAATGAAATTCATGGGCAACATTAATTGAATTAATCATTTGGTTTTTTGCCGTTCCGGGGTGAACGTTTCGTCCTTTGATTGTTACGTTAAGACTTGCGGCATTAAAGTTTTCAAATTCCAATTCTCCAATTTCTCCGCCGTCAACGGTGTAAGCAAAGTCGGCATTAAAAAAGTTTATGTCAAAGAAATCGGCTCCTCTGCCTATTTCTTCATCCGGAGTGAATGCAATTTTCACGGTTCCGTGTTTTATTTCCGGATGTTTTGCAAGGTGTTCCAATGCTGTCATAATTTCGGCAATACCGGCTTTGTCGTCAGCACCGAGCAGTGTTGTTCCGTCTGTAGTAATGAGTGATTGTCCTGTGTATTTTTTCAGTTCGGGAAAGTCTTTAGGGGACAGAATTATATTTTCTTGTTTGTTTAGAATTATATCTTTTCCGTCGTAATTTTCAATTATTTGAGGCTTTACGTTTACGGCTGTTGTATCCGGTGCGGTATCCATATGTGCAATAAAGCCTACTGTCGGTAATTTTTTGTCTGAGTTTGACGGCAGGGTTGCATAGAGGTAGCATTTGTCTGTCAGTTTTATATTTTTTAATCCTAAATTTTCCAGCTCTCTTTCTAATTCTTTAGCTAATTCAAATTGTTTAACTGTGCTGGGATTTGTATCTGATTCAGGATTTGATTGTGTATCAAAATTCAGGTATTTCAGGAATTTATATTTTACGCTCTTCATTATGTTTTACTCTTTTTTCTTTTTGTTAATAATTTCAATTTTAATTGATTTGTTGTTTTTGTCGTCTTTGCTTTTTTCTATTCCTACTTTTATTTCATCGCCTTCGGAAAGAGAAGCTTCTATAATTACTTCAGCCATTTCGTTTTCTATATATTTTTGAATTGCTCTTTTAAGAGGTCTTGCTCCGTATTTTACGTCAAGTCCTTTTTCTGCAATAAATTCTTTGGCTTCTTCAGTAATTTTAAGTTTATATCCTAATGCTTTAACACGACTGTAAAGTCCTGCGAGTTCAATGTCAATAATTTTGAATATATGTTCTCTTTTAAGAGGGTTAAATACTATTACATCGTCGATTCTGTTAATAAATTCAGGAGCGAATGTTCGTTTCAGGGCTTTTGTAATAACAGATTTGCTGTGTTCGTCATCGTCTGAAGTTCCTGCAAAACCGATTCCTTTGCCGAAATCTGACAGGTTTCTGGCACCTACGTTTGAGGTCATTATAATTACGGTATTTTTGAAGTCTACTCTTCGTCCGAGACTGTCCGTAAGTTGCCCGTCGTCAAATACCTGCAGTAACAGGTGGAATATATCGGGATGTGCTTTTTCTATTTCATCCAATAAAATAACAGAATAGGGTTTTCGTCTCACTTTTTCCGTGAGTTGTCCGCCGTCTTCATGTCCGACGTATCCGGGAGGAGCTCCTATAAGTCGCGAAACAGAGAATTTTTCCATATATTCGCTCATATCAATTCTGATAAGAGCTTCTTCTGTATCAAACAGATATTCGGTAAGTTTTTTTGCCAAATGTGTTTTTCCTACTCCTGTAGGACCGAGGAATATGAATGTTCCGATGGGTTTATTCGGGTCTTTTAGTCCTGCTCTGTTTCTTTGGATTGCTTTTACAATTTTTGCAACGGCTTCATCTTGTCCGACAACTTTTTCTTTAAGTTGTTTTTTCATTTCTAAAAGTCTTACGCTTTCCGCTTTTGCAATTCTTGTAGCCGGTATTCCCGTCATCATTGCAACGACTTTTTCAACATCGGAACGGTTAACGATTTCTCTGTGTTGAGAGAGGTTGTCAGTCCATTTTTCTTTTGCTTTTTCTAATTCTGTTTTCAGTCTTCTTTCGTTATCTCTTATTCCTGCTGCTTTTTCAAATTCTTGGTCTTTTATTGCTTTTTGTTTTTCGGTTTCAAGTTCTTTGATTTTTTCTTCAATTTGAGAAATTTCCTCCGGAACTTTAAGATTCATAATATGTACTCTTGAGCCTGTTTCGTCTAATGCGTCAATTGCTTTATCGGGCAGATGCCTGTCGCTTATGTATCTGTCTGTCAGTTTAACACAAGCATCAAGGGCTTCGTCTGTATATGAGACATTGTGATGGTCTTCGTATCTTTCTTTTATATTATTAAGAATTTCTCGGGTTTCTTCAACGGTTGTAGGATCAACCATTATTTTTTGGAAGCGTCTTTCCAGTGCACCGTCTTTTTCTATATATTGCCTGTATTCGTTAAGTGTTGTGGCTCCTATTGTTTGTATTTCGCCTCTTGCAAGTGCGGGTTTGAGCATATTTGATGCATCGAGAGAACCGCTGGCTCCTCCTGCTCCTATTATTGTATGTATTTCATCGATAAATAAAATGACATCGGGATTGTCTTGAAGTTCGTTAAGTATAGATTTCATACGCTCTTCAAATTGTCCTCTGTATTTTGTTCCTGCAACTACCGATGCTAAATCAAGAGTAACGATTCGCTTATTGAAAAGGACTCGGGAGACATTATTTTCGGTTATGCGAATGGCAAGTCCTTCAACTATTGCAGATTTTCCGACTCCGGGTTCTCCTATTAAGACAGGGTTGTTTTTTTTTCTTCGGCTTAGTATCTGAACAAGTCGTTCTATTTCTGTTTCTCTTCCTACTATGGGGTCTAATTTGTTTTCTGCGGCAGCTTTTGTAAGGTCAATTCCGAAATTGTCGAGGACAGGTGTGTCGCTGTCTGTTTTCGGAGTTTTTTTACTTTTTTGTTCACTGAATCTTTCTTCAAATTCATCATCTTCTTCGGGGTCTTTATCTTCGGTATCGCCGGGATTATCAGCTTCGTTAATTACCGTATTTATCAGAATGTCTTTTAATTTTTCGTATGTTAAATCGTTGTCTTTAAGTATTTGATAAATTATTCCGTTTTGGTTCTCTTCTTCTTTTAGTATTGCAAGGACTAAATGATCGGGGGTAGCCAGTTTTTCATTAAAATCTTTTGTTTCGAAGAGTAAAAGTTTTAGTGTTCTTGCCGAAGATTTAAGTAATGGTAGTTCTTCGGTTTGCGGGTCTACGGAACTGTCAGGTTCTTTTATTCTGTTTTCGATTGATTTTTTTACGGTATTTAAATTGATGTTAAAACTTACCATAATTTGTAAAATATTTGAAGACCCTTCTCTCAGTACGCCCAAGAAAAGATGTTCGTTACTGATGTAATCATTTCCGAGCCTTACAGCTTCTTCTTTACTGAATGATAATACTTTTTTTAACTGTTCGGAATATTTATTATTCATAATTTTTTTGTTGTTTAGAACACACAAAGTTAAAAATTCTATTTTAGTTTATGATATTTTTCGGCAATGTTTTTAATAGCAATTAAGCGATTACCTTTTTATGATAATCGCTTAATCGGTTTAATAGTTAAATAAAATTAAGATAAATTAATCTTTGTTGTCTTCGGTTTTGTTTTTTTCCGTATTTTCTTTATTGTCGGAACTCTCTTCTTCATCTTTGAACTCAAGCAGATTGGCATCAGTCAATATATTATACCATTTTATTATTTTTTTTATGTCTGAAACATAAACTCTGTCTTTGTCGTATTCAGGTACGGCTTCTGCGAAATATTTTTTCAGTTCTTGTGCCGGAGAGTTGGGGTTTATTGCTTTTTTACCGGTTTCTTTTTTGTATATTTTTTTGAAAACATCTTCCAGTTTTATGTCTTCGCCTGTAGTGAAAACCGAAATGTCATTTAAAGAACTTATTTGTTCCGCTGCAAAAGCACTTGAACGTTTTCCGTCGGTTAAAGATTCTACTACGACACTTGTTTTAGATTGTGCAACGTGTTTGTAAAGCCCGGGTCTTCCCGAAATAGCTAAAATTTTACTTAAATCCATAGTTTTAAAATTTGTGCAAAAGTAAACGTAATTTCTTTTTTCAAAAATTTTTTAATGTTTTGGCTGGTAAATAACGAGGATATCGGATAATTGTTATGTCTTTTTGAAAAAAACGGTTAATTTTTCGTGTATATCTAATATTTGAGGCAGTATTAATTTTTTTTCATCATTATAAATTATAAAGTCGGAGTGCTTTATTTTATATTCATCAGTTGATTGATTATTAATACGTTGTATTATGTCTTTTTTGCTTATATTATCTCTTGTCAAAATTCTGTTTATCCGAATTTCCTGAGGGCTTATGACGGATATAACCTTTTTGACATCTTTATTGATTCCTGTCTCAAACAGTATTGCTGTCTCTTTAATGATATAAGGAGATGTTTGTTTTTTTGCCCAGAGATTAAAATGCTTTTTTACGGCAGGGTGTACTATTGAATTTACGGTATTTAGCTTGTTTTTATTATTGAATATTATTTCTGCTAACTTTCTTCTGTTAAGTATATTATTTTCATAGATTCCGCAGCCGAATATCATTTTTAGTTTGTTGATAATGTCAGTGTCGGAGTTTATTAGCTTTTTAGCTTCAGTATCAGAGTTGTACACAGCTATTCCCAGCCTTTTAAATACTTCGGACACGATTGTTTTTCCGCTTCCTATTCCGCCTGTAAGACCTACGATATTCATATTTTTTAATCTAATAATGGAATGAACTGTTACCTAAGAATTCTCTCAATATTGAAGTGGGGGGGATTTCGTCTTCTTCGTTTAGGTCTTTGAAATAAGATAAAAATTTCAGTAATCTTCTGGCTTCGGCATACTCGTATTCTGTTTGGCATATATTTTTGAGGAGCGGCTCGGCATATTTTTTAATAACTGCAAGTTCGTACAGCAGAGCAGAGTTGAACATAATGTCAGCTTGCTCCTGATACGGAAAAATATTTCGTTCTTCTCCTCTTCTGACGCTGGGCCAGCGTTTCAGGGTTTCAAAAGCACTGTATCCTCTGTATTTGTGGTCGCGAATAATTCTTCTGAGTAGCCTGTTATCTGTCGTAGGTATTCGGTTATGCCCGTCAATACCTATTTGTGTGAGGGCAGATATGTAAATTCTGTATTTGGTTTCAGGAGCTATGTGTTCAGTAAGTTTTGGGTTTAATGCGTGTATTCCTTCAGCAATTATGACTGTTTCATCGTTCGCGGATAATTTTGTTCCGTCGTAAAATCTTCTTCCTGTTTCAAAATCAAATTTAGGAATTTCTATTGTTTTGCCTGCCTGCAGGTCGTTAATGTTCTCTGTAAATGTTTTACTGTCAATAGCATCAATTGATTCAAAATCATATTCTCCGTTTTCGTCAAGCGGGGTATTTTCTCTGTTTACAAAATAGTTGTCTAATGAAATTTGAACAGGTTTTAAGCCTGTTACTATAAGCTGAACGGCGAGACGTTTAGAAAAAGTCGTTTTTCCGGATGATGAAGGTCCGGCAATGAGAATAAGCTTTATGTCTTTTTTACGTTCTTTTATTTTTTCTGCTATTTCTGCTATTTTTTTTTCGTGTAAAGCTTCAGATATTTTGATTAATTCACCTCCGTAACCTTCATTTATTCTGTCATTTAGTCTTCCGACATTTGCCGTGTTCATAGCTTTTACCCAATGTTTATGCTCGCCAAGAACATCAAACATTTTGTCTTGTTTTACGAAAGGTTCTAATTGTTCGGGATTTTGTTTTTGCGGAATCCTGAGTAACATTCCGTCATAAAGCGGAATAAGGTCAAACTTGGTTAAATATCCTGTTGAAGGAACTAAGTATCCGTAAAAATAATCCAGCATATTATCAAGTTGGTATATTGATGTGTATAGTGCCGGACTTTGTTTAAATAAGTTTGCTTTTTCCGGATGGTTATTTGTTTCAAAAATTTTTATAGCTTCAGAATTTAGAATGTCTTTACGAATAAAAGGATAATCTGCTTTTATTATTTTCAACATTTGCTTTTTAATGTTTCTGATTAACTCTTTATTTTCGGTTAAATTAAAACCCTTTATTTCGCAAAAATAACCTCTGGACACTCTGTGTTCAATCATTAAATCTGCATCCGGTATAAGGTCTTTAACTGCTTTCATCAAGACAAAATAGAGAGAACGAAAATACATTCTCATACCGTCTTGATGTGTTATGTCAATAAATTCTACTTTATGAGGCTTTATTATTCTGAAAGATAATTCCTGAACTTCGTTATCAACCAAAGCTCCCAAAGCCGGATATTTTAATTCAGGTTTTGTTACTTTTATTATTTCGGATAATCGGGTACCGAAAGGAAACTCTTTTATTTGGTTTGTAAAAACGCACTCTATTTTCAGCATAATTTTATTTTGTTGATTCAATACAAGAATACAGAATATTATTTTTTTTGAAAAATTTATTTTTTAGTATGGTCTTACTTTTTACTTTTGCATTTAAATATCCGGATATAAATATATGTGTAATTTAAATTTATAATGACATGACATTAGATACAAACTTAGACCATATTTCAAGTGAGGCTCAATATTATGAAATTCTTGAGAAAAATGAAAATGTGATGATATGTTGCGGCAGGATGGGACCTATGTGTGTTCCTGTTTATGCAGAAATGGAAGAGTTGAGAGATGAATATCCGCATATTAAGTTTTATGATATGTTATTTGATTTGCCTGATGCAAAAGTAATAAGAAACTTGCCTGAATGTGCCGGTTTTATGGGGCTGCCTTTTACGGTTTATTATAAAAACGGGAAAGTTGTAAAGGCTGTGAGCAGTATTCAAACGCGAGATCAGATAACGGAAATATTGGATAAACAACTTTCATAATTAATATTTTTAGAGGGTTAGAAGCACTTTGCAATATGCAGGGTGCTTTTTAAATTTGTTAAAAATGGAAAATAAATACGATGTAATAATTTTAGGAGGAGGTCCTGCGGGGTTAACGGCAGGTATTTATTTGTCAAGATCCGGTATAAATACAGTGATTTTAAATGAAGGTATTACCGGCGGACAAATGTCTCTGACTCACAAAATTGCAAACTATCCGGGAGTGCCTGATGTAAGCGGTTATATGCTTTCCCGCACAATGCAAAAGCAAGCAGAGTCTTTCGGATGCAAGGTATTGTCTAATGTGAAAATTTCCGATTATGACTTTATGGGTGATGAAAAAAAAATAAAGACGGAAAGAAGAGGAACATTTATATCAAAAGCGGTTATTATTGCATCAGGAGGGAAATCCCGAGAGCTAAAGGTGCCGGGAGAAAAAGAATTTGCAGGGAAAGGTATTTCTTACTGTGCTACCTGCGACGGCGATTTTTTTCGAGATAAAGAAATTATTGTCGTCGGCGGAGGAAACTCTGCACTTGAGGAAGCTGTTGCATTAACGCAATATGCAAGTAAGGTTACCGTTGTTCACGAATTTGATTATTTTCAAGCACATAAAAAAGCCGTAGAAGAAGCAAAAAATCATCCTAAAATTGAATTTATTTTAAATTCCACAATTTCTGCCTTTTACGGTTCAATGTCATTGGAGAAAGCTGTTGTAAAAAATCTTAAAACAGGGCAAGAATATGATATGAAAATAGACGGTGTTTTTATATTTATAGGATATGTCCCTCAAACAAAGCCGTTTAAAAGTATTTTAAGTTTGAATAAAAGAGATGAAATAATTGTCAATGAAAATATGATGACAAATATTCCCGGTATTTTTGCAGCAGGAGATTGCACTGCCAAACGATACAGACAAATTACAACTGCTGTTTCCGACGGGACAATTGCCGCATTGAATGTAATTGAATATATTCAAAATCAGTTATAGGTTTTCAAGCAACTCTTTTTTTATAATATCAGCCCATATTTTGTAGCCTTTTTCGTTCATATGAAGACGGTCATTTCTGAAAATATCTTCTCTTATTCTGCTTTTTTTGTCAAACATCGGCTTTGTGATATCAATATAAAAAAGATTCTCGCTTTTATTGCAGTAGTTCTTAATAAGTAAATTAGTTGTCTGCATCTTTTTTAAATATTTCAGTCTTGCCGGTGACGGTTTTATTGAAACAAAGAAAATTTTTGTTCCCGGCAAGTATTGTTTTGTAAGACTGACAAATATACTGAAACTTTTTAAAATAACCTCCGGTGTTAAAAAAGGAGCCAGAACATCATTATCACCCTCATAAATAACAATTGCCGAAGGTTTGTAAGGTTTTACCATTCTGAAAAAATAGTAATCTAACTCCGGCATTGTCGAACCTCCGAAACCTCTGTTTAATACCGGAAACGGTAATAAATCTGTTTCAATGTTATACCATTTTTTGAAACTGGAACTTCCGACAAATAAGACTTTTTCTTTCGGCACACCTTGAGCTGAATCTGCCTGTTCGTATTTTATTATTTCATCTTCATATCGATTGAAAAATGTTGTGTCCATATATTCGGACAGTATTTTTACATAAGACGAAGAATCAATAACAGGTATTATTTCCGGCTTTATTACTGTTTCTGTTTGTCCTCCGGATATTTTTATAATTATTGTAAATATTAATAAAAATATATTTCTCATATTTCCGTATTCTGTTTTTTTATACAAATATAGATTAATTGATTCAACAGAATTAAAATTGTAATAATATTTTAATTTTGTATCAAAATCAAAAATAAATTAATGCAGAAAACAGGTTATATATTTTTCAGAATTACGGTTTTTCTTTTTTCTTTAGTGCCGTTTTGGCTATTATATTTTTATTCGGATATTCTCTGTTTATTGTTTTTCTATGTTTTCGGATATCGAAAGAAAGTTGTTTTTACCAATCTTAAAAACTCTTTTCCCGAAAAATCTGAAGAAGAAATCTTAGAAATTGCAAAAGGTTTCTATAAAAATCTCAGTGATATAACACTTGAAAGCATAAAAGGGCTTTCGATGAGTAAAAAATCTCTCAGAAAAAGGTATCCTGTTGTAAATATTGATATTTTAGACGAATATTATGAGAGAGGGCAAAGCATTATAGGCTTAGCTGCACATTATACCAATTGGGAATGGGGCGTAATCAGTTTCGGGTTTCAATTTAAGCATAAAAGTATCGGATTGTATAAACCTTTGTCGAACAAATATATTGATAACTACGTAAAAAAAGCAAGAGCCGCATGGGGGATGAACCTGGTTTCAATAAAAGAGACGCGTAATATTTTTGAAAAAGAACACGATAATCCGACTGTTTTTTTTATGATTTCTGACCAAAGTCCGTCAAATATAAAAAGAGCTAAACGGATAAAATTTCTGAATCAAGATACAGCTTGCCTGCACGGTGCCGAACTGTATGCAAAAAAATACAACATCCCTTTAATATTCGGAGACGTAAAAAGAAAGAAAAGAGGCTTTTATG
>Ga0256840_1004638_pt1 | contig 10194 bp, 8 predicted proteins | sample 355202metaG_FD_185969 | JGI IMG/M metagenome (GOLD analysis project Ga0256840, IMG submission 185969) | Hydrothermal vent microbial communities from Mid Atlantic Ridge, Atlantic Ocean - 355-202 | ecosystem: Environmental > Aquatic > Marine > Hydrothermal vents | place: Atlantic Ocean: Mid...
TTCCACTTCTCCATAGTATGTCGGAGGTATTGTCTTGGTTGAAGTCTGCTGCTATTGAGGCACTTATACAGAGTGTTGTTGCAAATAAGACTTTGAGTGACTTGAGGTATTTCTTTTGGGGATTCATTTTAGTTTCCTTTTGTATGATTATCAATGTATTTTAAATATTAACACAAAGAAGATTAAATGCATAAAAATTAAACGATTTATTAATCACTATTTAGATAAAATAATACCCATATAAAAACTACATTATTAGGCAAAACACCATGATAAAATCACTCCTCAAAGTTTTCGGCACCAAAAATGACAAAATCATAAAAGACTATTTAAAAAAAGTTAAAAAAATAAACGCATTAGAAGCACAATACGAAAAAATGGATGATGAGGCATTAAAAGATGCTTTTTCTGCTTTACGTGCGAGCGTACAGAACAAAGAGAAAACTTTAGATGACGTACTTTTTGACACTTTTGCCATTACTAGAGAAACTGCCAAACGTACACTTAATATGAGACATTACGATGTGCAAATGGTTGGGGGGATGGTACTTCATGATGGAAACATCGCTGAGATGAAAACGGGTGAAGGTAAAACGCTTGTTGCCACACTTGCCGTTGTTCTCAATGCTATGGAAGGCAAAGGACTGCATGTTGTCACAGTCAACGACTATCTTGCATCAAGAGACTCCGAAGAGATGGCTCCTATATATACCTTTTTAGGGTATACCATTGGATGTCTCACCGCAGATATACATGATGATGAAGGCAGAAAAGCACAGTATGCCGCAGACATCACCTATGGTACAAACAATGAATATGGTTTTGATTACCTACGTGACAATATGAAAGTACGTGCTGAGGAAAAGGCACAGCGTGAGCATCACTATGCGATTATCGATGAAGTGGATTCCATTCTTATAGATGAAGCTAGAACGCCACTCATTATATCTGGTCCTACCCAACGTGACCATAACCACTACGCCAAAGCAGATGAAATAGCCAAAAAAATGCAACGTGGTGAGAAGTTAGAAACAAAAGCTGGTGAAGATGAAAAAACCACTGGTGACTTTATAGTAGATGAAAAAAACAGAACCATCGTTATGACTGAAGATGGTCTTCAAAAAGCCCAAGACCTTTTTGAAGTTGAAAACCTCTACAGTCTAGAAAATGCTGCACTCTCTCATCATTTAGACCAAGCTCTTAAAGCACACTATATTTTTGAAAATGATGTTGACTATGTAGTACAAAACAATGAAATCATCATTGTTGATGAATTTACAGGACGTTTAAGTGAAGGAAGAAGATACTCAGAAGGACTGCACCAAGCTCTTGAAGCTAAAGAAGGTGTAGAGATACAAGAAGAGTCACAAACACTAGCAGAAATCACTTACCAAAATTACTTTAGAGCCTATGATAAACTTGCTGGCATGACAGGGACTGCCCAAACAGAAGCCACTGAATTTTCACAGATATATGGACTTGATGTTATCTCTATCCCTACCAATGTACCTATAGGCAGACTAGATAAAAATGACCTCATTTACAATACAGAGCGTGAAAAACTTGATGCTGTAGTCAAACGTGTACGTGAACTTCATGCTAAAGGTCAGCCTGTACTTATAGGTACAGCATCTATAGAGAAATCTGAAATGATTGATGAGAGACTCAAAAAAGAGAAAATTCCTCACAATATGCTCAACGCTAAAAACCACGCATCAGAAGCAGAGATCATCATGAATGCAGGTCAAAAAGCTGCAGTCACAGTTGCAACTAACATGGCAGGACGTGGGGTGGACATCAAGATAAACGATGAAGTCAAATCTCTTGGTGGTCTGATGATATTGGGGACTGAACGTCATGAGAGTAGACGTATAGACAATCAACTTCGTGGACGTTCAGGACGTCAAGGAGATGCAGGTGAATCACAATTTTTCCTTAGTCTTGATGATAATCTTCTTCGTATTTTTGGTGGAGATAAGATTAGAAATATCATGAATAAACTAGGTGTTGAAGATGGTGAGTATATCGACTCTAAAATAGTGACGCGTTCTGTTGAAAAGGCACAGAAAAAAGTAGAAAATCAACACTACGAGTCTCGTAAACATATATTAGAGTACGATGATGTAGCAAACCACCAACGTAAAGCTATCTATGCCTTTAGAAACCAACTCTTAGACCCTGAGTTTGACATCGATGCAAAGATAAAAGAAAACCGTGAAGAGTACATTGCTCATCTGCTCGATAATGCCGAAATTATAGAGGGTATGGCAAGTGAAGACTTTGATTTAGAAAAGCTAGTGGCATTTATACAAGAAGATTTGCGTATTGAGTTGCAAGCAGAACAACTAAAAGACAAAGAGGTGGAAGAACTCACGACAATGATACGTAACATGATGGAAAATCTTTATGAAGAAAAAATGTCACAACTTGTTCCTGAGCAACGTCAAGAGATAGAACGTATTTTATACCTTCAAGTGCTTGACCCTCAGTGGAGAGACCATCTCTATGAAATGGATGTGCTTAAAACAGGTATAGGCCTGAGAGGCTATAATCAAAAAGATCCACTGACTGAATATAAACAAGATTCTTATAAGCTCTTTACTGATCTTGTAACACGCATTAAGTATGAGGCAGTCAAAACATTACAAATTGTGGAATTTAACTTTGAGTCACCTGAGGAAGAAGAAGCTGCGGTAGAACAGATACGTGAAGAGTTAGAAAGTGATCTAGCAGAAGCAACGCTTAGTACAGAAGAAGGAGACACATCGAAGTCTCAACCTATTACAGGTACTAAAAAGCCAAAAAGAAATGAACCTTGCCCTTGTGGTTCTGGAAAAAAATATAAAAATTGTTGTGGACAAAGTGGACCAAAAAAAGGTTTATTGGCATAATGTATATATTATAGGACGCAAAATAGGCAAAGCCTATCTTTCCTACGCTGACGCTGTGTCAACTTCAGCAGTTAGCTCACGCGACTAGTCGCTATAACCACATCGGAGATGTACTATGAAAACCATCACTTCACCTAACAAAACTTTTGTTAGGCACATCATAAAACATTATCTGAAGTATGATAAAGAAAATCCCTTTATTTTTATTTCTGCTGCCTTGGCATTTTTAGGTATAGCAGCAGGGGTCATGGTACTTATGCTTGCCATGGGTATTATGAATGGGACACAAAAAGAATTTACAAAGAAACTTTTTGTCATGAACTATCCTCTTAGCATTTTACCTATAGAAGAAGATTCTGTGAATGATACACTTATATCCTCTCTTTCAAAAAAATTCCCACACTTACAGTTTAGCCCTTACTATACAACCCAAGTCATTACTAAAAATGATGGAGCAGTACAAGGTTCTCTTCTTTATGGCGTGGATTTTGAAAAAGAAGCCAATATTAATGAAATATTTGAAAAAGCTAAAGGTACTACTCCCAGTAAATTTTCTGTAGTGATGGGAGAAGGTCTCTCTTTTGAAATGAATGCACCTATAGGTGAAAAAGTCACACTCTATTTCTCTGAGCAGCAGGCAGTTGGCTTTGGTACCATGCCTCTTCAAAAACGTTTTTTAGTGGATGGGGTATTTAAATCAGGGCTAAAGGCTTACGATAAAGCTATCATGTATACCTCTTTAGAAGCATTTCAAAAGCTTCTAAAACGCCCTAAGAGATCTTATGATGGCTTGCATATATATACAAAAAACCCCTTGGATGAAATAGATGTCATCAAAGCAATGCTCCCTGAAAATGTTGTCATTGAAGGATGGTGGCAACAAAATGGTAATTTTTTTGCAGCAATGGCACTAGAAAAGAAGGCACTCTTTTTAGTACTCATGCTTATTATCTTGGTGGCTTCACTTAATATCATCTCATCGTTGCTTATGACAGTGATGAGCAGAAGAAGTGAAATTGCACTTATGCGTACCCTAGGAGCCAGTAAAGCTGAAATAAAGTCTATCTTCTTTAAATTAGGGCTTATTATAGGCAGTGCAGGTATCGTGGCTGGTTCACTTTTAGGGGCTTTAGGTATATGGTTACTCAAAACTTTTGATATCATCTCTATGCCAGCAGATGTCTATGGTACATCTAAACTACCCGTAGATTTAACCTTGAGTGACTTTGGATTGATACTCCTTGGTACGAGTATTATTATTTTACTTTCGTCTTTATATCCTGCTAAAAAAGCGTCACAGACGGATCCACTTACTGTCTTAAGGAATGAATAAAACCCCAGTTTTTTGACTTTTTTTGACTTTTTTATTTTATACTTCTTCTCAATACAAAATGAAGGAATACCTATGAAATCAAAATTTGAAAAATCTCTACGTGCCATACGTGCACACCTTAAGAGAGTTACAGATGAAAAAGAGAAAGAGCATCTCAGAAAAGAGTTAAAAACCTTAAAGAAAATGATGTATCAGTCAAAGATATCATAGTCTAAAGTTTAATCAAAAATATCTAAAATATCATTCCCTTTTTCAAAGGCATCAAAGATAGAGTTCTCATCTTCATCTTCAAAAATGTTAAAAGGGGAATCGTCAAACATCCCAAACATAGTATTGTACATTTTTGCATTATAGTACATTACTCCAGACATAAACTCTGCAGATTCACCAGAATGTTTAAAGCCTTTATAGAATGTGTCACTCATATCTTTCATGTCAGTAAATGTGTGTAGCCCAAATGTTGTTTCTTCTTTTTTTTCATTTAATCCAAAAACACTTGGCATTCCCAAGTACTCACCCTCTTCTAAGCCTATACTCTTATATAAAGAAAAACTCTCATCTTCATCCTCTTGAGACAAACTACTTTTTATACTTGAAAATGTGCTAGATAATGCATCAACAACACTAGAAGACTCACCTCCTGTGACTGCACTTTTCATTGTCATGCTCCCCACACTAGTACTTTCTTTTTCTCTTAGAGTCTCGCTATGAGGGAGATTGAGTTCTTTTCTAATCTCCATTATCTTTTTTTCTTTTTGCGTAAGTGGTGGTTTATCAAGTTTTAGTTCTGCTCTAATTTTAGCAGCTTTATTTGCTAGTTCCTTCGCTTCATCATCACTAAAATTTGCAAAAAGTCCTAGTGACAGACTACATAAAATAAAAATAATTTTTTTCATATTCAAACTCCTCTTCTCCTTATTATACAAGGTTTTTTACTTATTGAGAATATGTGCGGGAGACTCTAACGTTCTTTTGAGTAACTGTAGTGGTAAAGTAAGTATGTCTTGTGTGGCAGAAGTTTTGACAATAGGCTTATCTAAGGTACCAGATATTTTCAAACCAATGGTCATACTTTTGTCTTTTCCCATTAAAATATAGCCAACCAAAGGTAAACTGCCTACAAGCTTTCCAAATTCACGTGCAGTTTGTATCGCAAGATCCATTTTGATGGTCTTTTGCTTTATATCTATCTCACCCTTGCCAGCAATAGTTGCAGAACTTCCTTTTATGTATATAGAGTCAAATACAATTCTATCACCTATCTTGCGATAATCCACTACCCCTTCTTTTATTTTAAAACCTTTTTCAGAAAAGCCAGGGTTACTAAACGTTGCTATGGCAGGTATAGCATTTATAAAGGCTAAAGTATTATTGTATGCCTTAAAATCACTCAAGACTCCTCCCTCAACGATAATCTGCCCATGCATCACTTTATCTGGATTTCCAGATTGCTTAATGGTATATCGTCCATGTTTTAAACCCTTAAAATTAATGAGTGGATGTAACATTTTATCTTTTACACGTAATGCTTTTAAAGAAAACTTTTTGCCTTTTATAGATAACTTAACAATGTCCCCATCAGAGGATCCAAATGCATTAATATTTCCATTGGCTTTTAGTTCTAAGTCAAAACTATCTGTCACTAGAGTGTGCTTTTCATAGCGTATATTAGATTTTTTACCTAAGATAACAAGCTTTTTAGATTTGTCTTTTTTATATTTTTTCCTTTTATTTTTAGCTTCTAAAAACTTTTTAAGATCAATATTTATATTTTTTACTTTTATACGTGATTTAGCTAAATTAAAATATACTCGTTTAGAAAAGGCATAAAAATCTAAATTGTTTTTACTTACTTTACCATGTACAGGTATCTTAGTATAACAACGATTATTTTTTTCATATAAAAAACAAGTATTTCTACGTAGTTGACCTTTAAACCTATATATGCCATTTTTTTGTGAAAGAATATTTAAAAATCCTCCATTAATATCTAGAGGAATATTGCGTAAAAAAGGCTTTAACTTTTTTAGCTTTGCTAACTTAATTAAGAGCCCTCTTTTTTTCCCTTTTATCTCTAGGGCTAAAGAAGGTACTTTCACATGTACCTTTTTTCTATAGTCCACCGTAAAAGGTAAAAGTTTATTCTTTAAAATAAGGATTTTATTTTTCCCACCTATAGTAACTTTTTTTGCATTGAGTGTTAGCTTTGCACTTTTCTTTTGCACATAAAGTTTACCAGATACCTTACCTTCAGCCCAATCATTTTTTACATGGATGTCTTTGAGTGTAGCTATCTCTTTTTCATAGTGTATTTTTCCACCTGATGTAGGAATTTTTGTTTTTCCTATTTTAATCATTCCTTTTTTTAACTGGGTATCAAAGGTAACCCCATGTACTTTTGTACTATCATATTTAACCTGAGCACTTTTAACAGGTAGTACTACATCGTCATAGCGAAGCGTACCTGCCTCCACATCGACTTTGACATTTGCTGTCAATTTTTCTTCTTCAGGATACTCATCATCAAGAGGTATATGCATCTTAATCTTGACTTGGGCATTGTCACCTTTATGAGAGACGGGTATGTCCAGTGCATAGGACTTAAGTATCTTTTGTACTTCATCGTCTATAGGTGTGCTGATATTTAAGTCTAACTTTAAACTGCTTGTTTTATCTAAAAATCCAACAATAGCCCCTTTGCTTCCTTTTAAGTCTCTACCTAAATAACTTGGTTTACTGAAGTCAAAATAGAGTGTTTCGTCTTTAAAGATAAGCATCGCTTTTTTAGCCCATACTTTCTCTAAATCTTTCTGATACTCTATTTTTACATTATCTAGTACTAAGGTTGCTTTTAAGGTCTCATAATCTACATCAAATGTGTCATCTTTGACATGTACTTTAGCTGTTAATTCTGTGAGTTTGTAGCTGTCTGCTCTTATTTTATCTACTATCCATGCATTCACATTTTTATCTAAATCGAAGGCATGTATTAGCGTCCGTAAGTCTGTAAATGCATGCGTACTTATAGTAAATGCTACTTCTTCATTTTCTTTCTTTGCCTTAAATTTTCCCTCTATACTGTACGCTTTAAAGTCTCCTTGCGTTTCTAAAATCTCTGTATCCATATCATACATCAGTTTTCCAACTACGTTTATATTCTTTTTTTTCAAATACAACATAGATACTTCTGCAACAAACTTTTTTTCTTCTCTATGTATGTTACCTGCTATCTCGTAGTCATCACTGGTTACATAGAGAATTTCATCAGCAAAGACTACAGTCAGATGGTTGTTATCAAAAGTGACTTTATTAAGTTCAATGTACTCAAAAAAAGTAAAAAGGGTTTTAATACTATCAAAGGTTTTGTCTATATTCTCAAAAGAAGGTTTTGCTTTACTTCTGGGTATATCAATGCTCTGGGCTTTTAAGGTGAGTTTTTTATCAAGTTTAATGTATAATTTCTCTACTTTATACTTGCCAAAAACAAGGGAATCAGCTTCTATACCAATTTTAAGCCAAATGAAAAGAGCCACAAAGATGACAACTAACAAAATCAAAAAATCACGTAAGATGTTATGGATGATAAGACCAGTATGGTTTATGAACATCGTACTGGCTTTTTTCATCGCTCTAACCTTTTACCTGACATCACCCATAGAGACAAAAAAAACACTTCACATTCCCAAAGGTACTATTGGGAGTATTATATCACAGCTGGCTAAAGATGGCTATGATGTGGGTATCATAGACAACATTGTTTTACGTTTTATAGGCACACCTAAAAGTGGCTGGCTAGACATAGGGGAAACTGAGCTGAGTCGTATTGATTTTCTATATAAACTTACCTCTGCGGAGACGATGATACATAAAGTCACACTCATACCAGGAAAAACGACCTATGTTTTCTTTGAAAAGTTAGCCAAACAGCTTGAACTAAATGCCTCTAGACTACAAGATGAGTATGATGCTCTCTCGAAGTACCCAGAAGCGGGTATCTATGCCGACACCTACCATGTACCTTATGGCATAAAAGAGAAAAACCTTGTCTCTTATTTAGTTAATGTATCTACAAACAAATACAAACAGCTCTCAAACAAAGCGTATGGTGACTACAACCAAAGCAAATGGCTACGTACCCTTACTATCGCGTCTATCATTCAAAAAGAAGCAGCGAACAATAAAGAGATGCCCTTAGTCGCTTCTGTCATCTATAACCGTTTAGAAAAAAACATGCGTTTACAAATGGACGGCACACTAAACTACGGTAAGTATGCCCATGTCAAAGTCACCCCAAAACGCATAAAAGAAGATAACTCTACCTTTAACACCTACAAACACAAAGGCTTACCACCCTCACCCATAGGAGCTGTGAGTTCTCATGCCATAGATGCAGCTATCAACCCTGCAAAAACGAAGTACCTTTATTTTATGCGAAACAAAGATGGCGTACATGACTTTACCGATACTTTTGGGAAGCATCGGGAGAATATTGAGAAGGTGAAATGAAAGCCTATTAAAGAAGGGGATTCTCAGTATATGATTGTTAAAGTGTTAGAACTTAATCAATCAACTGTGTAGAGAATTATAAAAAGGACTGAAGTATAGTAGCATTAACATCACCCGATCCTATTTACTCTGCACATCGTCCTCATGACGGTTTATGACTTCTACTTCTGTCTTGCTCATACGCTTCATACCATCCAAAGAAGTGTCTATCTCCTGTATGATATTCTCCCAACGTATCGGTTGTCCTCTGTTCATGAGCAGGTTCTTCACTTCCCAAGGCAGTTGGTTCCCACGCAGGTACTCGTACATCTCCTTTGCCTCAGCACGAGAAGACTCTGTCAACTCCACAGCTTCCAAACGTGCTTCTTGCAGGTACGCCAGTCTCTTATCTTTTGCTATCTTCGGGTACTTCATTTAGCGTCCTTTTTGACATCGTTTGGTTTTTGTGTTATACTTGGCTCAGCCTTTGGAGATAGATTGCCCGATTCTCCAATCAATACCGCGTCATCGGTGATTGTCTGACGTGGGGGCATATCAAATGTAGTAACCACCCAATGTCTATCTTCCCCATTCCAATCAAGTTTAACTACTGCCAAATCATCACCATTGATAATCTCTACAGTATTACCCTTTTTCCTCAGTATCTTGCCCCCCATCACAATATCATCTAACCGTCTCGCTACTTCTATTCCGTGCTTATCTATAATATGAGATAGCCCATATCCTGTATGCTTATCAGCGTCCAAGACTTTACCCCAAACTAAATCTATCTCTCCTATTTGGGGATGATATAAAACGCCTCTGACTTGACCTTTTTTCTCTTTTATGAGCTTAGATATTGCTTCTTTAGGGTTAGATGCAAATTCTGCAAAGTTTTCTCCAAAAGTGTCTAGCTCTATTTTCTTAGGAGACTTCTCTTTTTTAAACATCCCCACTATACCCTCTGCATCTACACCGTCATCCACAGCCTTACTCAAAGTAGTAAAGAGTTCAGGGTTTACTTTTTTGAGTCCTAGTGCTATAGCCTTAGACCCTACGGTACCCCCAGCTAACCCTAGCAAAAACGCTTGCACGAACTCTTCTTGTGTCACTGTTCCGTCACCATTTGCATCAGCATGGGTAAAAGCATTCACGGTACCAGACCCTGCACCCACACCCAAGTGTGAAGGTGTAGAGAACACAGCATTTCCACTATTATCAAGTGGCACATCATCTACAACATCATCAGCCACCTTAGGCAAATCTATTTCATCAGCATACGCTCTCATGTCATCATAAAGCTTGTCATATTCCAAGTCTCTAGGCACACCATTCTTTCTTAAATTTAGGGGTCAAATTTAGGGGTCAGTCGCCACCTTAAATAAAACACAACAATGATACCAAAAGTAACAAAAAGTACTCTACACTAATCCATACTTTCCACCCCTAATGTATCTTCTTTTTTCACATACTTGGCATCATTTT
>Ga0256840_1004639_pt1 | contig 10194 bp, 10 predicted proteins | sample 355202metaG_FD_185969 | JGI IMG/M metagenome (GOLD analysis project Ga0256840, IMG submission 185969) | Hydrothermal vent microbial communities from Mid Atlantic Ridge, Atlantic Ocean - 355-202 | ecosystem: Environmental > Aquatic > Marine > Hydrothermal vents | place: Atlantic Ocean: Mid...
ATCCGCTTTAGCATGGTTCTATTTCAGTGTTATTGAAGAGGATAGTATAAATTTGCTTAAAAATACAATTGGAGAAACTGAATATCATTTCGAAGATATAAATGAATCTCATAACGATAGCGGTAAATCAAAAGCTTACTCCACAAAAAAAGAAAAAACACATTTAATAAGTAATGACATTATTAATGGACTTGGTGAAAAGTATGAGCATATAGTCTTTTTGCCGAAATACAAAATGCTTTTTAAAGGCTATACACCACAGGCTGAGCTTAAAGTACGAAATGAAAAATTTGTAAGAAGAGACTTAACTCCATTTTATGAAATGAAATACAAAAATGGACAAACCAAAGATGCAGCAGAAGTTAGAAACCTTACTTTTGAGGATTTATTTCAAGAAAAACCAATCTCAAAACTTGAGCAGTATCGACTCTATAAAAAATATGAAAAAGCGATGAAAGATGAGAAAGAGCTTGAAAAGTTCAAAAAAGAGGAACAGCTTGAAAATGTAAATTTTGAGTTACTGTTTGAAAAATTTATACCAAAAGACAAGATTATTGACTCAAAAATGAAAATCTTAAGTGTGAGTGAAAGATTTGAGTTAGCACAACAATGGAATGAAATTGATGAAGATGATTATGCAGCTCAAGTAGAGTTTATCGAAAAATATGACCTTTGGGGTGCAACACCACAAATTTTTGATCCAAAATATCTAAATGAAGACATGGAAGAGCTTGAAGATGATTTTTAAATAGCAAAATGTGAATAGAAGTAAGAACAAAAAAATATAAGGAACTAACATGAAAGTCTTCATTTTACTCAGTTTGCTACTCTTTAGCTTTTCTACTTCTCTTTTTGCAACAGTGAGCGGGAATGAAACCCGCTTTAATGCTGCACAAGTAGATCGTGATGTAAACGCACAGCAAATGGAAAAGTATAACCACGATAACTTTGAAACTATAAAGCCAGCCGCGTTATTTGAAAAAGGCATTATCACAGATGCAAATGCAACTATTGTCAATACTGCTATTTCAACCGTAGATGAATTTTATAATCATATTGTGGATTGCACAAATATTATCGACAATACCAAATGGACCGCATCTCTTTATGACGTAGATTTAGAGAATGGCACAATGAGTTGCATGCTCGCACCAGTAAACGACCTTGCAAATCCTATCGGTATTTTTAAAATTCAATATCCCAATGCAAAACCATTTTTTAATAAAGACCTTAAAAAAGCAAGAGAGGACAAACTCTCTGAAATTGCAGCTGCAAAAGACCAGTTCAACAGCATCTATGATTCTATAAAATCAAAACAAGATCAACTAATTCAAGCACGAGAAGCAAATCAAGATTACTTAACAGTACCAGAAGTTCTTACTTCACTTGTTTTAACTGATACAAATATCGTTGACATTACAGCAAGCCGTGACACGGGTACTATTCAATTTAAGAATGGAATTAATGTAAGCGATAAGAGTCAAGTTGTATTAAGTAGTGCAGAAAGCCTTTTTAATACATACACGGGGCTTGGCGATGTAAGTATGACTTATTTTGTGTTATTAATAGCATTTTTTGGGATTTATGGACTGATTCATAAATTTAGCCCAGCTGCGGCAGCGATGCTTGAAAAAAAGCAAGATCAAGAAAAACATACACCTTATATAGTCGGTTTAATTTTAGGAGTTCTGCTTTTTGTTCCAACAGCCGTGTATAATGGAAACGCAAGTATTTCCTCAGATAATGGCAAAGATTTGGCGCGATATGACATTATGGATACAAAATGGCAAGATTTTGAGCGTAACGGATACTCTCTTTTTTCAAATTGGGCAAATGATGCTGCAAGCGTTATTATAAACTCTACAATGCAATCAATCATTAATAAAAGTGGAATCGGAACAGCAGACCAAATCGCAAATGCATATGCTGGAAAAGTAAAATATCAACGAATGTTAGAGTTTGCGAATCGTATGGATACAACTTGTAATGATGGGTACGACACAGAGTCTATGTACATGAAAAATGGCAAATATAGATATTCAAACAATTCTCAAACTCCATTCGCAACTTCTGAAAACTATGCTTATGCAATGGCACTGCATGTCGGCTCAGCAAACAGTTATTATAGCGATTTACCAAATAGCAACTTCTACAACACAAATGTTCAAAACGCCTGGAACGATATGAATCTTGAAAATGAAAAAATCGGCGACTATTACTATCCAGCCGTCTCAATCGCGCAGTGCGGTAAAAACTATTTTAACAAATCTTTTTATAAAAATAAACTTGACGCATATACAAAAACACTAAATCAATTAGAAGGCACAGATGCAACAGACGCTTCAAAACTTCATGCAATTGAGGGCTTAGTGAATTTTCAATATCAAATGTTCAACGACTGGGGGTACTTGGCAGTGCTTGGACTTCCTGTAACTAAGCTACAAACCGAATTGATTGGCGGTTTATACAATAACCCGCAGGATGAAGTGCTAAGCAGGCTGAATAAAAACATGGAAGATACAGACGAAGACGGAATCATGCATAAAATCTTGAGTGCATCCGCATATTTGGCAGTACCAGGTATCAAAAATCTCTACGATGTCGTGTCTAAAAATGTCGGGAATGTCGGAAGTGTATTTGAGGGCATACCACTTATAGGTAGTATGCTTAGCGGCGCGGCGAAAATTACAGGCGGAGTTGTAGGACTTGGTGTAAGTTATGCAGCTGCTAAAATCTTATTAGGAATTGTGCCAATTATTGGAATAATTGTTATAGGTCTTCTTAGATTTATTCTAATTATTACGAAAATCTTTGGCTTGCACTTTGCATCTCTTTTTATCATGCCTATTGCGTTCGCAAAGAACAATTTACACATCATCACAAAGTTTGTCATGAAAATATTTGCAACGATGCTTGAGCTTCCACTCTTTGCGCTTGCGGTATATATAGCGCTTGAGATGAACGGACTTTTACATAGTATAGGCGATTATTTCGGTAAGAAAGTAATTATCGCGATGTTAGACAATGCAGAAGCAGGAAACAATATCAACCACATGGGTGATAGTACAAGCTTATTGTTATCTAACTTTACATCAAAATTAGAATTTTATCTCTTTGATGGAGTCATAGAAGTTGCAATTGCAGCCATCTCAATACTCTTAATTTATGTAATTATGGTTACTTTCCACAAAATGGTTATGAATATAATAGAACTTGAGGGCGTAAAAGTAATAGATGATGCCGCGGAAAATATCAGATCAGAGGCAGGAAATTGGGGAAGTAAAATTTAAGAGAATATAACCTCTCTTATCCCCATCCTCTTTTTTAAAAAAGAAAAATAAAGCAAATGTGAATACATATAGAAACAAAAATAATTCAAAGGACTTAAAAAATGAAACTATCAGAAGCAGAGATTCAGCATCTCAAAAAGAGAACAAACACAGAACTGGTGCTAAGTGACCCGAAGCCGGTGCTTGATGATTTAGGAATTTGGTACAAAGAGTTAGGCAATACAAGCTATCAGCTCAATGTACGGAACGAACGTACGCCAAGTGCTTACATATCTTTAAAAAATGGCAAATGGAATTATAAAGATTTCGGCAATGGAAACAATGGAAATATTGTAAATATAGTGATGGATTATGCTCAATTATCCTTTAAAGAAGCGTTAGATTATTCTCTTCAAAAAATGGGTATTCCAAACTATCTATCTGATGCGCTAAACAATCAAAAAGCAACAAACATAAAAATACCTCAAGAGACAAGAGAACGATTAAAAACACTCAGAGAGTCAAATAAAGAACGAGAAAAATCAACAGCTATTTCAAAAGTCGTCTCAACTTATGAGCTAGAGACAAATCAGCTTGCAGTGGACTATTTGAGAAGCAGAGGGATAGAGAAAATACCACCAAATTTTAAAGTTATTAACGGTGAGTACATGAATAAACACGGAGAAGTAAAAAGAGCTTATGGAGTTGGAATCCTTACACAGAATGGTGGTGCGGACATTCATTTCCTTAAAAAAATAGGTGATCTTAAAACTATGACTTTTGGAGAAAAAGATATTACTTTTCTAAAAAATAAAACCTCAGATAAAGTAGCAATTTTTGAAAGCAAAATGGACTATGCGTCAGCATACCAGCAGATGCCTATTAATGATGTAAATGTCATTATTGCAAACTCAACATCTAATGCTCACAAAGTAGCAAAGTTGCTTAAACAAGAGGGGCTAGATAATGTAATGTTTTTCAATCAAAACGACCTGGCGGGTTACAAATTTGTCATAGACATTTCAAAAGAAGCAAATATAAATGATTTTAAAAACATCACTTATGATGTAATTGAAGAATACAAAAAAGATGTAAATGACTTATTGGTTAACGATGAGAAAATAGCAGACAGAATTGAAACAAGCCATCTGTTAAAGTTTGAAAAGATTTACAATTCACTTGAAGTGCTTAAAAATATTCAAAAAGATTTAGAAAAGCCAAGAATCACAAGGGATGATTTAAAACATGCAAACAATGTAAATGTGAATAGAAGTATAGAACAAGATAAAGGATATGAACGATGAAAATGATAGACTTTGATAATGAAAATGTGGAAGAATACGATGAAAGTGCAGCAGAAGCTGAAACAATGGGGTTTAATGCACCGAATCCTAAGCAAGAAGAAAAGGAAACTATAAATGACGCAGAAACGAAAGAAGAGGTGAAAGAGGTCGTTAAAAAAGAAAAAAGCGTTTCTAGGACTTCTGACAACTTAAATAAAACTGAAAACAAGCAGAATTCAAATCAAAAAGCAGGAATAAAAATAGAGATAGACTCAGTGCAGAGGATGATTAGTGAGATTGAATACTCTACTCAAGCATTTAATCAAGCGATTGATAGAGTTACAAACAACAATGAGTTAGCTAAAGTTTTAGAAGTTTTATCTCAAATTAAAACAAATCAATTTGAGAATTTTCAGAATATTGAAAAAAATATAAATATAGATAAAGTTGAAAGAATTATAGAAGAGAAAATTTTATCTAGTGTTTCAAAAATTGATAAAAAAATCAATCAAAATGTAAAAGTAATTGAATCCAAAACGAAAAAAGCAACTGAACAATATAAAAAGTATGCAGAGGCGTTTGAAGACCCAGATGTATTAGATCAATTTGCAAACATAGAAAAGATTGAAAGATGGACTAAAAAATTCAAATTCAAGACGATTATCTTTAGTTCTATTTTTGCATCAATTATATCGGCTGTAGCAACAGCTGGAGGGCTAAATTATTTTTATCAAATTCAATTAGAAAAAGCAAAACAAGAATTAAAAAGCAAAGGTGAAATTGTTGGTGAGTTTTTGGATAAAAAAGATATGCAGCTGTACAAAGGTGAAAATTCTAATCAAATTATCTTTTCTAAAAATGAAAAAGTGAAATATTTTGAAGCAGCTGACGGAAGAAAAGTTTTGGAGTTTGAAAAATAAAGTAAAATGTGAATAGAGGTAAGAAGAGGTTAAAACCTCTTCAGCAAATGTATTTAAGGAAAGAAATGATGAAAAAAGAATACAAAAGAATATTAGATCCATACAAAGAAGAAATAAGAGAATTAGTCACAATGGGTGTTTCAATCAATTCTATAAAAAAAATAATAAATGCGAAACACTTTAAAAAGCCAAGAACTTACGGAACTTATTTGAGCTTTATTAGAGAAAAAATATTAAGCTAAATAATTTGAGATATTAAAAAATTGATTATCTTCTTTTTTATCAACAAAAAAAGACCAAAGATTATTTTTTTCAAAATCGCTTAAAATTTTATTAATTTGAATTATTGCTTTTTGGCTTGCCACTTTTTCATTTTCCGACAAAAAAATTGCGAACAAAGTAAAAAAGGGATTTTCAAGAACTTGAAAATTATATTCTGAATTAAAATATTTAAACAAAAATGATAAAAAATTCTCCATCAATGCTTTTGATTCTAATTCTAATGGATTTTTAGAAAAAATTTCTTCAATTTTTGAAAATTGATTATTTGAAAATTGGTCATCTTTGTCACTTATTCTACCGTTTTCCAAAAAATCTTCAATTTCATTCGCCGTAAAATAAGTCTCCAGTAATTCAATGATGGGTCTGTTCTGCTTTCGCCAGCTACTCACCGCAGGTGGTGTGAAACCCAATACTTTGGCGATTATGGTATTTTTAATTTTAATTCTTCTGTTTTTCATGTAAAAATTATAACATTAAGCAGCTTTTTAAAAACTTGAAAAAGATAAACAAGGGATATAAGGCGGTAGATATAACAAATGAAGAAAGTAAAAGCATTACGAATTTAAGAAAAAAATAATAATATTATTATTAAAAATAGACTTAATTAGAGAAATAAAGAAATAAAGAAATAATACAACAAATTTAAGATTTATATAAGAAAATGAATACTATAATATTGAAGATATAAAGTTAGAAGGTCAAAGGAAAGCACATGTGTAACTTGGCGGTTTGTCTGCGCTTTCCTTTTTAAACAATTGAACTAGATTGAGTGTAAACATAACCTAATTCGATATACACAAAAGAATTATAATGTAAAACCACTTAATTTAGTCTTAAATTCGTAATGAACAGGAGACTAAAAAAATGAACTCACCCGCTATATTGGTAACAACACCAAAATACAACAAAATAACACCAAAAGAGGCAGTTGAAAATATCGACGAATTGTTCGAGATTATGAAACTTGATATTGAACAAATTTTAACAAAAGTTGTTCATCAAACAATTTCAAATTTCGATGACTTCGCCTCAGCTGGACTCGTTAATCTTAAAAAGAACTTAAAAAAAGACCTACGAGGAGTTAAAAAGTTCTTCAATCTGAATGATAGCCTAGTTATACTTAAAGTTTTATTAAGAAAAATGGTTTCATACGCCAGAAACCAAATGCAAACAAACAGAAAAGAACAAACAGTCGCGAAAGAGATGCAAAAGTATATTAGCGAAGCTCAAGTGTTAGATTATATTGAAATTGAAGATTTTGAAGCAGATTTGACAAAATTTGATAAAAAAACACTGATAAATGGACTAAAAAAAATGTGGGAAAATCAAAAAAACAGATTAAATTTTGATTTTGAAATTATCAAATACTTATGCAATAAATATAAGATAAAATTATATTCTATCGTAAAAAAATACGAGCTACAAACCCCTAGGATAGGCACTATTAGCGGAAGCAACAAAGGTCAGACATGCATGCTTTATATGTTGGAAGGGGTGGCGTGATGAATATAGTTTTTAAGCTTTATGGTACGCAGCCATCGACTGAACTTGCAAAAGAGGCTTTAATAGTCCAATCAAATTACAATCTAACAGACGCTCAAATGGTAGGACTCCTCAATATAAACGACTTTTTTCAAAGAATAGTATTAATTGATGCTCCTGTATATATGGTACGATTAAGGGAGCATAATTCAGATGGTACAGTGAGACTTCCAATTAAGACAATTGAATTTTTTAAAAAGTTTAACAAGTGTTCTGATGCCCGCAAATACTTCAATCCTTTTGCCGCTCATAAATATTTCTTACGGTTTGCAGATACGATATTAAAAGATATTAGAACGACTTCTGATTATATTGCAGATGGGCTTTTAGAAGTTGTTCCTACAAGTAATGTAAGTGTATCAGTAACAGAGTACAGGAGTTAGTTATGATGCACAATTTTAATGTGGATGTGGCGAAAGAAGTAGGGATTGAGAAGGCAATAATTTTAAATAATTTTTATTTTTGGATTGTTAAAAATATTGCAAATAATAAGAATATTCATAATGATAAATGTTGGACTTATAACAGTTATGAGGCTTTAGTAGAATTGTTTCCATATCTGAGTTATGACCAAATTAAAAAGCATATTTTAAAACTTGAAAAAGATGACATTTTAGTGAGCAATAAAGACCTAAATGCTAACAAATGGGATAAAACCAAGTGGTATAGTTTTGGAAAAAATGAAATAGTTAAAAAGTTTTTTAAACTCCCTAAAATAGGAAACTCGTTGGATAGTGCGAAAGAGGATGATTCGATAGTGCTAAATGGCACCATCGAAGAGACTAATCCGCACCATCGAACATACAAATCGGCACCATGTATAATGAATAATAATCAAAGACAGATAATAAACACAGATAATAAACCAAATAAAAATAATACAAAAAAAGATTTTTCTTTCTCTCTTTCTAAAAGTGCAGAATATGAAAATTTAAGTGCAGAATACAAAGAGCTATTATCAGGATATGCAACTTGCAAGGACGGCGCATATTCGCTTGATGAGTTTTTAGATTATCACATAGCTAAAGGCTCAACTTTTAAAGACTGGAGCAGAGCTTATAACACTTGGATTAGCAACGCAAAAAAATACAACAAATACGAGCCTAATAAATATCTTGAGTTATTTACAGCAGATGTCACAGGACTTAAAATTGACAGTTATGCAAGATATGGCACAGATAAGCTTTATGACCCTAAGAGCTTGAAAATCGTTGCTACATACAAACGAGACAACAAGCGAGACAACAAGCAACAGCAAGCAGAGACAGGGCAAATAGAAAGTAATCCTATGGAAATGATGAAGAGCTTGGCTAATAGTGTGAGGGTATCGTAATGTCGAATCAAACCAAATTAGATTTAATCTTATCAGAACTTTTAAATTTAAAATCTGAACTTGATTTATTTAAACCAAATTTAGCTATTGAAAAAGAGGTTATCCACTTTTTAGCCGTCGATCGTCGCACCTTTAAAAAATACCTTGAAGATGGTCGTCTAATTGAAGGTGTGCATTATTATAACGAACAGGACAAAAAAGTTTATATACCTGAAGAGATAATAAAATTTAAAAAAGGTGGTTGTCGACCGCCTATAACTAATCCTAAAGCCCAAGCAGTTTTAAAAGAGTTTGGGCTTTAATTAATATATGTTACTAAGCTATGTGTAAATATTACACGGGTATAATTCCACAGCAAATTACAAAAAGTTACACTACTAAAAGTACTTTTTATCAAATTTGGTATTGAGTTTGCTATTTGTAAAGAAATATATGATATTATCTTTACATCCAACAGGAGAAAATAATGAAAGATTTAACTAGAGTTTAGCTAAAAACTTAGTTTTGCAGAACTTTCTCTTCTGCATTCATCCTTTTACTTTCTGGAGTTTTTCTCCAGAAATGTTCATATAACCACTCGAAAGATTTTCCAAAATTTATATCTTTATGATTAGGGTCTTCTCTTCTGTGTTTAATATAATCTTTATAAAATTCATAATTCCATTTAACAGGATACCTAAAGGCATCAATAATTGTTTGTTCATCAAAAATTCCATTTTTAACAGCAATACCGATTTCCTCATAAATATTGATAAACTCTAACATTTTATTAACTATTTTTTCACCATTTTTAGAAGTTTTACAAGGTGGATTTTTTCCCATCTTAGACAATACATGCTTTCCATTTTCATCATGTTCGCAAACCCATAAATGTACCTCGTCAGGTGTTAAAGGTGTATCATGGTTTAATCTATCTGTAAAATTGATATAAGCATCATTATTGCTTTTTATAACTTTATTGTCTGGATCTGTTAATACATCAAGTTCATCTCGTATCAACATTAAATCTTTTGCAAAAATACTAATTTGTGTTGAAGTAAAGGATCTTCTATTCCAGTCATGATTAGCTTTGAGTTGTTTCTCGTGAAGTTTAGAACTATGTTCAAGATGTTTTCTGTTATAACGAATACTCACTATGATAGCTATTGTTGAGATAGCCATACTAAGTATTGTAAAGAAAATATAATAATCAAGTCGATTAGTAGCAAGTTGGAGCATTTCTTGTGTAGTATTACAGTCCATCGGTTTATTTCCTTAAACATTAAAAGCTAATCTCATTATATAGTAAAATTTATTTCATAACACTAAAAAATACAAAGAAAACTATGTGCCAGATTTGTGCCAAAAAATGCTTAAAAATGCTACATTTTGAGCTATTTCGATGAGTTTTATATTAAGAAAAAGTCTTTTAAATCCCTATAAATAGGTACTTTTACATTAAACATAAGGATAATCGTAATAGACTCTAATTAGCATATTTCACTCCCTATTTTTGGGCTTTTTAGCCTCTTCTAAAATATTTTCAATTCTTGCATCTTCTTCTTTTTTATATATTTGGTGTAATA